>ERZ1026894.1748-NODE-1748-length-12211-cov-3.479845_pt1 | contig 12211 bp, 10 predicted proteins | sample MGYA00380177_ERZ1026894 | MGnify/ENA primary metagenome ERZ1026894 (study PRJEB33269, sample SAMEA4719813) | human gut metagenome | biome: human-associated habitat; feature: organic feature; material: feces | place: Cameroon | collected 2013-10 ... | reverse complement strand
GCCCTGCATGGTGGCATGGGTGTGTGCCGTGGTGAGGCGTGAGGGCTGGCTTCGTGAGACTTTGCTCATGGCGCTCACGGCCGTCGTGTCGCTGCTCCTGCCTGCCCTGTGGTACTATGCGGCCTACAAGCAACAGGGCGACGCCTTCTTCCAGCTCTTCCTGGAGGAGAACGTATATCGCTTCCTGGGACGCATGTCATACCGCAGCCACGAGAACGGCATCTGGTACTACTTCGTGATGCTGCCTGCCGGACTGCTCCCCTGGACGCTCATGCTCGTGCCTGCCATCTTCAGGCGTTGGGACAAGCAGGTCATTGTGGCGCGCCTCAAGGCCATGGACCGCACCGAGGTGTTCTCGCTTGTGGCGGCTGTGTGCGTCTTTGTATTCTACTGCATACCGCACAGCAAGCGCGGAGTGTATATCATGCCCATGTATCCCTTTGTGGCTTTCTTCATCGCGCAACACCTGTGTGTCAACTATACCCAGCGCTTTGTGCGCCGCCTGTCATCGGCTGTGGCGGTGCTCTACACGCTGGCCTATGCTGCGGTGCTGCCCTTTGTGCTCAATCCCAAGAGCGACATCGACACGGCACGCATCATCGAGCAGAAGGTGGGCGATGCTCCCCTCACCAGTTATGTGGCGGGCAGCGAACCTGGCAATCCCCTGCATTTCTTCACCATCAACTTCTATCTGAACGACCGCGTGGGGGTGTGGACCGACAAGGGTCCTGCATCGCCTTATGGTTACCTCATCATTGGGGAGCGCGATGCAGAGAAGTTCATCCCGCGTGACGGCTACGTGTTCCGCCCTGTGGAGCTGCCTGAGCACCGCAGTTGTGACACGCGTCAGGTGCTTCGCCTATACGAATACAATGTGGCTCCAGAGCGCTGCAGTTCATTTAGGAAATAGGTATTGGGAATCAGGAATCGGTCTGGCGCGTAGTGGCCGGCCCGATTCAGGGAATAAAAGGCCGTGGTGTTTCTGTTGGAGCACCACGGCTTTTCGTTTTTGGATTGGGGGTGGCGAAGAACGGACAGGGGCCTTCCAGCCAAATCGGAGGGCGGAAGCCTTGGCCAGAAAGCGGGGAGACGGGCAGAGGGCTGTGTCCTGCTCTGGGAAACGCAGTGCGGTGCGATGACCGATGCAGTGCGGTGCGATGACCGATGCAGCGCGGTGCGATGGCTGATGCAGCGCGGTGCGATGGCACATGCAGCACGCTGCGATTTGATGGGGATAGCAGAACCGCAGGCAAGGGACGGCTGTGGCGTGGTGCGGCTGGCAAGTTGCCCCCTGGCTCGGACGGCGGGAAAGCAAGCCGGGTATAGCGGCAGGCCGGGGTGCAAGGACGGGAGTGGGGCAGAGCGGAATGTGATGGCTTCTGACTGGAATTGAGGCGGGTAGGGGAAAGGTGGCCATTGCAGAAACCTACGCCCCGCGCTGCCATCTGTCGGGCAGTGCGGGGCGTAGGTCTTGTCAGTCCCCTTGGCAAGGGTATGTGAGGGCGCTTCGGGTCAGGCCTTGTCCTTCTCTCTTCCCACCTCGTCCATGATGAAGTAGCGTGGGCGGCGCTTTACCTCCTGATACACTTTGCCCACATACTCGCCCACCACGCAGATGGCCAGCAGCAGCATGCCGCCCACCAGCCACACCGATACGAGCAACGAGGTCCAACCCGTTATGACGAGGCCCATCTTGTGGCGCATGAGGGCCCAGATGATGACGCCTATGGCCACCAGGATGGAGAAGCCTCCTGCCATGCCTATCCAGTGCAGGGGCTTGGCACTCAGGCTGGTGATGCCGTCGATGGCAAGCGCTATCATGCGTGACAGGGGGTACTTGGTCTCACCCGCCTGGCGCTCGAGGCGGTCGTAGTACTCCGTCTGCTCGTTGAACCCAAGCATGGGCACCATGCCGCGCAGGAAGAGGTTGCGCTCGGGGTACGACAGCAGGGCGAGCAGCGCGCGGCGGCTCAGCAGCCTGAAGTCGGCATGGTTGTACACGATGTGGCTGCCCAGCGCGTTCATCACACGATAGAAGGCCAGGGCGGTGAAGCGCTTGAAGGCAGAGTCGGTGGCACGCTCGTGGCGCACACCATACACGATGTCGGCCCCCTGGCGGAAGTCTGCCACCATGCGCGGAATCACCTCGATGTCATCCTGCAGGTCGGCATCGATGCTGATGATGGCCTCTGCACGGCCGGCCGCAGCCTCCATGCCCGCCCACAGCGCATGCTGGTGTCCCTCGTTGTGGGCCAGTCTGATGCCCTCCACAAAGGGGTGGCGCTCGTGCATCTGGCATATGAGCTGCCATGTGGCATCGCGGCTCCCGTCGTCGGTGTAGAGCACTCTCACGTCCTCCTGGGGCATTCGGCCGATGAGGGCGGCCAGTTTCTCGGTGGTGTCAATGAGCACTTCTTGCTCATTGTAGCAGGGAATTACTAGGTATATCATTGCTCCTCCTTTGTATTCTTGAATACGTATCTTACCATCAGGAAGTTGATGGGTACCGCCACACAATAGACTGGTGCGGGCGCCCAACGCTCGGGTACGCCCAGCCATAGCATGAAGGCCAGCAGCACCATGTGCAGCAGATAGTTGACCACATGCGCCCCGGCCATGCCCCACAGGCGGGTCCAGGTGGGCCGCGAGCGGAATGTGACGTAGCTGGTAGCGAGGAAGTTGAACAGGAAGCTCAGCAAGTAAGCCGCGCTGTAGGCCACATATACGTTGCACCAAGGCAGCATCGCCCAGTAGATGAGCCAGTGGAGCAGGGTGGCCAGGCCGCCCACGAGTGCAAAGCGAACCAGTTCGCCCAGTGCTTCCTTCCTGTTGTCTCTGTCCTTGTTCATGCTTTCCTTGTTGTCCGGTTTCTGCTTCTTGGTCTGTTTCCTTGTGCTTCCTTGTCTCTTGGTCCTTGCTTCGGTGCCCCCTTATTCGTGCTTCCTGATTTCCTCTTGGGCAGTCTGCAGGGTGCTGAAGAGCGCCTCCTTCATCTGCAGGAATGTGCTGTCGGGCTGCTCTACAGGCTTTGAGGCTCCGTCGGCATCCGTCCGGTAGAGCCACTCCGTATGGGTGGCAGGCTCATAGACATAGAGGTGGCCGTCGGTGCGCGCGCCTATCACATTGTCGGCTGTGTAGAGTGCCATGGAGCGTGGATGCTGCAGGACGTTCTGTCCGAAGTTCTCTTGATGGGCGGTGATACCCAGCATGCTCAGCAGGGTGGGCTGCACGTCCATCTGCATGCACCACGACTGCACCTCCTCGGCAGCCAGTCCCGGGGCATGGATGATGAGGGGTATGTGGTTGAGGCACTGCGGCATCTCGTTCTCTGAAGTGCCCGTCAGCTTGCCATGGTCGCCCAAGAGGACAAACACGGTGTGCTCATACCAGGGCTGTGCTTCGGCCTGCTTGAAGAAGAGACGCAGGGCGTCATCGGCATACTCCACTATTTGCTCGTCCTCCTCATCGGCGTTGGGGTGGAACCACTCGGGTATGATGTAGGGCGGGTGGTTGCTTATGCTGAGCAACGTGGCCATGAAGGGTTCCTTCTGCCGTGCCATCCGCCCCAGCGCGTAGCGGTACAGGTAGTGGTCGGGAACACCGAAACTGTTGACCACCTCGCGCTTGGGATAGTTCTCCTGCGAGTATATCTCGTCGTACCCATTGGTGCGCAGGAAGGCATTCATATTGTCATACTGCGACTCGTGGGTCATAAAGAAGAGCGTGCGATAGCCGTTGGCCTGCAGTACCGAAGGCAGTCCCTGGTAGTGCGGAATATTGCTCCCCTTCATCAGATTGCGGAACATCAGGGCGGGGAAGGAGTATAGCGTGCTGAATACACCGTGGTTGGTGTGGTTGCCCGCCGAGTAGAAGCGGGGGAAGTAGAGGCTCTTGCGGGCCAGGCTATCAAGGAAGGGCGTGAGTCCCTTGCCCATCAGATTGGCACTCATGCTCTCCATGAGGATGAGTACAACGTTCCGCCCCTTCAGTTCAGAAGCGTGGCTGCCGCCGGGCACCAGCGTATATGACAGCGGGCGCTGCATCAGGGCCTGGCACTTGGCGCGTGCCTCATTGGCAGGCATGAGGTTGAGCCGTCGGTTCTCGGGGCGTCGGTCGTCGAGTGAAGTGGTGAGCAGGTTGAATGCCGGGTTGATGCCCAACTGGTTGAGGAAGGCATCGTGGCAATAGTAAGCAGCGCTCACCTTGATGGGGTTGTAGCCCATGCGGCCTCGTATGCCGAAGAGGCAGAGACCTATCAGCACGCTTCCCAGCACCAGTGTGCCTGCTGCGCCCATGATGGTATAGGGGCACGTGCGGTCCTTCTCACCCTTGCCCTGTGCCTGCTGCCCCTTTGGGAAGAAGTGGCGACGCAGCCTCATGGTGAGCCAGATGAAGGTGCCGGCCACCAGCAGGAAGCCTATCATGGGTGGATAATAGTCGTCCTCGCCCACAAGCATGCCCAAGGTGGTGGTGCCATACTCCGCCCAGTTCCATATGCTAGAGTTGATGTTCTTGAAGAAGTACAGGAAGTAAGGGATGTCGGATGCCGATACCCCTATGGCCACCAGCCACATGACACGCATCCAGAGCAGGCTTGGTGTCAGCGCCGCACGGCTCTTGCCCGCCAGATGGCAGAGCACTGTGAAGACCAGCGGAAGTATGAGGATGTAGCAACCCACCACATTGTCAAACCATACCCCACGCAGGAACGCCTGTGCCTGCAGGGCGATGCGGCCTGCCGATTCGGCTGCCAGGAAGTGGTGTCCGGCCACATACAGAGCCAGACGCATGATGCTGAGCATCAGCAGGCCTGCGGCATGGATTCCCAGCAGACAGGCCAGATGTCGGAGTAGAAGTCGTATCATCTGTGGTAGTGTCCTTTGTCCTTGACCAGTATCACCCTAAGGCGTTTGTCACGCAACATCACTTGCCCCAGGGGGTCAAATAGCATGCCGTACTGTGTGCGGTGGTGCATCCAGGTCAGGTAATCAATGTCTATGTCCTTGAACTGCCAGCGTAGAGTGTTATACCAATAGGCTGGGAACGAGAGGGCACGCACGCAGCCGCTCCTGGCCACTGTGCCCAAACGCGAAACCACGCTGTCGCGTTGCTCGCGGGAGAGGCTTGACGGGCGCGGAGCAGTCACATAGCACGAGGTGAAGTAGCCGTCGCGGGTGAGGAGGAAGAGCTGTTGCCACTGCGGTGATTCGATGATGAGTTGGCTCTTGCTCACGCCATAATCCATAAGCAAGCTGTCCAGCCTGAGCTTGAAAGCCAGCAGGTTGTCCTCTGACAGGTTCTTGACTTCCATCCACATGTGCCTTTCGGGATGCTCGCCCAGGTACTTCATGTAGGGTTCTATGCCCAAGTGGAAGGTGGTGTCCAGGTCGTGTGTTACGTCCATCACGCCGCCGGCGCGCAGACAGATGTCCACTTCGATGTTGGGGTAGCGGTGCTCCTTCTCGTGCAGCTTCTCGATGGAGTTGCACCGGTGGAGCCATATCTTGTAAGGATAATTGTCCACCAGCGTCCACACATATGCGGCATAGCATAGGATGGCACAGGCAAGGACGGCTGTGATAATCAGTGTTGCTTTCTTCATCTTTTATGGTGCGTGGCTCTGGCCATGCTATCTGCAAAGATAGGACTTTTGGGTGAGTTTGCTTGTGTCTGTGCGCTGGAATGTGTACTTTTGCACAAAATACTATCCAATGAAGCGGTCTCATACCACCAATCCACGGGCCAATGTCCTGTCGCGCATCCTGCATCCCACCTCGATGAAGCTCTATCCGGGCTACGAGGGACTGGCTGACTTCATGCGCTCGCTTCCCGCTGCCTTTGAGCGCGGAGAAGGCCAACTCATCCACGACGGGCGCAACCAGCTGCGCATCCTCTGCCATGAGGGAGTGGAGTATGTGGTGAAGTCCTACCAGGTACCCATTCTGCTCAACCGGCTGGTGTATGGTTTCCTGCGGCCGTCAAAGGCAGAGCGCTCCCTGCTCAATGCCCAGCGACTCATCGACATGGGCGTGGGCTCGCCCCGGCCGGTGGGATTCATCAACATCCGCAACGGCCTTCTCTTCACCCACAGCTATATGGTGACGGTGCGCTCGCGCTGCCCCTACCGCTACGACATGCTCCTCAAGCTGCAGTTCGACTGTGCCGAGCAGCTCTGCCGCGAGGTAGGACGCTGCACTGCAGTGATGCACGAGCACGGGATGTACAATATGGACTACAATCCCAGCAACATTCTGTTCGACGTCACACCGCGTCCCCGTCTTGAGGGTACCCGCTATGTGAGTGACAGCCTGAAGGATGTGAAGGTGAACCTGGAGCTGGTGGATCTCAACCGCATCCGCATGGGGCATGTGGATATGCACAAAGGCTGCTTCAATCTGCGCTACCTGCCTGCCAATGCCGGCATGCACCGCTGCATGGCCGAGGAGTATGCCCGTGTACGGGGATTCGACCCCGAGGAGTGTTACAGGCTCATCCGCGACACCCGCTTGCAGCATCCCGAAGCCGTGGACTGGGAGAAGCAGCCATAGGGCAGTGCCGTGCATCGGCCATCGCAGCGCGCTGCATCCCGCATCGCAGCGCATTGCACAGGCCATCGCAGCGCGCTGCGTAATCTGTGCGGATAGTGTGCATGCATTCTTTCCTGCGACTGCGTGAATATGCGGAGAGCGGTGGAAGGCGTTCTCCGGCTCCATTCTTTCTCCTCGGACGGCTCTCTGGCCAATATCCTGACCTGCCCTTCCGATGAACTTTCTCCTCTATGCGTAACCTCCCCCGGCCTTTAGTAGAATCTCCCCCAGTCTATAGCGAAGCCTTCCCCGGCTTATAGTAGAATCTCACCCAGCCTATAGCGAAACCTTATCCAGTTTATAGCGAAATCTTATCCGGCCTATAACGTAACCTTGCCTGGTCTATAGCGAATCTTCAGCCGACCTTTTGTGTGGCAGTCGCATGGCGGCGCCCTTGGTCATTCTCTGCGCTTCTGGTCCTTGTCTGCATTTCCCCCTTTTTCCAAGAAGCCGTGTCCCTGCTCCTGTGCAGTGGCTTTCATTTCATCTGGCAGCACGGGAAAACTCATTTGGCGGCACCAAGAGTCTCATCTGGCAGCACCAAAAAGGGGACCGCACACGATGGTGCAGTCCCCATATAAGGTGGTTTTGTAGCCGCGTTTTTCCCCACATGGCCTGCCGTGCGAGCCATGTGTCGGTGACATAGGGGCGCGTAGGGCTTATTCCCAGTCGCTGTTCCAGTTGTCGGCTGACTCTGCCAGAATCTGGCCTGTGTAGATGTAGCCGGCAGTGGTCTTCACGCTGATGGTCAGTGTGCTGGTCACTTCGCCGATGTAGCAGGCGTAGTCCTTCCATGTGCCGAACGGGCGCCATATCTGGAGCTGGCCCTGCTCGTTGCGCAGTGTGAGCGATGCCAGGCCCTCGCTCTCGGCGAAGCTGATGTAGAGCCATCCGTCCTCGTAGGTGCAGTCAACGCTTCTCAGGTCGAGCAGCCAGGGGCGGTTGCTCTTCATGGCACTGGGGTTCAGTCTGATGTCCTGCTTCTGGGGAGCTGGAGCGTCATCGGTTGCACCGGCGGCCATAACGGATACATGTCCGCACAGGAGTGTGATGCCAAGGATTGCGAAAAGGATCTTGTGTCTCATGTGATTGTGCTTGGTTACTATTGTTGCTTGCAAATGTACGATTTTCCGTTGTACTGTCCAAGCGTTTGAACCAATTTGCTTCTTCCCGTGCAATTTTGTTCCTTTATAACCGTAAAATGCAGTGCGGCAGCATGGTATGCTTGTCCCATGCTGCCGCAGTGTGTACCCTCGGGTGCGCGTGCCTACTCCTTTTCCTCTTCCTCGCGCTTCTGCACCGAGATGGGGTCTTTGTCCGTATCGTGCCAGAGCTTGCTGATGAAGAGTTCCTTGTTGGGTGCGTCGGTGCGGTTGATGCGCTCCACCAGCCTCATTCGCTTGGTGTAGTAATACTTGAGCTTGATTCCTGTGCACAGGCACACGGCTCGCGGTGCCAGTCCTGCATAGACGAGTGTGGCAAAGAGGACGTCCTCCTGCTTCAGCTCGGGGCACTGGGTGCGCAGTTTCGTCACGATGCCGTTCATCGAGTTGTTCACCAGGGTCTCTATCTCTTCCATGTGCTTGCGGCTACAGATGCGCTCCATCTCCTTGTCAACCTTGCTTATGATACCCGCCTTAAGCTTCTCGTTGTCGCCTTTCTCGAAGTATTCATTGCAAAGCATGTTCACCAGGTCCCATCGTCCACGCATGCTCTTCTCGGCTTGCATCTTCAAGTCCTGGTTCTCCTTATCGTCCTTCTTGAGGCGTTCCGACAGCAAGAGTATCTCGTTCATCTTGCTTTCGATGAGCGAGTCTTTGACGTGCACCCTGAACCGATGCGTGATGGCTGTCATCATGATGACTATCATGCACACGATGATAACGATGATGGTGAGCCGTTGCATGCGCTCCTTGGCGGTGCCCTCCTTCTGTGCCTGCCTGTCGTAATAGTCCCTCTGCACGGTGACCACCGCCTGGCGGAAGTCCTCGTTGGTGGCTTCGGTCTGGTATGCCAGCAGGGTGTCGGCATAGATGACAGCGTGGTCGTATCTGCCTTCGGCCTTGCACATCTCATATACCGCACGGGTGATATACACCTTGTCCATGGCATCCCTCACCTGTGCCCATGCGCTGCGCACTTCCTCTGTGGCACCCTTTATGTCACCCTTCGAGTGCTTGATGATGGCGAGCCAGGTGTGTTCCACGGGTCCTGGTTGGTAGTTGTCACGGCAGGACATGAGCTTCTGCATGCACTTCTCGGCCTTTTGGTAGTCGCGCTTGTCGATGAGGATGTACATGCGCTGTGCCATGCAGTCGGAGATGACGCCCGAATCGGTGGCCACTTCATCTATGCTGTCGATCAGAGCCAGTGCCTTGTCGTAGGTGGCGGAGTTCATCGTATAGGCATCCACCACATCGGTGAGGCAGAACCAGTGGTTCACTTCTCGGCCCGCCTTCTTGTAGTACTCTGCGGCATTGCGGCTGTGTAGCAGGCAGTCGTCATACTTCTGTGTCCGGCGGAACACGTGGGCAAGCACTTCCTCGCTTCGGGCCATCCACAGGTAGTCGCTGTCCTGGGCGGCCAGTTCCGACGCCTCGGTGGCTGCGAGCACGGCCTTTCCCAGGTCGTGGTTGACGAGGTTGATGCGTGCTTTCGCCTGCAGGCTCTTCATGAGCGACTGCTTTGGCCCATGCTCACGGAAGTAGCTGACGGCGGTGTTGATGAGCGAATCGCTGCGTATCTCATAGCCGTTGAGGTAACGTGCCTGTGTGTAGAGCAGGGCATAGCGTGCCTGCTGCTCGCGGGTGGGTATGTTCTGCCGGCTGATGCTGTCGAGCATGGCGAGCGCTTTGGCAGGGTCTGTCTTCATGGTCTCTTCGGTCTGACTCAGGTGGTCTTCCATCCTCTCTGCATCGGCGCATGCCGCCAGAAGGCATATTGCCGCGAGGAGCGTCAGCCGGATGATTGTGTAGGTTTTCTTCATGTCGGGCTCTGTGGGGGATGTTGGTTTGTGGTGGGTGCGCTTGCGTGGGTGAATGGGGAAGCGGGCCGGGTGGCCTGCCCTTGTCCTGCCGTTGCGCTGCTGCGCAGGCACAAGGGCGCCCCTTAGTCTCCCATGATGACCTGCCTGCTGCCGTCTGGCAGTTCGCTGATATCCACCCGCACGGCTTCTTGGGGCAAGATATCCTCGATGAGCTCGGGCCACTCCACGAAGCAAGGGTGCCCGCTATAGAAATACTCGTCGCATCCCATGTCGTAGGCTTCGCTCAGACGCTTGATGCGATAGAAGTCGAAGTGATATACGGGCTCTCCCTGGCCGTCCTCATATTCGTTGACGATGGCGAAGGTGGGTGAATTGACAGTGTCTGTCACGCCCAGCTCACGGCACAGGGCCTTGATGAACGTAGTCTTTCCCGCGCCCATCTTGCCGTAGAAGGCGAATACTGTGGCGCCATGCATGGCCTGCACAAACTGGGCGGCGGCCTGCTGGATGTTCTCTTCCTGGAATGTTATAGTCATGTGTCTTGTGTTTATGAACGTTTCTTCCCGTGCAGGGTGACCAGCGGGATGAGCATCTCCTCCATGCTGACTCCCCCGTGCTGGAAGGTATCCTTGTAGTATTGAACGTAGTAATTGTAGTTGTTCGGGTAGGCGAAGAAGTCATCGCCAGCGGCAAAGATGTAGGCCGTACTGAGGTTCGGGCTCGGGAGCCCTGCCTTGTGCGGGTCGCGTATCTCCAGTACCTCCTTCGGGTTATAGCTTAGGCTCTTGCCCAGCTTGTAGCGTAGGTTGGTGTTGGTATTCTTGTCGCCCACCACCTTGATGGGGTTGTAGCAGCGTATGCTCCCGTGGTCGGTGGTCAGCACAACGGTATAGCCGGTGGCAGCCAGCGCCTTGAAAAGCTCGCCCACCGCCGAGTGCCTGAACCAGCTGAGCGTTATGCTGCGGTAGGCAGCCTCGTTGCTGGCCAGTTCCCTTACCATGCGGCTTTCGGTGCGGGCATGTGAGAGCATGTCGATAAAGTTGAGCACCACCACATTGAGGTCGTACTTCTGCAGCGCGGGGAGCTGTTGGAGAAGTTTCTCAGCGGCCACCGAGTCGTTTACCTTATGGTAGCTGAAGGTGTTGTGGCGCCTATATCGGTCAAACTGAGTCTTGATGAGCGGCGCCTCGTTGAGGTTCTTCCCCTCCTCGGAGTCCTCATCTACCCACAACTCAGGGAACATGCGTGCTATGATGTTGGGCATGAGCCCGCTGAAGATGGCGTTTCGGGCATACTGCGTGGCGGTGGGCAGGATGCTGCAATACAGGCTCTCGTCGCAGGTGAAGAGCTCTGAAAGCTCCGACTGAAGCACTTTCCACTGGTCGTACCTGAAGTTGTCTATCACGATGAGGAACACTTTCTCGCCCTGGTTGAGGGCGGGGAAGATGCGGCTCTTGAAGATGTCGGGGCTCATGAGGGGGCGTGTGTCGGCCTGTGCCATCCACTGCATGTAGTTGCGACGCACGAACTTCGAGAACTCGCGGTTGGCTTCACTCCTCTGCATAGCCAGCATCTCCTTCATGGCCGAGTCGGTCTCTGATAGCTGCAACTCCCAATACGTAAGCCTTTTATACACCTCCACCCACTCATCGAAGGTCATGGAGTCATTGATCTGCATGCCCAGCTTGCCAAAGTCTTGCCGGTAGGCCGACTGGGTCTGCTCGGTGACTATCTCCTTCTGGTGGATATTCTTCTTCAGCGTAGAGAGAATCTGTATGGGGTTTACGGGCTTGATGAGGTAATCGGCAATCTTTGCCCCTATGGCCTGCTCCATAATGTTCTCTTCCTCGCTCTTGGTTACCATCACCACAGGAGTGGCGGGGCAGATCTCCTTGATGCGGGTGAGCGTCTCCAGTCCACTCAGTCCCGGCATGTTCTCATCCAGCAGAATCAGGTCGAAGGTGTGCTCTGCACAGCAGTCCAGAGCGTCGTGACCGTTGCTCACGGTGCACACTTCGTAGCCCTTCTTCTGCAGGAAGAGTATGTGTGCTCCCAGCAGTTCTATCTCGTCGTCAACCCATAGGAGTTTGTATGCAGCCATATTGTGTGTCCCTTTCTTTGTTATTGTCAACTCTTGGTCAGAAGCCATAGGGGAAATCGTCATCGCCTTCTCCGGCCTCGTCCTCTTCGCTCTCCTGCTCATCCACAGCGTCATCGGGGTCGATGATCTTGAGGTCTGTGGGTTCGTCTATCTGCAAGTCTTCGGGAACCTGCATGGGTGCGAAGTGTGAGTCATAGAACTTCTTGTAGTCATCGAAGCTGTATTCTGTGCCGATGAGCTTCATATTCTCCTCCGACACAAGCAGCGAGCGTATGCCCTTGAGCAGGGTGCCCATGTGCTTGTCGGCGTATAGCTTCTGTGCATAGGCGTGCACCTCGTCGTAGGAGAGGAAGCCCTTGACGGCCATGAGGCGCAGTCCGCGGTCCTCGGTAATCTCGATGTCGAAGTTGCGCACCATGTAGCTGGTGAAGTTGTAGCGTGCCATCTCAAAGAGCAGAAGGTCCTCGTCGAGGCTTGCGGTGGGGTAGGCCAGCAGGAATACGAAGTTGCTGTAGCGCTCGTCAGACAGTGGCTTGG
>ERZ1026894.1747-NODE-1747-length-12219-cov-3.125863_pt1 | contig 12219 bp, 8 predicted proteins | sample MGYA00380177_ERZ1026894 | MGnify/ENA primary metagenome ERZ1026894 (study PRJEB33269, sample SAMEA4719813) | human gut metagenome | biome: human-associated habitat; feature: organic feature; material: feces | place: Cameroon | collected 2013-10 ... | reverse complement strand
CCCTGATGACTACCACCTGGAACCAGGGCGAGCCCTACAACTCTAAGTGCCCCGACTATTACAAGAGCAACGGCGAAGCCGCCAGGCCGGCCTCGGGGTGCGTGGCCACCGCATTGGCCCAGGTGATGAACTTCTACAAGCATCCCACACGCATCAGAAAAGCCATCCCGTCCATTACCAACACCTACACACTGGACAACGGCACCAAGAAGACCGTGACCACCAAGCCCATCCGCATTGGTACGAAGATAGACTGGGCCAATATGGTGGACAACTATACCGGCAACGAGACTCAGGAACAAAAGGATGCCGTGGGCAACCTGATGTACTACATAGGCCAGGCTGTGGGCATGGGCTACGGCTCGTCATCGGGTGCGGGCTTCGGTTCAAACATCTCCAAAGCCTTCGTCAACTACTTCGGATACGACGACAGCGCCTATATAGCCTCGCGCTCAGACTACAGCATCGACGTATGGTTTGACCTCATATACACCGAGATTGCTGCTGGACACCCCGTAGGATTTGCCGGATGGAGCACAGGCGGCGGGCACTCCTTCGTGCTCGACGGCTTCGACGGAGAGAATCTATTCCACCTCAATTGGGGTTGGGGCGGCGGAAGCGACGGATGGTTCCTGCTTGGCGTACTCAACCCAGGCGACAACTCGGGTATAGGAGCCAGCACAAGCAGCGACGGATACAGCCTTGGACAGACCGCCCTGATGAACCTGCGACTGCCCGACAACATCAAGGCAGAACCCACCGCATGCCTCACCATCAACGATGTGAACATAGAGGGCACCGTAATCAAGGGCAACTATATCAACTGGACAGGGGAAAGCAACAATTTCAACACAGCCATCGTGTATCAGAAGCAGGACGGCACCCTGGCCCCCGTTGGCGGCAAGTACGAGTCTTTCTCGCTCAATCCGAACACTTACTATGGCAAGTCCTACGACGTGAAGGGCCTGCTGCCCCAGGGTACGTGGAAGCTCTCGCCCGCCAGCAAAGTGAGCAACGCCAAGACATGGCGCACTAAGTACAACATGCGCGACACCTATGTGGAGGCTGTCGTAGGCGAGGACGGAACCACCTCCCTGCGCATGGTGGAGCCCGATGCAAACGTCAGCATCGACGAGGTCAAGTGCATAGGCACGGGCGAAGCCGGCGCTCAGCAGGAGATACAGGTGCGCTTCACCAACCACGGAGACGAGTACGTGCGCGAACTGCGACTCTTTGCCAGCACCACCGAAGTGAAGACCGATGCCGAAAGCCGCGCCGTGGTGGCACTGAAGAAGGACGAGAGCGGAACCTACAGCTTCTATTACACACCCGCCGAAGCAGGCGAGTACAACATATGGATATGCTCTGACAGCAACGGAGAAGACGTGGTGGGACAGGGCAGGATAACCATTGCCGAAAAGGACCAGGGCGAAAAGCCCAAGCTTCAGGCTTCCTCCTTCACCATCAAGAACTCGGTGAGCGGCACCGTGTATGGCCGCAGGCTGAGCGGCACACTGGCTGTGCGCAACAATGGCAGCAAGCCATTTGCTGGAAAGATAGTGCTTCAGTTGTGGAGGCAGCCCAAAGGTTCAAACACCGCATGGACCTCCTCGTCCTCAAGCGTAGCCCTGGAGATAGAGCCTGCACGCACCTGCACGGCCCCCTTCGACTTCACCGGACTGGAGTACGGAACCACCTATCGCATACAGGTGAAGGTGTACGACAAGGAGATAGAGAAGGGTGGACTGTGGGAACATGGCTGGGAGTGCAAGGAAGGCATCCTCACGTGGAAGGACAACGGCACGCTGGGAGCACTGGCCTCAAAGCCATCGATACTGACAAGCTCCAACCTGTGCGCTCTGCAGGTGGACAATACCACCATCAGGCGAATAGGCCCCAACAGGAACCCCAATACCATCTACGCCGTCACCGAAGGAACTGCCGTGCCCACCGGACTGAGTGAGCGCAACCTGGTGATTGCCGATTCGGCACAGAGCATAAACTTCTGCAGCGGCTATGCCTACTATGTGCCCAGCACCTTCACAGCGCGCAAGGCCTGCTTCACACACACCTTCCCCAAGGAGGGCAACGGCAAGGGCTGGCAGACCATCACCCTACCCTTTGCCGTGGATTCGGTGTCGGTAGCAGGCAGAGGCATGCAGCTCAACGATGAGTTCAACCATTGCTGGATATATGAATTCGCTTGGACCGAGGACGACGGCACACCGGTGTTCACCCCCGCACAGCAACTGTGTGCCAACACGCCCTATCTCATCGCCGCCGACAGCTGCCTCAACGGCCAGAGCATCGAGTTCCATGCCACCGATGTATCCATCTTTGCCACAGCCACATGCAAGTCGGTAGTGAGCAGCCAGGACTACAGTTTCATGGGCACGACACTCTGCGAGAGCAAGAAGGGAGTGTATGCACTCAATACCGACGGCACCGCGCTTGAATTCTCCGACAATGCCGTGACCACCACACCCACGGGCGCCTACTTCACCACACGACTCGACGAAGGCACACGCCTCCCTGCCATCCTTCTGCCCAAGGTGCCCACCTCGCTCGACACCGCCGTGAAGGGCGTCAAGGCAGACGGCAGCAACGACAACGAGGACGTATATACCACCACCGGCCAGCGCGTGGGCACAGCAGCCATGCTGCGCAGCGGCCAGCTCGCACCAGGTATATATATAAGGAAGGGACGCACCATCCTGGTAAAGTAACCGCCGCTCATCATGGAAGGCCGGGCCGCAGATGCAGGCCCGCCAAGCCCGTACAACGGCAAGACACAATAGAGCAGCAGACCCTCTGCAGAGGTTTCTCCCCACCCTCCTGACAGCATCAGGCAGGAGCGGAGGAAGCCTGCAGAGGGTCTGCCATCGTATAGGGCGAGCCGCCCCTGCACCCCGCCTGCCCGCATCCACCTTTCCATGGCGAAAAACGCAGCACGCTGCATGAGCCCACGCAGCACGCTGCGATGCCCGATGCACCGCACTCCGTTGGCCATCGCACCGCACTCCATTCCCTCAGCCTGGACAGCCCTGCTTTTGCACCACCGTATTTCCCCATCTGGAACTCCGCATCCCTGGTTGCATCAAAAGCCCGCCCGATGTGCCGGAAAAGCCTCAGAGCGAAACCGGAAACCACCCCACTCCACCCGCTCCAGCCCGTTCCACAACCCGAAATCCCCGATTGCCGATTGCCGCAAAACCCATTTCCCGAGTCAAAATTCCATGTTCAAATTTCCCACCCAGTGCATTTCTTAATTCCTAAATCCTAATTCCTAATTCCCACAAAGGCTTTTTTTGCGCTCCATTCCACACGCTGTTTTATAAAAAGTTGTACCTTTGTCCAACTTATACACAAACGAGGGCATACAGAGCCGGCGCTCCGCACTGAAAACCCCATGCAGGAGAACGGCCCAACGCTCTACAAAGAAGAACAAAGAGAAGCAAGAAGAATGGCGAATTACATTTCAGAGAACGCACGTAAGGTGACCACCACGATGCTTACAGAAATGAAGAAGCAAGGCCAGCGCATCAGCATGCTGACCGCATACGATTACACTATGGGAGGCCTGGTAGATCGCGCAGGCATCGACATGATACTGATAGGCGACAGCGCGAGCAACGTGATGGCAGGCAACGAGACCACTCTGCCCATCACCCTCGACCAGATGATTTACCACGCGAGAAGCGTTGCCAGAGCCGCCAAGCATGCACTGGTAGTGTGCGACATGCCCTTCGGCACCTATCAGGTGTGCACCGAGGACGCCCTACGCGCCGCAGTGCGCATCATGGCAGAGAGCGGCGTGGATGCCGTGAAACTGGAGGGCGGAGAGCCGGTGATAAAGACGGTGAAGGCACTGGTACAGGCTGGCATACCCGTGTGCGGCCACCTGGGGCTCACCCCGCAGAGCGTGCACGTATTCGGAGGATTCGGCCTCCGCGCCAAGGAGGACGCCGAGGCACAGCAGCTCATCAAGGATGCCAAGGCGCTGCAAGAGGCAGGCTGCTTTGCCATCGTGCTGGAGAAGATTCCCGCCAAGCTCACCGAGCAGGTGTGTGCAGAGCTCACCATCCCCGTCATCGGCATCGGAGCAGGTACGGCCGACGGCCAAGTACTGGTGCTGCAAGACATGTTGGGCATGAATGACGGCTTCCACCCCAAGTTCCTGCGCCAGTATGCCAACATCGGACAACAGATATCCGAAGCCGTTGCACACTACGCCGACGACGTGCGCCAGGGCAATTTCCCATCTGAGAAAGAAAGTTACTAAACAAGACAAAATACAATAACCCAAGTACCCAAAAGGAAAGACAAAGATACATCATGAAGAAGAATTTCACCGAGCGAAATGGTCTGAACCTCCCTGAGGTAGGCCGACAGATGCTGAAGGAATGGGAGGAGGAGGACCTCTTCCACAAAAGCATAGAGGAGAGAGAGGGCTGCCCGCAGTTTGTCTTCTTCGAAGGACCACCATCGGCAAACGGCCACCCAGGCATCCACCACGTGCTGGCACGAAGCCTGAAGGATACTTTCTGCCGTTACCAGACGATGAACGGCAAGCAGGTCTATCGCAAAGCCGGATGGGACACACACGGCTTGCCCGTGGAACTCGGCGTGGAGAAAGAGCTGGGCATCACCAAAGAGGATATAGGCCACAGCATAAGCATCGAGGACTACAACAGGCGTTGCCGGCAGAACGTAATGAAATACACGGGTGAGTGGACCGACCTGAGTGAGCGCATGGGCTACTGGGTGGATATGGAGCATCCCTACATCACCTACGACAACAAGTACATTGAGACGCTGTGGTGGCTGCTTAAGCAACTTTATCAGAAGGATATGCTCTACAAGGGCTACACCATTCAGCCCTACAGCCCGGCAGCAGGCACAGGCCTGTCGAGCCACGAGCTCAACCAGCCCGGATGCTACCGCGACGTGAAGGACACCACGGTGACAGCACAGTTCAAGGTGACTGACCAGGTGCCTTTCGACGCAATGGGACAGACGGTGTATGCGCTGGCATGGACCACCACACCCTGGACATTGCCATCAAATACAGCGCTCTGCGTGGGCCCGAAGATAGAATACGTGGCAGTAAAAGGCCAGAACCCATACAGCAACGAGGAGGCTATCTACATCCTGGCAGAGGCCCGGCTGGCTGCTCACTTCCCCGCCACCAAGAATGAGGACGGCACAGAGACAGCTCCCGAAATCCTGTGGCGCGGCATGGGAACAGACCTCGTGGGTCTGCACTACCAGCAGCTGATGCCTTGGGTGAAGCCCTGCGACCTGGTGGACGACCAGGTGGTGGACCGCACGGCAGAGGCTTTCCGCATCATCCCCGGCGACTATGTGACCACCGAGGACGGTACCGGCATTGTGCACATCGCGCCTACCTTTGGTGCCGATGACGCCAAGGTGGCACGTGATGCAGGCATTCCCAGCCTCTTCGTAATAGACAAGGCAGGCGACACCAGACCCATGGTGGACTTCCAGGGACGCTACTTCGTGCGTGAGAACATGCGTCCCGACTTTGTGGAGAAGTGCGTTTGCGAGGCCTACTGGAAGCATAGCGGCGACTATGTGAAGAACGCTTACGACCCCAAATACAACAAGGACGGCAAGTACGACGAGAAGGCTGCGGCCAAGGACATGGACCTCAACGTGGTGCTGGTCATCGAGATGAAGGAGCAGGGCACGGCCTTCCGCATCGAGAAGCATGTGCACAACTACCCCCACTGCTGGCGCACCGACAAGCCCATCCTGTACTACCCTCTCGACAGTTGGTTTATCCGTGCATCAAAGGCCAGAGAGCGCATGATGGAACTGAACGACACCATCCACTGGAAGCCCGAGAGCACTGGCACAGGCCGCTTCGGCAAATGGCTCGAGAACCTCAACGACTGGAACCTCTCGAGAAGCCGCTATTGGGGCACTCCGCTGCCCATCTGGCGCAATCGTGACACCCGTGAGGAATTGTGCATTGGTTCGCTGGAGGAACTCTACCAAGAGATAGAGAAGAGCGTGGCAGCAGGCATCATGGCATCCAATCCGCTCAAGGACAAAGGCTTTGTACCCGGCGACATGAGCCAGGAGAACTATGACCGCATCGACCTGCACCGCCCCATGGTGGATGACATCGTGCTGGTAGGTGCCAGCGGAAGCAAGTTGACCAGAGAAACCGACCTGATAGACGTGTGGTTCGACAGCGGTGCCATGCCCTATGCACAGGTGCACTACCCCTTCGAACACCGCGAGGCCATCGACCAGCACAAGGCTTTCCCTGCCGACTTTATAGCCGAGGGCGTTGACCAGACACGCGGATGGTTCTACACCCTGCATGCTCTGAGCACAATGATATTCGACAGCGTGGCTTACCGCACCGTGATAAGCAACGGCCTGGTATTGGATAAAAACGGCATGAAGATGTCCAAGCGTCTGGGCAACGCCGTAGATCCCTTTGGCGCCATAGAGCAATACGGAGCCGACCCTCTGCGCTGGTATATGATTACCAACAGCGCGCCCTGGGACAACCTGAAGTTTGATGTGGAGGGCGTAAAGGAGGTCACACGCACTTTCTTCGGCAAGCTTGCACAGACCTACAGCTTCTTGGCCATGTATGCCAACGTGGATGGATGGCACTTTGAGGAGGATGAGATACCCGTAAATGAGCGTCCCGAGATGGACCGCTGGCTGCTCTCCTGCCTCAACTCACTCATCAAGGACGTGAAGCAATGCTATGAGGACTATGAGCCCACCAAGGCAGGACGCCTCATCCAGGCATTTACCGTAGATCAGGTGAGCAACTGGTTTGTGCGCCTGAGCAAGAAGCGCTTCTGGGGCAATGCCATGAGCACCGACAAGTTGAGCGCCTACCAGACCCTCTACACATGCCTGGAGACCATCGCCAAGCTGATGTCGCCCATCGCCCCATTCTATGCCGACCGTCTGTGGAGAGACCTCACAAGTGCCACCGAGCGCGGCAACAAGGAACAGAAGGAGAGTGTACACCTGTGCGTATTCCCCCAGGCCGATGACTCCATCATCGATGCCGAGCAGGAGGAGCGCATGAGACTGGCCCAGCAACTGACCTCCATGATACTGAGCTTGCGTAAGAAGGAGCAGATCGTAGTGAAGCAACCGCTGCAGAAGGTGGCTATCCCTGCCACCGATGCGCAGCAGAGAGAGAGACTCGAAGCAATGAAGCAGCTCATCCTGGACGAAGTGAACGTCAAGGAGATGGAGTTTGTGGAGGCCGAAGGCGTGCTGGTAAAGCAGGTGAAGTGCAACTTCAGAGTCATGGGAAAGAAGTTCGGCGCACTGATGAAGAACGTGAATGCCGCCGTACAGGCCATGACACAGCAGCAGATAAGCCAGCTGGAGCACGACGGCAGCATCCTCCTCACACTGGCCAGCGGCGATACAGCCAACGTAGAACTGGCCGATGTGGAGATTTTCAGCCAAGATATTCCCGGATGGAGCGTGGCCAACGAGGGCACTCTGACCGTTGCGCTCGATCTGGAAATCAACGAGGACCTGCGCCTGGAGGGCGTTGCACGCGAACTGGTACGCAGCATCCAGAGCCTGCGCAAGGAGAGCGGATTCGAGATCACCGACCGCATACACGTCACCATACCCGCATCTGACGACAATGCACGCTGCCTGGAGCAGTTCAAGCAGTACATCGCACAGCAGGTTCTGGCCGACAGCATCTGCGCCCAGGGCACTGAGCTCAAGGTGAGCAAGGTGTAAACGAGGTACAGTACAAAGGACTGCACTTGAGAACGCTATGAATTGTGCCAAACGCCACAGATGTTCGTATTAAACTGCACAAAGGTTTGTTTTAAACAGCACTGACGTTCGTACATAACAGTATTGTGGCTTGTATCAAACAGCACAAAGGATTGTATTAAGTGAAACAACGCAAACATAAAGCTTATGGAAGAGAAACTGAGATATTCCGATGAGGAGCTCGAGGAGTTCAGAAAGATAATCCAGGACAAACTCCAGGTAGCAAGACATGACTACGATGTTCTGCTTGACCAGTTGAGCAACCGCAACAACAACGGCATAGACGACACTATGCCCACCTACCACGTGCTGGAGGAAGGGAGCGAGACACAGAGTAAGGAGGCCCTGATAAGCATGGCCGCCCGCTCGCAGAAGTTCATCCAAGGCCTGGAGGCAGCCCTTGTACGCATCAACAATAAGACGTACGGCATCTGCCGCGAGACAGGAAAACTCATCCCCAAGGAGCGTCTGCGCGCCGTGCCACACGCTACCCTCTCCATTGAGGCCAAGAATGCCAGGGACAAGAAGCGCCGTTGAACGACGGCTGCACCCTGGTGACACGACCCGTGCACGCGCGCACGCATTATATATATAAGGTATAGCAGACCCAACACAAAGAAGATGACAAGAAAAGGAAAACAGGTCACAGCGGCAACTCTGTTGTCTTTGCTCATCCTGATGGCCGACCAGATTATCAAGATTGCAGTGAAGACGCACATGTACATGCACCAGAGCATACACGTGACAGACTGGTTTCAGATACTCTTCACCGAGAACCGAGGCATGGCTTTCGGCGCTGAGATATTTAACAAGTACTTCCTTACCTCGTTTCGCATTGTAGCGGTGGCTGTACTTATCTACGTCATCATGCGCAACATACGCAAGGGGGTGACATGGGGCATGCTGCTCTGTCTGGTGCTGATAACCGCTGGAGCAGCCGGCAATATCATTGATTGCCTGTTCTACGGCATGGTGTTCAACAACCCGCCTGCGCCTGTGGTGGCTGAGTTTGTGCCCTGGGGTACTGGTTACGACGGACTGATGATGGGCCGCGTAGTGGATATGTTCTACTTCCCCTTAGTGGAATGGGACTGGCCAGACTGGCTTCCTGTGGCCGGCGGAAGACACTTCATCTTCTTCAGCCCCATATTCAATCTGGCCGATGCATGCATTTCCTGCGGCGTGATAGCTCTGCTGATATTCTACCGAAGAGTGTTCCAGTCATGAGGAAGGCGTTTGCCCACATACCACGCACCACGCTTCTGGCCGGCATCATGCTCATGGCGCTTGCTTCGTGCAAGCCCAAGAGGCCCGCAGGAGTGCTGTCGCCCAGCCAGATGGAAAACCTGCTGGTGGATTACCACCTGGCCCAGGGAATGGCTGAAGCCGAGAGCAACGGACGAAACACCGACGAGCTACGCTACATCTACATACATGCAGCGCTCAAGAAACACCATATCGACGAAGCGGTCTTCGACTCGTCGATGGTCTATTACAGCGGTAACTCCGAACTCTTTGCGCCCATCTGTGCCCGAGTATGCGCCAGGATAGAGGCCATGGCAGGCGGTATGGGCTCCAGCGAGAGCGGCAGCAGCAGGCAGGGCAAATATGCTCACCTGACCGCACAGGGCGATACGGCCAACGTATGGACGGGTCTGCAGCATGCCACATTGATGCCCGATGTACTGCACAACCTGCTTGTGCTCACATGGCGGGCCGACTCTACAACACGTACCGGTGACTCGTTCATCTGGCATTGCTACACTCAGAAGGTGGCCCAAAGCAACCTTTCGGACGCTTTCGCCCAAATGATATTGCGGTTTGAGAACGACACCGTGGTCAACACCACAGTACACATCTATGGTGACAGGGAGACGGAACTCTACTGGAGGCCCACTGCCCCTCTCGACACAATGAAGCTCAAGTCTGTCACAGCCATGCTCTTCATGTCGCCCCAACAGCCGCCCAGAGGCAACGAGCGCAGCAAGAACACAGCCGAAGCACTCTTGATAAGGGACATCGCCCTGGTGCGCATGCACAAGAAGGTGGAAGAGACCTCCACGACAGAGGACACCATCAGACAGCATGCCGATACGCTTGCCGTTGAGGACACCATCGTTTCCTCCCAGGAAGCCAAGGCGGAGCAGCCGGACAACGACATGCGCAAGCATAGGCTGTCGCCTGCCGAACTGCGCGAGGCACAACCTCATGAGTCCACCATAAACGTGAAGAAGGAGCTGCCAGCGCCTACCCACATCTCAAGACGCAACTTGCAACCCGCACGCAGCGTGAAGAAATAGACAACGTATAAATAAGGAGGGACAAAGCCAATGCACTGCGAAGCCTACCACAGAATGCTGACGTCGGACATGCAACACATCGAAGGCCCCATCTCGGTGCGCTGCGACATGCAGGGTAATGTCACAGAGTGGCACAGACTGAAGCAAGAGGAGCCATTTACAGCATGGAAGGGCGGAACCCTCAGGGTACTCCACACCCTTGAGGAGATGCTTGCTCTGCAGAAAGGATAAAGCATAACAGGACAATAGAACACATTCATAAAAAGGAACAATATGGAAAAGATTATCATCACAGTAGTGGGCAAAGACACCACCGGCATCATTGCACGAGTATGTACATACTTAGCAGAAAGCAAGATAAACATCCTCGACATCAGTCAGACCATCGTTCAGGGCTACTTCAACATGATGATGATAGCCGACACGGCTGCATGCACAAAGGACTTTGCCACAGTGGCCAGCGTGCTGGAGCATGTGGGCCAGGAGCTCGGAGTACAGATCAAGTGCCAGAAGGAAGCCATCTTCGAGAAGATGCACCGCATCTGAGAGAACAGCCAACCACACTTTCCTTTCTAACGAAACACACTAAAAGATGATTAGCATTAACGAGGTTCTCGAAACCAACAAGATGGTGGAAGAGGAGACGCTGGACGTCCGCACCATCACCATGGGAATCAACTTGCTGGAGTGCGCCGACAAGGATCTGGACGCATGCTGCCGCAAGATATATGACAAGATAACTACCCTGGCCAAGGACCTGGTTTCCACGGGCGAAGACATCAGCCGCGAGATAGGTATCCCTATCGTCAACAAGCGTGTGTCCATCACACCCATCAGCCTGGTGGGAGGCGCCTGCTGCCACAAGCCAGAGGACTACGTGCGCATCGCACAGACACTGGATGCCGCTGCCAAGCAGGTGGGCGTCAACTTCCTGGGCGGCTACAGCGCTATAGTAAGCAAGGGCATGACACGCTCCGACGAGCTGCTCATACGCTCCATACCGCAGGCCATGGCCACCACAGAGCGCATCTGCAGCAGCGTGAACGTGGGTAGCACCAAGACAGGAATCAACATGGATGCCGTGAGACTGATGGGTGAAGTGATCCTGGAGACCGCCGAGGCCACCAAGGAAAACGACTCGCTGGGCTGCGGCAAACTGGTGGTTCTGTGCAACGCACCCGATGACAACCCTTTCATGGCAGGTGCCTTCCACGGAGTGAGCGAGGATGATGCCATCATCAATGTGGGCGTGAGCGGCCCCGGAGTGGTTCACCACGTGCTCAAGGGCATACGTGGCGAGAGCTTCGAGGTACTGTGCGAAACCATCAAGAAGACAGCGTTCAAGATTACGCGAGTGGGTCAGTATGTGGCACAAGAGGCTTCACGACGCCTGGGCATCCCCTTTGGCATCATCGACCTGAGCCTTGCTCCCACCCCCGCAATAGGCGACTCTGTGGCCGACATCCTGTGTGAGATAGGACTGGAGCACGCCGGCGCACCCGGCACAACCGCTGCCCTGGCTCTGCTCAACGACCAGGTGAAGAAGGGCGGCGTGATGGCCAGCAGCTATGTGGGAGGTCTGAGCGGTGCCTTTATCCCTGTCAGTGAGGACCAAGGCATGATAGATGCCGTGCAGGCAGGCGCTCTCACGCTGGAGAAACTGGAGGCCATGACCTGTGTATGCTCCGTGGGGCTCGACATGATAGCCATTCCCGGCGACACCCCAGCCACCACCATCAGCGGTATCATTGCCGACGAGGCTGCCATTGGCATGGTCAACCAGAAGACCACAGCCGTGCGCATCCCCGCTCCCATCCATTCCTTCAAGAATTGACGGGAGTGCGAACCTGCATTCAAGCATTGAACCAAAACCAAATAAGACAATGAGAAAAGTACTGACCATCGTCCTCGCAAGCCTTCTGCTGGCAGCCGCACCTGCATGCGCCAAAGGCAAGAAGCGCAGTGGGAACCCCATCTTCCCCGGTATGTATGCCGATCCAGAGGTAGCCGTCATGGGAGGCAAGTACTGGGTATTCCCCACCTACAGCGCCCCCTTCGACGAGCAGCTCTACTTCGACGCCTTCTCCAGCACCGACCTGGTGAACTGGACCAAGCA
>ERZ1026894.1745-NODE-1745-length-12223-cov-4.827252_pt1 | contig 12223 bp, 10 predicted proteins | sample MGYA00380177_ERZ1026894 | MGnify/ENA primary metagenome ERZ1026894 (study PRJEB33269, sample SAMEA4719813) | human gut metagenome | biome: human-associated habitat; feature: organic feature; material: feces | place: Cameroon | collected 2013-10 ... | reverse complement strand
TTAAAAAGCGACAAGCGGCAAAAGAAAACAAGCGGCAAAAAGCAACAAGCGTCTGACGGCAAAAAAAATAAACTGTAAAATATAAAAATGCGGTATAAAAAAACAAACCGATTTTTCGGTTTGCTTCGACTATGTTTGCAAGTTGTCAAACGTTCACTTTTTGATAAAGCAACGCTCGGCAAGAGGGCAGGTGGCATAGGAGATAAACTCGTCATATGTATACTTGCCGGGGTTGTCCACGCACCAAAGCACGGTGTTTATCATGCCGCCCGCGACAAACGTTGCAAGAATTTGAAGGGGCATTTTGATTTCATACGTGTCTTTATACTTTGAAAGTTGATACTTTATGGAATGTGCGATGGAATCCTGTATCGTGCTTATCACTTTTCCGTTGCGGTTCATGCGCAGAATATTTGCGATATGATTGTGCTTGTCAAAGAAAAAGTCGACTGCCATCACAATCATTGAATTGAGCGTTTCGGTGGGGGTGGTGAATTTTGTTTCCTTGGTGAATTTCTGATAAAGGTCGTCTTTAAGCTCTTCCAAAGCAAATGACAAAAGGTGGTATTTATCTTCAAAATGCGCATAGAACGTGGCTCTGTTGACCATCGCTTTGTTGCAAAGGTCGATAACGCTGATTTTTTCGATGGATTCCTCCTCCATCATATCAAGCAGCGTGTTGCTCAATAGTTTTCTTGTGCGAACGATGCGCAAATCTTCTTTTTGTGCAGACATAATGTCCCCCAAACCGTATTGTTGTATAAATTATTGCACCAATATGCCGATTTTGTCAAGATAACTCCACAAATATTGACATATATAAACACCGATTTTTTTACGTTTTCGATGTGATTTGAAACCAAGCACAATAAGGAATTATTAAAATATATTTAATATTTATAATTATTTTGAATAATCAATTGACATTTTTTTTAATAAATTGTAAATAAAGTATTGACTGCAACCGATTTGGCAGTCGATGAAACATTTGGCTTTTGCACAGTTTTTCATCGTCGCATCCTGCGACATTAAGGTGATTATGGCAGACGAAAAAAGTAAAGCTCCGAGGGCAAAGAGCGGACTCAAAAAAATGGCGAGTTGCGTGGGACAGTACAAAGCTCCCGCGATTTTCACATCGGTTTTGGTTGCGCTCGAAGTATTGTTTGAAATTTTGATTCCGCTCATCATGGCGCAAATCGTAAACGTAGGTATGGTTGAGGACGCAACGTCTTTTACGTTTACGCTTCAACTTGGAAGCAAAGGCTTCGAGTTGTTTACGATGAACAACCGCGTCTGGTTTATCGTCACTTGCGGCGCAATGATGATAGTTATGGCGTTGATATCGCTGTTTTTCGGCACGATGTCGGGCAGACTTGCGGCGACCGCTTCGACGGGTTTTGCAAAAAATCTGCGCAAAAAGATGTTTTACAAGATTGAAAACTTCTCCTTTGCAAACCTTGACAGATTCAACACCGCAAGCCTTGTGACAAGACTTACCACCGACGTAACCAACATACAGATGGCATTTCAAATCATCATCCGTATGCTTGTGCGCTCGCCGATAATGTTGATTTTGGCAATGTGCATGTCAATCTCAATAAGCCCGGATTTGTCGCTCATATTTGCCGCGGCGATCCCCGTTTTGATCGTAGGACTTATCGTGGGTGTGAAAGTCGTGTTCCCGAGATTTGAAAAGATGCTCCGCAAATACGACGATATGAACGAGTCCACGCAGGAAAACCTCATAGGTATCCGCGCGGTCAAGGCGTTCGTGAGAGAAGACAACGAAATCGACAAGTTCAAAAAAGTCAGTTCAACTGTCCAAAAACTTCAATTTTCCGCGGAAAAAATCATCGTTATCGCATTCCCGTTTATGCAAATCGTGGTTTACGCTTGTATGATTTGCGTTGCGTGGTTCGGCGGCAACGATATAATAGTCGGCAAAATGCAACTCGGCGATTTCACGGCGTTTTTGAGCTACATAATGCAAATTCTCATGTCACTTATCATGGTTGCAACGGGCTTTATGAACATCGTGCTTTCGCGTGCGTCCCTCGATCGTATTGTTGAAATTCTCGACGAAAAAATCGACATCGAAGACGCTCCCGACTCACAGGACATCGAAGTCAAAGACGGCAGTATCGATTTCGACAACGTCGATTTTTCCTATTCGAAATCCCGCGATGTTCTCAATCTTGAAAACATCGACTTGCATATCAGGAGCGGTGAAACCATCGGTATCATAGGCGGAACCGGCTCGGCAAAGTCCACTCTCGTCCAGCTGATTCCCAGACTTTACGACGTTTTGGACGGCGAGGTGAAGGTCGGGGGCGTCAACGTCAAGGACTACAAGCTCGACAAACTCAGAGATTCCGTCGCAATGGTGCTTCAAAAGAACGTGTTGTTCAGCGGCACGATAAGGCAAAACTTGCTTTGGGGCAACAAAGACGCAACGGACGAGGAAATCGAACACGCTGCAAAAGCGGCGCAAGCGCACGACTTCATTATGTCTTTCCCCGACGGTTACGAAACCGAACTCGGTCAGGGCGGCGTCAACGTATCCGGCGGTCAAAAACAACGTCTTTGCATCGCGCGCGCTTTGCTCAAAAAGCCGAAAATCATGATTATGGACGATTCTACGTCCGCAGTCGATACCGCAACCGACGCGGCAATAAGATCCGGACTCAAAAAAGAATTCGGAGATACTACGGTGCTTATCATCGCTCAACGTATCTCTTCCGTCGAGGACGCAGACAGAATCATCGTTATGAACGACGGCAAAATCGACGCCGTTGGCACTCACGAAGAGTTGCTTGCAACCAACGAGATTTATCGGGACGTGTACAATTCCCAAAAGAAAGGAAGCGACGAGGAGGTGAGCGTCAATGCGTAAAGACAAAAAACAAAACGTCAAAAAAGCGGCGGCTCAAAACAAGTTTAGGGCAAAGAACCCTATGCAAACCTTGAAGCGTATTCTCGGGTATTGGAAACCGTATAGAGGTCAACTTATCGGCGCATTGATTTGCATGATCGCAAACGTGCTTTGCAACATAGCGGGTACGTTTATGCTCGGCTCCGTTGTCGTAAACAACTATATTCTTCCGCTTGCGTATCAGCACGGCGTTTACGTTACGTCAAATGCCGACATAATCGCAAGGGCGGCGGAGGTTACAATCCAAAACTTCGGCGGAATTATAGGCGTTATGGCAGCGATGTATGTCGTCGGCGCAGGTCTTCATTATCTTTACAACTATATTCTCGTCAGAGTTACGACAAGAACTCTTCAAAACGTTCGTGACGAGATGTTCGAAAAGATGGAAAAATTGCCCGTCAAATATTTCGACACTCACACCCACGGCGACATAATGAGCCTTTACACCAACGACACGGACACGTTGCGCGAACTGCTTTCAAACGGCATTCCCAACCTTATCAGCAACTTGCTTATGGTTGTCGGTATGTTTGTCGCAATGATGCTCGTATCTCCGCTGCTGACGCTTTGCTCGGTGGTTATGCTCGTCATCATGCTTTTCATTATGAAGTTCGTCGCAGGCAAGAGCGGCAAGCACTTTGTCGGTCAACAACGCCAGACCGGCGCGATAAACGGCTTTATCGAGGAGCATATCGACGGACTTAAAGTGGTCAAAGTGTTCTGCCACGAGGACGAGGAAAAAATCGATTTCGACAAATTCAACGAGGATTTGTTCCATCACTCCGACAAGGCGCACACGTATGCGAATATACTATTCCCGATCATGGGCAACTTGTCCTACGTGTCCTATGCGGCAACCGCAATTCTCGGCACGATTATGGCAATCGGCGGATTCGGCGGTATGACGTGGGGCGGACTTGTATCCTTCATGCAATTCTCACGTCAATTCAGCAATCCGCTCTCGCAAATCGCTCAACAAATGAACGGCGTTCTTATGGCACTTGCAGGCGCGGAGCGTATCTTTGAATTGATTGACCAACAACCCGAGCAGGACGAAGGCTATGTAACTCTCGTAAACGCAAAAGAGGACGAGGACGGCAACATCGTCGAAACCGATGAATACACCGGTGAGTGGGCGTGGAAACATTTTCACAAAGCCGACGGCACGACAACGTACGTCAAGTGGAGAGGAGAGGTCGAATTCGAGGACGTATCTTTTGGTTACGTTCCCGAAAAAACCGTTCTCAAACACGTCACTATGGAAGCGTTGCCGGGACAAAAAATCGCTCTTGTCGGTTCGACGGGTGCGGGCAAAACGACTATCACAAATCTTATCAACCGATTCTATGACATCAACGAGGGTAAGATAAGATACGACAACATCAATATAACAAAAATCAAAAAAGACGATTTACGTCACTCTATGGCAATGGTTCTTCAAGATACGCACCTCTTTACGGGGACGGTCGCCGACAATATCCGTTTCGGAAAACTGGACGCCACCGACGAGGAAGTCAAAGCCGCGGCAAAACTCGCAAATGCGGATTACTTTATCCGCCACTTGCCGGAAGGATATGACACCATGCTTACAGGCGACGGCGAAAACCTTTCGCAAGGTCAACGTCAGCTTCTTGCAATCGCTCGCGCCGCAGTCGCAAATCCGCCCGTTCTCATTCTGGACGAAGCGACAAGTTCAATCGACACCCGCACAGAAAAACTTATCGAGCAGGGAATGGACAAACTTATGCAAGGTCGCACCGTTTTTGTCATCGCGCACAGACTCTCCACCGTACGCAACTCCGACATGATTTGCGTTCTCGAACACGGCGAGATTATCGAGCGCGGCAATCACGAGCAGTTGATTGCGCAGAGGGGGAGGTATTATCAGCTTTACACCGGCGCATTCGAATTGGAATAAACGCACTATTGAGCGAATAACTGCGTCAACACCCCTTGCCCATCAACTCACGTACGTCTATGTACGCTAGGGTTGCTGTTCAAGGGGTGTTTCCTTGTTCTTCATCTATTTAGTGTAGTTGATAAACGAAAAGTAAATTTGAAGATATAGCGCAAGCCTAGGAAGCTACAAAACTTATTCAAGGGGCACTTATACACGATGTCTGCTTATTCAAAGACGGAATTGGAGTCGCAAGGCGACGACAGTATCGAGCGCCGAACTTGACGGTTGTACCGTCCGACTGCGCCATGTGGTTGCTTAGCCGGCGCACAAAGGACGGTGGCACGGCTTTCAGCCGATTTGTATTGCAAACGCCCCGTATGCCGTTCGTTGCTTGCAACGAACTAGCGATTGCTACGAAGTCAATCGCGTCAGTGTGTCCCCACGCGGAGCGGACGCCGTGGGTTCCCTTTCAAGGGGGAACGGCGGTAGGGGAAACACGTGAGGAAAGGGGAAAATTGCAATTTAGTTATATTGAGGAATGCAAAATGGGAAGGGGGGGGTATGTTGCATTTTAAGTATATTTAGGCGGATTTGAAAAAGAGGTTTTTTCATAAAAAATCCGACGAATTTTCGTCGGATTTTTTATGTTTTGAATTGCTTTTTAGTCAACGCTTTCGGTATCTTCGGCGATTTGTTCCGCTTCCTTTTCCGCCTCTTCAAGAGATTGTTCTTCATTCTCGTCATGCGCATCCGATTGCTCGATTTCGCCTGCGGAGTTTTCGTCGAGTTCGACATCCGAACTTGCGATTTGTTCGAGATGCTCTTGCTCCTCTTTGAGTTTCGCTTTTTTCTTTTCGCGCACGACTTGAAGAATCGCAAATACTGCGCAAATCGCAATGCCCACAAACAAATATGCCGAGCCGACGAGCTTTGGCGACGCAAATCCCAAAATAAGCGAGAAGGCGACAATGATGACAAGCGGGAATACGGCGAGCTTGATGTTTTTGACGACGTATTTTCCGCCGAGCGAACCGAATAGCGCATATACGACGCAAGTGAACGCAGGCGTAATCCACGGAGTGTTTTTTATTGCCGTTTCAACGTTGCTGACCGCAAGGATAAGCACAAACACCGCGATGATAACCGTTGTCACCAGAGTACTTGTCGCAACCGAGAGGGTGGACACCACTTCGTTTTCTTCCGTGCCGAGTTTTGTGCCGCAAATCTCTTGCGCTTTGACGACGCAGGGGATTTTTAGGTTGGAAAGGTTGCCTGTGATAAAGGCAAGGTACGCACTGTTGATGCCCAGCATCGGGGAATAGATAATGGGTTCGAAAACTCCCGATAAGAAGTTGATAAGGAAGGGGACGATAACCGCAATCGTTCCCATAACGCTCATGTCGGGTTTGACATCGAAATACAGACATATCGTGGTCGGAACGGCGAAGAAAATCAACATCGCCAAAGCCATCCAAATTTTTCCTACAATGTGTGATTTGAGGTCGTAATCCATTGAAACTTTAACTCTTTCTTTTGCCATAATCTAACCTCCTTACAGTATCATTGCAAAGGCGTTTCTTGCAGCCTCTGCGGCTTGTTCCGCTGCCGCCGACGAACTAGGCGAGAGTGCCCAACCGTATTTGTTTGCGCAGTAGCTTATCACGCCGACCACAAACATTGCAAAAAGCATTGACAGCGGTGTTGAAAAACTGTCAAGCCATTTCCAGTTTGCTTTGTTTATAAGCACGTCGCACACGTACATGCAACCCATTGCGACAAGTACGGCGATGAAGTTGTAATATCCGTCAACAAACGCAACGTTGTGAGCAATCGTTTCGATGCTCATTGCGAGATAGCCTATAACCATGCCGATGAAGGACACTTGAAAAACGAGATCGCCTATATTGACGCCGCCTTTCTTTGCGCCGCCCGTTGTCTTTGCCATAAGTTTGCCGATTTTGGGCTGATATAAACGGTAGAAGAAAAGCACTTCGACGCCGCCCGAGCAGATTGCAATCGTCATAATCATAGCCATAGTGGCAAATTCCGTTGCCGCGTCAGGGGTAATACCTTTTTCCGCAAATCCAAAACCGACAGCGGTAGCCATTTGCGTTTCGTATTGAAGAGAACCTACGACGGACAGTCTGATTGCAGGGAACGCAACGCCCAAAGTCCCTACGAGCGTGACAACACCGAGTGCGATTCCAAGCCCGGGGAGTATGGAAAAGGTTGCGGAAGTCGTGATGACTTTTTTGATTTTCGAGGATTCGATGCCCAATTGCTTTGCGTGTTTGATTGCGGTAAGCATGTAGTACAGCGACAATGATATGACAAATGCAAGCACAATACCGTATAGCACATAAATAATTGGATGGCGCAAAGAAAACTCTTTTGACCAAGCCGCTGATAAAAGCATAAGCAAACTCCTTTTAATGTTATTTTAATATTAGAAACAGTATAAACCACATAATCGCATTGCGCAATAATTTTTTTTTGTTGCGCTGTCCATTTTCTCTTGCAACTGTTTTCGAATGGTGGTAAAATCAAATCAACATCTATGGAAGTAGTAGAAATTGCGCGTTAAGTGCCGTGCGAACGTGGGGTGTCGGCGGACGAAGAGCTTTGCTCGCGGTGCAATATTCACTCCGGACTTCACATATTACCGAAAGGTTTTTTTGCGAGTGCTTCCAAAGGAGGTGCTTTTTGTTTTATCAAGAGGCAATCGACTACATCAAAAACATCGAAAGGTCGGGATCTGATTACGGCATAGAGCGCATGCGCGAGCTTCTCGACCTTCTCGGCGCGCCCGACAGACATCTTAAATTCGTGCATATAGCAGGCACAAACGGCAAAGGCTCGGTCAGCGCATATCTCACGTCAATTCTCAAAGAGACGGGCTACAAGGTGGGGACATACAATTCGCCCTCGGTATTCTGCTACAACGAAAGATGGCTCATAAACGGGCAACCGCTTTCGGACGACGACGTGGCAAAGTATCTTACGGTCGTGAAGGAATGTATACAAAGCGAGCAAATCTTGCGACAAGCCTTCGGTATAGGCGAGTTCAAGCCCACCGCATTCGAGCAAGAAACCGCCATCGCCATGCTTGCTTTTTTCGACAAGGAATGCGACATATGCGTGCTTGAAACGGGGCTGGGAGGAAGGTGGGACGCCACCAACGCCATTGACGACAAGGTGCTTTCAATCGTCACTCCCATAGGTCTTGACCATTGCGCTTTGCTCGGAAATACGCTCGGAGAAATCGCAAGCGAAAAGGCGGCGATAATAAAAGACGAAGTTGTCACTTGCAATCAGCCCCCCGAAGTTATGGAGCAACTAAGACGCCCCTTTGCTATCAAAGACGGCAAAAAAGAATACCGAAAAGCAACGGTAGTCGTTTGCAAGCAGCCTCGATTTTTACACGGTGACATTTGCGGACAAACATTTTTGTATGACGGCAAAAAATATGAAATTTCAATGCTCGGACAACATCAACTTGTCAATGCGTCCATTGCGATTTGCGCTGTCGGGGAACTGAGAAAAAAGCACTTCTCAATAGACGACAACGCACTTGAAAAAGGGCTTAAAAACACGGTATGGAAAGCAAGGTTACAAGTCGTAAAAAACGCAAAAGAGGAGTTTAATATCACGATTCCGCAAGATAAAGTGCTTGTTTTTGACGGTTCGCACAATCCGCAAGGGGCAATGACTCTTGCAAACGCAATCAAAGAACTGTTTGAAAACAAACGCATACACCTTGTGCTGGGAATACTCAAAGATAAGGACGTACAAGGCATTTGCGACACGCTCGTGCCTCTTGCAAGCAAGGTCACCTGCATTACGCCGCCATCGCCGAGAGCCATGAAAAAAGAGGAGTTGCAAAAAATAGTCGCACCGCTTTGCCGTGGAGATTGCGATACAAACGACAGTATCAAAGACGCCGTGCAATCATCGCTTTTGGGAGATTGCGACGCAACAATACTTTGCGGCTCGCTTACCTTGTTTGCGGGCTTGAAAAACAACTGATATACCATTATGAAAAACACAAACATAGACAAAGAAACAATCAAAAAAGCAGTCAGCGACATCCTTGTCGCCATCGGCGAAGACCCGAATAGAGAAGGGCTTGTGCAAACCCCCGATAGAGTTGCGCGCATGTTCGAGGAATTGACGCAAGGCTATTTCGACGACGCAAAAGTGCATCTTTCAAAAGTTTTTGCAGAGAGCGGAAGCGAAGTAGTCATCGAAAAAGACATAGAGTTTTCTTCAACGTGCGAGCATCATCTTATGCCGTTTTTCGGCAAGGTTCACATTGCATACGTTCCCGACGGAAAGGTTGTAGGACTGTCGAAACTCGCAAGAGTCGTTGACGTTTATGCAAAACGTTTGCAACTTCAAGAAAGACTCAATTCACAAATAGCTGATGCGATTTTTGAAGAGTTGGCTCCCAAAGGCGTAATCGTGGCAATAGAAGCGCACCATACGTGTATGAGCGCAAGAGGCGTCAAGAAAATCGGCGCAAAGACAGTCACGTTTGCCAAAAGGGGAGATGTCGACGAGCGTATCGAAAGATTGATTTTGGAGGGGCTGATATGAGAAAAGAACGGAAATACGATTTTCGTGTCGGAGACAAGATTTTCCATTCGGGAACGCACATTATGGCAATCCTCAATGTCACTCCCGACAGCTTTTATGCAGGGAGTCGTCATGCGCACGATGCGGTCGAAACGGCAAAAAAGTTCTTGGAGCAGGGTGCCGAAATTATCGATATCGGCGGTCAGTCCACTCGCCCCGGCGCGCAAAGCGTAAGCGCGCTCGAAGAGATGGCAAGAGTGCTTCCTGCCGTCGAGAGCATAAAGAAAGAATTCCCGAATGCGCTCGTGAGCGTAGATACGTTTTATCCCGACGTTGCGCAAGCCGCAATCGACGTGGGCGCGGATATGATAAACGACGTGAGTTGTTTGCTCGACAAAAATCTTGCAAAGGTAGTCGCGCAAAACGACGTTGCGATTTGCGTAATGCACGACAGACGCAAGTCAAAAACGCCCGACCTCTTTTTTGACAAGGAAACCGGTTTGGTAAGAGCAATAGACGCTCTCTTAGAGCAGGGACTTGACAAAAACAGAATATTGCTTGACGGCGGAATCGGATTCAACAAATCCAAGGATGAGGATTGGCAACTTTTGAATGATTACGGCAAGTTGCTCGATATGTTTGAAGAATATCCGTTTTTGCTCGGCACATCCAGAAAGTCCATGTTCGGAGGAACTCCCGAAACAAGACTTTCAGCAACTCTCGACTCGACAATGCTTGCGGTGAAACAGGGCGTTTTGTTTGTAAGAGTCCATGACGTCAAAGAAAATCGAGCCGTGATAAACCTTGCAAAATAACAACCTAAAATATAAAAAAATCAAACCCGAATTGCATATGAACAAGATTATTCTAAAAGACTTTGAAGTAAAAGCATGCCACGGATGCAATCCCGAAGAAAAAACAAATCCGCAACGATTTTTGTTTACGGCGGAAATATTTTATGATTTTTCGCAAGCGGCAAAAAACGACGATTTGACAAAAACCATCAGTTATAGTGACGTAAAAAAGACTTTAAAGTCGTTTTGTGAAAACAATTGTTTCAATTTGATTGAAACGCTCGCGACAAGGGCGGCTGAGGTATTGCTAAAAAAATACCCCGCAAAAAAAGTCGTTGTGCAAGTGAAAAAGCCGGATGCTCCCATGAGCGGTGTTTTTGATTATGTCGCTGTCGTAGCGGAAAAAGAGTGGCATGAGGTTTATCTTGCGCTCGGTTCAAATATGGGAGACAAAAACGCATATCTCGATTTTGCAATCGCAAGACTGAAAGAGGACGACAATATAAAAGACGTCAAGGAAAGTTTGCGCTATGCGACCGCTCCTTACGGAGGCGTTGCAACGGGCGAGTTTGTCAACAGCGCGGTGAAACTATCAACTCTTTATTCTCCCGAAGAATTGCTTGTTGTCGTATCAAAAATCGAAAAAGACGGCGAGCGCGTGCGCAATGAAAGATGGGGAAACAGAACGCTGGATATCGATATAATGTTTTATGACGATTGCGTGATTTCCGAAAACGATTTGTGCGTGCCTCACATCGATATGCAAAATCGCGCTTTCGTGTTGGAACCTCTTTGCGAACTTTGTCCCAACAAGCTGCATCCTATATTAAAAAAGCGCGTCTGTGAATTGAAATCAAACCTTGACAATCGCCGATAGCTCGAAAAACGGCGTGTTTCATATTATTTTGCGTTGAGAAATTAAATCTTGCAAGTGTGCATATTGTATGATAAAATACATGCAACAAACAATTTGCGTATTTTTGCAAACAAGGAGGAAATATGAAAGTTGTCATAAAACAAAAGTATTTTACTGTCGGCGCAAAATTCGAAATCAAAACCACAGAGGGACAAACCGTGTTTTTTGCCGAAAGGCAGTGGGATAGGTTTATGGGAAACGTCGTGCTTTTTGACAAGGACGGCACACCCGTTGCACGCATGCAGTCAGAATTTAAGAAGGTGTTTACTTCCTGGTTTTCAATCTCGGATTCACGCGGCAACGAGGTTTGTTGCATCAACGAAAAACTACCTTTTCTTTGTTTCCGTCGCGCCGAGTCCTCTCACGGCAATCTGAAAGTAAAAATCAAAGCCGGCCCCTTCCATATGAAGGCTTATTTGCTTAACGAGCAAGGCAAAACTCTTGCTGTCAAAGCTCGCAAAAAGATTCTTGCCATCCGTGATACCTACATCATCGATATCGATGAAAGCAAGATAAATCCTGCCTACGGAGTGTTGGTGGGGGTGTGGTATGATTTGGTCTGTCACCCCTCGCATTAAAACCGCGCTATTGAGCGAATAACTGCGTCAGAGTCGCTCTCTCCGAATAGTCACGTACGTCTATGTACGCTCCTACCCGTTGAGAGCGGCTCTTTCTTGTTCTTCATCTCAATAGCGCGGTTTTTAACTTCCAAACAATGCATAAAGAGCGATTAACTTTGTCAGAGCCACATTGCTCAAACGGCGTTGCGGTTATTGCAACCGCCCAAATGTCATTCCGAGGAGCAAAGCGACGTAGGAATCCCCAAAATAGAAATGAAGACACAGTGGCGGTTGCCACTGACCGCACTTGTTCTCGCAATCACTACCGCGCAGAAAATCTTTGCTATCAGTTCGAGCAGGGATAAAAACTCCTGCCACAGTTTCGCAAGATTGTCTGCTTGGTGTTTAGCGTGCAAAGCACGCAAGCGGATAAACGAACACTCATTCAGAGCGTTCTTATACACGGAATGTGCCTATTCAAAAACGGAATACGAGCCGCAACGGCGGCGAGAATATGAGCGCCGAGCTTGACGAAAAGTACGAGAA
>ERZ1026894.1740-NODE-1740-length-12248-cov-4.289756_pt1 | contig 12248 bp, 10 predicted proteins | sample MGYA00380177_ERZ1026894 | MGnify/ENA primary metagenome ERZ1026894 (study PRJEB33269, sample SAMEA4719813) | human gut metagenome | biome: human-associated habitat; feature: organic feature; material: feces | place: Cameroon | collected 2013-10 ... | reverse complement strand
CAATTTATTACCCGCAAACCCGGGTCCAGCCCGGTGGTTGTCAGCGTTTCCGGTACCGAGGTGGCTCTCGGCCGCGAAACTGCTAAAAAAATTATCGTTACTGCCAAAAAGAATACTTTTCTTTTAGCCGGAAACCCCAACGTGGGCAAGAGTCTTATCTTCTCGCGTTTGACAGGCATTGGTATTATTTCCTCCAATTTCCCCGGTACGACGGTTGGCCTGAACTACGGGCAAACCGTATTTGACGGCGATTCTTACGATATTATTGATATCCCCGGTCTTTACCGTTTGGAAGAAGAATGGACTTTGGAAGGGAAAAAGCATAATTTGTTTAAGGAATTGGAGTACGACTTTATTGTATGCGTGGCGGATGCTTCGCACTTGGAGCGCAACCTGTATTTTCTGTTGGAAATTATGCAACTTAAAAAGCCCGTCATTTTGCTTTTAAATAAATACGACGAGGCGGTGCGCAAAGGGATTCAAATTAATGTAAAGGAATTGGAAAAGCAACTGGGTATCCCGGTTATTCCGACTGTCGCTACGACGGGTGAGGGCTTAAAAGAACTTTCCTATCAGGCGGCAAAAATTGCCTCGCACGAATCTGTTTTAAGCACTTTGAATATTCCCGCCGACCCGGAAGAAAAATGGCACGTTATCGGCCGTATCATACAAAAAGTGCAAACGGTTAAACACAAGCACGCTTCTTTTTGGGAGCATTTGCAGGGTTGGGCGACCACACCCGTAACGGGTCTGCCGATAGCCTTGTGTGTGTTGGTTGTATCGTTCTTTTTGGTCCGCTTTGTGGGAGAGCACCTCATCAATCTTCTAGACCCGCTGTATGAAAATTATTATGTTCCGTTCTTGGAGCATATTTTCGGCGGGATAAAAGACAATGCTTTGGGGATGCTGTTGCTTGGCGACGGCGGCGAAAACTATTTCGGCGTGCTGACCGACGGCTTGCATATTGCGCTGATAGACGTGATGTCCTATGTGTTGGCGTTTTATGCGCTGTTGGGATTTTTAGGCGATTTGGGCTATCTGCCGCGCCTGGCTGTACTTTTGGACTCCCTGCTCCACAAGGTAGGCTTGCACGGATACGGTTCGTTGCCTATTATGTTGGGCTTTGGGTGCAAGGTTCCTGCGGTAATGGGTATCCGCGTGTTGGAAACCCGCCGTGAGCGCATTATTGCCTTGGCGCTTATTTTGGTGTTGGCGCCGTGCATTTCCCAAACCGCGATGATTATTTCCATTTTGTCCCCCTACGGCTTAAAATATATGCTGATTGTATTTTTCGCCCTGTTTGTAAACGGTATTTTGGCGGGTACGATTTTAAACAAACTGATGAAAGGCGAAACGCCCGAATTGTTTATGGAAATTCCCTCTTGGCAGATTCCCCAATGGCGGCCTTTACTGCGCAAGTTGTGGATTCGTATGAAGGAATATTTGGGGGATGCCCTGCCGCTTATTTTGGTAGGTGTGCTGTTTGTAGATTTAATGCAACTTTCCGGGTTGACGAATTGGATAGCCCAGATTGCGCGTTACCCGGTGGAGCATATTTTGGGTCTGCCTGCGGACACGACGCCTTTGCTGATTTTGGGCTGCCTGCGTAAAGACGTGTCTATCGCTCTGTTAGAGCCGTTTCACCTGCCACCGGCTGAGTTGGTGGTGGCGTGCGTGTTTATGGCGATGTACTTGCCGTGCGTGGCGACATTCTTTGTAATGTTGCGCGAAAGCGGTTGGAAGGACACATTTAGAGTGATTACGCTGACGCTTTGTATGGCATTTTTATCGGCGTGGGTGTTACGGTTGATTTTGATGTAATAAAAATTGTCAGATAAGATACATGAGAAACCCCCGGCAAACATTTTTACCGGGGGTTAGCGTTTATAAGAAAGTTGTTTTTGATATAGTAGTCTTTTTTTGTCATCCCCGACTACGACATGCGGGAATGACGACAAAATAGTAGAGATAATGCCGTTTTTAATTAATAGGTTTACCTTCTCCTCCAAACATTTTGCACCATTTTTCACTTTCATAACAAGCAATTCTTTTAGAGCCACCTGCGCAGTCTTCCATTTCAAGCAAATATTTTCTATCTACATTATTAAAATTAGCAGGTATCCCATCTACACGCGCCGCAATAGGTGTAAGCCCCGAACCACTGATGCATTTATCCCCCCAATTTAGGCTATTATTGTCATAACACCAATGTTTATTACAGCAAACTTCACTATCACTGTTTTTGTGGCAGGTAAAACCGTTTCCTAATTCTATTCCAAGTTCTTCATTTGTGTTACTGTTACAGTTTTCTCCATTTGCAAGAGCACAGAGTTGGGCTTGTTTGTGCATATAGTTTAATATTGTTATTGCTTCGGTGGCGCGCGATTTTTCTACTGCCTTTTCATATTGCGGTAGAGCGACGGCGGCTAAAATTCCGATAATCAGTACCACCACTAATAATTCTATCAGCGTGAAGCCGGAATTTTTGTTTTGCATAAGTTTCTCCTTGTTTTTAAACTGCTTTTAGAAAATTTACGCAAAAAAACGGCTGCTATATTTGAGCCAGAAACGCTAACCCAAGTATATAACAGCCGTGGTTTGCCACCCTTTCGGGCGGCAAACACTAAGAGTGAAACGCGCGGGTAATTAGGCCGCTTGCTTCACTCTTTAATCGGCTGTTTTTGGAGCGTTTCTGTGCCGTTTTCAGCGGCTCTCCGTATTCTGCATACGGTTCCAAAAACAGATAAATTTTTACCGGGGATATTCCTCCTCGGGTCCTTCTTACAAAATCCTCCTAGTCCGTAATGTTGTAACTGCCGTAACGGCCGATATCCACAGGCACCGGAATTTCCGTTCCCAGCGGGCCGTCAAAATACATCGTGCCCGTTAAATGATAGTCCAGCGTACCGCTGCCCATACTGATAAGCCCCAGTAACTTGCTGTTAAAGGCAGACATCGGCACCGTGATTTTGGCCTTGGCGTTCTTGGTGGCGCGCGGTTCAATGCGCACGTCTTTTAGCGTAACATCGGCCATTTTATCGTCGTTGGCAGTTAATACGCCTTCAAAGCGTTTCACCGTGGCGGCTTCGGTTTTATTGGGGTTGGTAATGGCTACCACCACATCAAAGCCGAACGAGGTTAAATTGTAATCCGTCAGTTCCACACTTTTTAAGGCGAACTGGCAGTTGGCTACATTTTGCGCTTCCTTTACCGAGGCGCACGCGGCGAGCATACCCGCGCAAAGAATAAATAAAAAGAGTTTCTTCACTTAATCCTCCCAAATTACAAGATAATAAATTGTATAATAAATTAACCCTTTTATGGAGAATTTTATGAATCCTTTGCAACAAACTATTTATAACCGCTTTGCCCGTTATATTGCAGTGGAGACCACTAGCGACCCCACTAGCAACGTAACCCCCACCACGTCTAGCCAGCTTTCCTTTGCACATAAACTGGCTGACGAAATGCGTAAAATCGGGTTTTCCGAGGTAGAGGTGGACGAATACGGCTTTGTAACCGGGCTTATCCCGGCTAATACCGATAAAAAGGCCCCCACGATTGGCCTTTTTGCCCATATGGATACGGTGTGCGATTATAACGGCGCCAACATCCGCCCCGTTATCCACGAAAATTATGACGGCGGTACGCTGACCATCAATGCGGATAAAAAGATGTTTTTATCACCCGAAACAGCCCCTAATTTGAAACTTTGCAAGGGCGATACTATCATTACCGCAGACGGCAATTCTTTGCTTGGCGGAGATGATAAAATGGGAATTGCTGTCATTATGTCCTTGGGTGAATATCTGTTGCAACATCCCGAAATTAAGCACGGCCCGGTAAAGGCCGCCTTTACCATTGATGAAGAAACCGGTACGGGCATTGCGTATTTTGATGTAAAGAAATTTGCGGCCGACTTTGCCTATACCATTGACGGTGCGACCTTGGGCGACATTGACTGCGGCAATTTTAATGCCGATACCGTAACCATTAACATTACAGGTAAGTCCTGCCACCCTGGTTCCGCCAAGGGTTTTATGGCAAATCCGGTGCGCATTGCGGCGGATATTATTTCTTCCTGGCCGGAAGATAAATTGCCCGAAACCACGGACGGCGAGGACGGATTTGTGCTGTTTAAAGACATTACCGGGGCCTTGGATACCGCTTGCGTGCAAGGTATCGTCCGCGAGCATGATTTGGCTAAATTTGAGCAGTTTAAAAAAGACTTGTGCGCTCTTGTGGAAGAAAAAAGAAAAAAATATCCCGCGGCCAAAATTGAGATTGAATTTAAAGAACAATACCGCAATATGCGTGAAATTTTAAAGAAAAATCCGCAATCTATGGAGTTGTTGGAAAAAGCCTTAAAGGAAAATCAGGTTCCCTACCGCTTGACGCAGGCGCGCGGCGGGACTGACGGCTCCCAACTTTCTTTGCGCGGCTTGCCTACGCCTAATATTTTTGCGGGTTACGAAAATCCGCACGGTCCGTATGAGTGGGTGAGTATGAATTGGGCGGAAAAAGCCTTTCACATATTAGAAAGCGTGATTAAAGATGCGGCCAGATAACTTGTAGTGCTTTTGATTGTATCAGCCCCGGGGATATTTTCCCGGGGTTTTTTGATGGAGAAAATCCCCCTTTTTAGTCTGCCGAAAACTATAAAAAGTACATAAAAATACCCCCGCCTTAACAGCAGGGGTACTTTTCTTTTAAATGTTACTTATTTTGCGCCTTGGTACGGCTGGGCCGCCTGTTGTTGGGCGGGCATAGTACCTTGGTTGGCGGAATCTAACAGGTTTTTAGCGTCGGAAATCGTCGGGTCCAATGCTTGGCTTACCGCGTTGTAATTAAAGCGGTAAGAGATTTTGAAACTCTGCGGATTCTCCGGCGGAACTTTTACCAAAATGGAATAATTGTCCGGGTCCACGGCCGTGGAAATATCCCAGGTAATTAAGTTTTTGGCAGCCGGGTGCTTGGCTTCAATAAACTGTTGTAACGTATAGCCGTTCATCAAGCGGTAGTTTTTTACCTCGTTTAATACCGTATCAAGCGGATTCGGGGCAGGTTGGGCAGCCGTTACAGGGGCGGGTTGTTGGGGCTGATTGCCCAACATTTCGTCCATTTCGGCGCTTTGCGTTACCGTTTGTGCCGGCTGGTGCTTATCAGCCAACAGGTTAAACTGCGCCGGGATTAAGTTCATAAACGCGAGCATTACATAAATAAGCGCAGCCAACAACAGAGTAACCAGGATACCCACGACGGCCTTTGTCATACTGCCGGAAGACTTCACATCAGCATTTTTTATGTCGTGCTGGGTGTTGATGTCGTCATCTAATCCTTCAAAATGCAATCGTTCCGTTTGGGCCGGTTCCGGTACCATAGGCACCGTTTTGATATCCAGTTTGGCTCCGCGTTTGGTTTTAATGGTATTTTCCAAAATCACTTGGGAAACCGTAACGTCTTTCGGCGCGTCGGCGGCAGGTTCGGCCTCTTTTTCGGTCTGTTTGAGCGGGGCCACCATTTCCTGCAATTCGGTTTTGCCTTCACTGGTATCTTGTTCCTGTTTTTTGGTGTTTAAATTCGTCAGCTCCTTAGGCAGTTCGTTAGAAGCCTGGGCCGGAGGAACAAAGTCCGAAATCAAATAGGTAGAACCTTCTTTAAGTTCAATTTCGGTCAAATCATTGGGGTTGCCCACCGGGAGAGGCTTATCCGCTGTCTGGTCGCTAAATTGCGGTACTTCCTGCGACGCGGAATTATCTTGGACAGGTTCTTCTTGTGCCGCAGGGGTTTCTGTTTGGGCTTGTTGGTTATCCAAGCCAAACATCTGTTCTACCGATTGCTCGGGTTGGTTGTCTCTCTCGGCAAAGGCTTCGTTCAAATCGTCGTCAGTAATCAGTACACCTTCGGGTTTTTCAGCCTTGGCACCAGGCACAAGTTCCTGCATCGTTTCTTCTTTTTCGTCGGTATCTTCGGTTTGTGTAGCAGGTTTTACTCCCGCTTCATTTAAGGAAGGCAAATCGCCGTTAAACGCTGGGGCCGTGGCGGGCTGTTCTTGCGGTTGTTGCGCCGGAGTATCAGCAGGCATATCCGCCGGCAACTGGTTGGCCGGAAGTACGGGCTCTTCCTTGGCAGGTTCTTCTTTATCTGCCGCGATAGAGAGAGCGGGCTCTTCGTTGGTAAAATCTAATGTTTTATTTTCCGGTAAAGGTTCCGCGGCGGCTTGTTCTACCGTTTCAAAGCCTTGTGCGGGCTGTTCCTCTTTTTGTTTAAGCCCTTCGGCGGCGGCCAAGCCGGCTACCGCACCAGCAGCAGCCGCAGCGGCCATTTTAAAGGTGTTTTCTTTCTTGTCTTCTTCTTTTTCTTTAATAACCTGGTCTAAAACGTCTTCTTTGGGGGCGGCGCCGATTTCAGACAGGAACGCCTCTTTGGCGGCTTCGTCCGCTTTGGGGGCCGTTTCTACGGTCCCGGCGGTAAGGCCGGAAACTTCTTTGGTGGTTTCCTCTTGGGGTTTTTTGTGAGCATCGGCTTGGTCTGCTAACATTTTGGCTTGCTGAGGAGTCAGCAAATCTTGGAAAGTGCTTTCTTTTTCTTCCTGGGTCTGAACCGGTTTTTGACCGTATAAGGAATCCAAGGCGGAGCGGAGTACCACGGCTTCTTCGGCTTTTGAACCCAAGGATACTTCGGTCGGGGTGTCGTGCTTGGTTTCGCCCAAGTCCACGGGGCCCAACATATCAAGCGGTTTTTCCTCTTTGTTGGCCGCCGCGACAATATTTTCCGCTTGGGAAACTAAGTTTTCCGTGTTTTCAATGGAGTCCGATTCTAAATGTTCTTCTTCTATCGGTTTGCGCGTAAGGGTGATGGTGTTTGCGCGCCCGTCGTCTTGCGGCGGAATATAGGCCGGGTGGTCGCTGGTTTCAAAATTGCGGGCGTTTTGCGTGGCGATCGCTTCGTCCAATTTGGATTGTACATTGTCCAGTTTGGATTGCAACCCTGTAATTTGGGTGGTTAATTGTTCCAACTTTTCCAGTAAGATGGCAATTTGTCCGTCCGCAGGTGCGGCGGTGGCAGTAGCCGCGGCAGTTGTGGCCGTTTCGGCAGCTGCAGGCGTTTGAGCCGGCTGTGGCTCGGTAACGGCATCAAATTCAAACACGCTGGAAGCCTTTACCCACTCTTGGCTCCCGCCGGAAGCGGCATTTTCTGCGCAAATCAGCGTATCAGGGGTAAAGCCGTTAAGCGTTACCAGTTTATTCTCGTCGTAAGGACCTTCTACTTTATCATTGATATAGACCCAATATCTCATTGTGTAATCACCCTATATAAAATAAATATAACACGGTACGATAAAAGCATAGCAAATTATCGCACAATTTAACAGTATTTTTTTATCTTTTTATTTTGACGCGGCGCGTGCCTGTTTGTAACTTTCCAACAGTTCCTCTAATTCCGCACGGCTAGTTTTGCGCTGTTGGATGTTACTTAACATATCCGTTAAGAGTTCCACCGACGAGCCGTTTTCCAACATTTCCAATATAAATAGAGAAATACGGCGGTTGTAAGTGCCGTTTAATTCCCCCACCAAAGTACGCAGGGCGAACATATGTTTTTCCCGGTCTGATTTCCAAAAGGTAAACGGCGCGAGCGACTTGTCAAAAAATTGGAGCAATTCTTCGGCGGGTTTTGTGCCGAGGTAACTTTTCATCAATTCCGGTGCAAGGCCTTGCGTGATAGTTTTGGCTTTGATATCGCGCAGGTACTGTGCCTGTTTGGCGGCTTCTTCTTGGCTCATAGTTCCCAAAAGCACCTTACAGGCAAGTTCCTTGTTGTCTTTTTCGTCGGAACAATGGGGCAAGGCTTTTAGCAAATCAGCCATTTCGCGTTCCAACTGGACGAAGGTCTTTTTCCCGGCGAAGCGGTCTGCCAGGTCGTATTCGTAGCCGCTGTATAAATCTTTTTTGGCCAAATTTTGGCGCAAAATTTCCTTTTCCCGCACCAAAGAGGCTTGGCGGCAGGCTTTGTCAAAACTGTCGGCGGTACCGTCCAAAAGTACGCGCACGGCAAGGCCCAGATTTTCTTCGGGGCTGGAAACGTGCGGCAACTTTTTAAGTACGGCCTCAAAGGTGGCGGCAATATCGCGCGGGGATTTTACCTTTAAATACCGGCAAGCGATAATGAGCAAATCTTCTTCTAATAATTGCCCGTTTAACTGTTTAGATAATTCTGCAACATCTTGTGCATCTTTGGGTGTAATTTTGCAGAGCATTGTGTGGGCCGCCAGAGAAGCGCAGAGCGGGGCGTCCGGATTGATGGCGAGCAACTGTTTGTGCAGGCGGTCAAATTCCGGCTTGAATGAAATGCTGGCCGGCTGCGTATATAGGAGTTGCAACTCCGCTGTTAATTTAACGGTTAAATGGTATTTGTCTGCCGTTTTAAAAATATCTTTTTTATTCTGGCGGATGATTTTGGGCGAATTTTGCAAAACCGCGTTGGCCTGTTCCAAGAGTTTATTTACGGCGTGTAGGGCTTTTTCCTCGTCTTTTAAATCGGAGTCTTGCACATCTTTCAAGGCGGCGGCAAATTCCTCGTCAAAATACTTACGCGAGGAAAAAGAGGAATATACTTCCAACAGTTTAGCCGTATCTTTGGCGGGTGTTTCCAACGCGGCGCAAAGTTCGGTCATAGAAGTTGCGTTGTTGTAAATACGCAGTTGGCGTAAGGCCGCCGGAATAGTGATTTCGTCCAACAAAATTTTGGCAATCGTCGTATCCGTCATTGGCGAATCGGAACTTAACTGGGCGGCTATATCGGCAATGTCCTGCTGCAAGCGGGGCAGTGATTTTTTGTTTTCCAGTGTATAGACGAGTTTGGCGGCATAGTCGTCATCAATACCGGGTAGCATATTGTAAATAGTACCCAGCATACCGCTTCTTTTGTTGGCTTTTTCGCTCATAACGTATCCTTTCAGCAGGCTTTCAACAAGGTGGTTATCTGCTTATTTAATTCGTTTACCCGGTCTTCATTTTTGATAAATGCCAGGTTGGCCTGTATGCTCTCTACCGAGCATTTAATGCAGGCTTGCAATAAATGGCGCGCACAGGCAATGTCCGACAAAATAATTTCGGCAATATCGCCTTTAATGGTTTCCACTTCTTTTAAACAATGCAGTGCCGCACTCGCCGCCGAGGCCGGAACGCGTGCCGCAAACAAGAGGGCATCTTGTACGGCTTGCTCTCTTTCGGGTGCTTCTTTGGGCAGTTTTTTAGCGGTTAAATAGGCGGCGTATGCTTCACCGTCTTTTTGAACATAAGATTTCAGTTCCGTTTTAAAGGCGGCCAGGCGTTTTAAACTTTGGGTAAGTTTTGGGCGGATATCTTCGGGCGTGGCTTTGCGTTTAAGCGTAGTGCCTACCGCCATTATCGCAAGCGCACAACCCATCGCGCCCGCCATAGCGGCGGCAGCCCCCCCTCCCGGGGTCGGGTCCGGGGAGGCTAATGCTTCTGTAAATCTGTCAGCGGCGGTGTACCATTCCATAGGTCGCCCTTACATAATGGTTCCGGATTCAAGGTCGGAATATTTTTTAATGCGCAGCATTTTCAGGCGGTCCTCGTCAATGCCTGTGCGGCTGAAAAAAACGTGTTCAATCGCGCTGGCGGGCATAATGTAACTGCCGCGTTTTACTCCCTTCGGGTCGGTTTTTAAACCGAGCCACACGCAGAACGTGGTAAGGTCGTTAAAATCTTTGGTTTCCAATTCGGCGGCGGCGCGTTGGATTTTTTGCGCATCTCCAAATCCGTTGGTCAGTACCGCACTATGGAAACCGCAGTTTTTTGCGGCGCAAATATCGCGGTGCGTATCGCCGATGACGTACACTTGGTCGGGTTCCAATTTAGTTTTGAATTTCTTTTCAGCGCGTTTAACGGCCGCTTGGAGCATTTCTTCGCGGGTTTGTCCGTCTTCGCCGTATCCGCCCACGGTAAAATAAGAGGCTAATTTGCTGGGTTCCAATTTGATTTTGGCGCCTTCTTCCAAGTTGCCGGTTCCCAACCCCAAGATAACATCTTTATCCTTGGCGAGCATCTTTAAAAATTTTTCAACCCCGGGTACTAAATCGTATTTTTTGCAACGGACGACGGCGTGTACTTCGGTAGGCAAAATTTCCAAATATTTGGCTTTCATTTTTTTCATTTCGGCGGCAGTAGGTTTTTTGCCTTTTTTGATAAGGGAATAGACAATGGAGAAATTATCTAAATCCGTCCGGCCCGAAATTAAACTGTGTTCAAACTCCGGCTCCACTCCGTAGAGTTCCTTAATGGCTTTGCGCAAAGAGGTGCGTCCCGCGCCGCCCGCGTTTACGAGCGTGCCGTCCAAGTCAAATAAAACGAGTTTTTTCATTTCTTTTCTCCTTTGATAATGCCGGTAACGATATAGGCGCCCGTCATAGCCAGCGCCATACCCAGCACTTTGTAAATCGTAATTGCGTCCTGTTTAAGCAGAACGGACAAAATAAACGTCAACACCGGGTAAGACAAAATAATCGCCGTTGCCTTGCCCAAGTGCATATTACGGATAGCCGTGTACCAAAACGTATTGCCGATAAAATAATTGCACACTGCGCTAAATGCCAATGTTCCCCACAAAATACCCGAGGACGTAACAAACAACTGCGGCCCCTGTATGGCCCATAGCACACCCGTCAGCAGCGCGAGTGCCGGAATAGCAAAAATAGCGCGCGCCGCCGCAATTAACGCAGGCGGCATATCGGCGGGCAGTTTTTTGGCGAAAATATGGCTTAATTGGAACATCCACAAACTGCCCAAAATCAGCAAATCGCCCTTTAATTGGACTGACATCCCGGTATGCCACAGCAAAATGCCGACACCGAAAATGATGAGCGCAGAGCCGAAAAACTGCTTGCCGGTCGGTTTTTCCCCCAGTAAAAAATACGCCATAATGAGGGAATAGACCATTTCAAACTGGTTTAAAACGGCGGCATTTGTCGGCGTGGTGTAATTAAGGGCCAACATAAAAATCGTCATTGGCAAGGCTGTGCCGAACGTAGCCATTAGCAAACATTGTTGCCAAACACCCTTTTTAAATAATACTTTATGCCCGCCTGTTTTGAGCAGATACGGCAAAAAAAGCACCGTTGCCGCCACACAACTGACCAGCATATACAAGGCCGAAGCCGCATAGGGCGTGGCAAATTTGGTTACCACGACATTAGATGCAACAAAAAGCCAAGCCAGCCAAATGGCGGCTACCGGGGATACCTTAAACATATATTATATTTTACCTAATTTATAGGGTTAATGGCCCTCTTTTTTAACAGTAAGGCTGACCCAATATGCCCCCGCACACGTTACGGTAAGGCCGATTACTTGGTGGAGGGTAATGTTTTCAAACCCGACCAAGGCGGAAATCAGCAGTGCCAGTACGGGGTAAGAAAGATAAATTGCGGTTACTTTGCTTAAATCAAGTGCGCGGATAGCCTTGTACCATACCACCATCGCAAGGCCGTATTTTAAAATACCCGTATAGGCTAAAACGGAAAACATTTGCACATTGGGTTTTAATACAAAGGATTCCTTCATCATCCACATAACCGCCAAAATGACCACAAGCGCAGGCAGGGCAAACAGATTGCGCGCCATACCAATTACGCGGTGGTCCAACGTTTTAGGAAGTTTTTTGGCTAAGGTAGAGCCGGCCTGCAACATCCAGGTACTGCCGACAATCAGCAAATCACCCGTCCAACGCGGGGTGTATTGCTCTTTCATCAGGATAATCAGCACACCCAGTACAATTAGCGCACTTCCGGCCAGTTGTTGGCGGCTGGGAAATTCGCGCAGAAAAATACAGGCAAATAAAAGAGAATAAAAGAGTTCGCTCTGCTGTAAAATAGCCGCGTTGCCCGGCGTAGTGTAGTGGAGTGCGATAAGCGAAATGGTAAATGGCAGGGCCGTGCCGAAAGTGCCGATAAACAGGAATTTCCATAAAGTTTCTTTGGCTAAGAGTTCCCCCCATTTGTGGTTTTTTGTAATCCACGGGGTGAAATAAAGTACACCGATAAGCGTGCCTAAAAACACGAGCAAGGCGGGGCTGATTACCCCTACGGCAAATTTTCCCGCTACGGGAGAAAGGCCCACAATGGCCCAGCAGACCCAGGCGGCTAGTAAAGGTTTCATTTTTGTAAAACTCCGACGGAAATTAAGATACTATATCTGTCTCTTATACACATCTCCGAGCCCACG
>ERZ1026894.1738-NODE-1738-length-12253-cov-5.151910_pt1 | contig 12253 bp, 7 predicted proteins | sample MGYA00380177_ERZ1026894 | MGnify/ENA primary metagenome ERZ1026894 (study PRJEB33269, sample SAMEA4719813) | human gut metagenome | biome: human-associated habitat; feature: organic feature; material: feces | place: Cameroon | collected 2013-10 ... | reverse complement strand
GAAGCTCCCGACACCCTGCGCTTCTTCAAACAAGAAGGCGTCACGGTCAAAATCATATCCGGCGACAACCCCCAAACCGTGCGTGCGGTGGCTATGCGCGCAGGGCTTGAAAATTGCGACGATATCGTTGATATGTCCACTTTGAAAACCGAAGAAGAAGTTTTTGAGGCAGCAACAAAATACACCATTTTCGGACGCGTTTTGCCCGACCAGAAACTCATGCTCGTAAAAGCACTCAAAAAAGCGGGACACACCGTTGCCATGACGGGCGACGGCGTCAACGACGTGCTTGCGCTGAAAGAAGCGGATTGCTCGGTTGCAATGGCTTCGGGCTCGGACGCGGCGAAAAACGTAAGCTCCCTGGTGCTTTTGGACAGCAACTTCTCTTCTATGCCCAAAGTGGTTGCCGAAGGCAGACGTTCGATAAACAATCTCGAACGCTCGGCGGCGTTGTACATCATGAAAACAATTTACAACACGCTTTTGGCACTTTTGTTTATGATTGTGGTCGATCCTCTCCCCTTCACTCCGCAGAATCTCACGATTATGGGTATGGTGACGATAGGCATCCCCTCCGTCGTGCTTGCGCTCGAACCGAATGCGGACAGAGTTACGGGAAGGTTCTTGCCCAAAGTGCTGTCAAACGCCCTGCCCGGCGGTATAACCGTGCTTATGGGCGCAATTGCAGTCATCATATGCAACAGGTTTTTCCTCACCGACATCACCGACGCTCAGTCGCAGACGGTGTTCATATGGATAATCACGTTTGTCGGATTCTTGCTTTTGTTCAAAGTGTCCCTCCCCACAAAACTATCGAGTTGGTCGGCGTTTTTCGGCATAAGCGACTATATGGCTGAAAAAGCGAAAGAAGAGGCAAGAGCGCAAAAAATCGATTCCAGCTTGTACGACGGTTACGTTGACGAAAAAGAAAAAAGATACTCGCTCACAAACGGCGTTGTAATGCAGGTGGTGGATTCCGACAACCCCAAACCTCAAAAAGAGAAGAAAAAAAGACGCAAATTCGGCAAATCCAAGTGGCTTGTCGTACTCAATTTGTTCACATACATCGCCATGGTATTTCTCTTTGTCGGCTCGTACTTCCTGTCGATAAACGTGATTGTAAACGGTCGGAACATCGACATTGTGCAAATTGTCCGCACGTTCTTCCGCCTCGACAACCACATCACGTGGAAGATGGGCAAAGCCATGCTTGCAATAGGCGCAATCCTTACGATTGCATATGTCGGCTTTGTTGCCATAATGAATCAAATCAAACTCGAACACGGCGAGGCAATCGAACAAAAATTCGAACGTCTCGACGCAAAAATGCGCGTAAAAGCGCCGAAACTCAAATAACATTTAATTCAGGTGAACAATGAAACGTAACAACATGTGTCCGTTCTGTTTTATCAAAAGCCTTTTCAAAAAGAAAAAGCCCACAAGCGTAAATCCGCAATTGCCCGATTACGAAAACGGCGTTGCGCTCACTCCCCCGATGGGATGGTCAAGCTGGAACACATTCAGAAATCGCATAAACGAAAAGCTCATTCTCGACACCGCAAAAGCGATGAGGGACAACGGACTTATCGAGGCAGGATACAAATATATCAATCTCGACGACTGCTGGCAATCCTCTCTGCGCGACGAAAACGGCGAGCTTGTGGGCGATTACGAAACTTTCCCCGGCGGTATCGAAAACCTTGTCAAACAAGTCAACGCAATGGGCTTGAAGCTCGGTGCGTACACCTCGAACGGCACTCTCACCTGCGAGGATTTGCCCGCAAGCCTCGGCAGAGAAAAGTTTGACGCCTACACCCTTGCAAAGTGGGGCGTGGAATATTTCAAATACGATTATTGCCATCATATTCCCATCTCGAAATACGCGCCTTTGGTGTATTCTATAAGCGTATCGCAATTCGATTCGCACCCGATGGAATATTCCGTGCATAATGCGGTGCTTTCGGGGCTTGCGAGATTTATGACGGACACAAAACTTCCGAGCGGAAGCTATGTTTCGGGGCTTGACGCAAACCAAGGTCGCATCACATACAACAACATCGAAGTCGACGAGGACGGCAGATACGTACTCACCGTCAATATAAAAAAGAAGGGCGCGTACGAAAAATATCTCATCGCAAAAGTCAACGACGACGAAGAATACGAACTTCTCTTCCCTCCTCAAAAGCACTTCAACCTCACCGCAAGATTCCAGGTCATCGTAAATCTCACCGCAGGGAAAAACAAAATCGAACTCTTCAATCCCGTCACGAGCAATGCCGACAGCGAATTGTATCAATATCGCCGCATGGGCAAAGCGCTCAAAGACGCCGCTGCAAGAGTTGCAAAAGAGCGCAAACAAAAGGAAAAACCCATAGTGTTTTCCATTTGCGAATGGGGTTGGGGCAAACCCTACAACTGGGGCGCAAAAGCAGGCAATCTGTGGCGCACTACTCCCGACATTCGCCCGTGGTGGGTTTGGATAAAGCTCATATACGAACACACCGTCAAGCTCTATAAATACGCAAGCAAAGGACACTACAACGATCCCGATATGCTGGAAGTCGGCAACGGCAAGCTCACCTACAATCAAAACGTGTCGCACTTCTCGCTTTGGTGCATGATGAACGCTCCTCTCATTCTCGGCAACGACTTGCGCAATATGAACGAGCAGGTCAAGAGTATCGTAACCAACAAGAACATGATAGCAATCAACCAGGACTCTCTCGCAAAACAAGCCAAACGCGTCAGAAAAGGCGTTGTGGACGTGCTTGCAAAACCTCTTGCGGACGGTTCGGTTGCGGTGTGCTTCTTCAACAAAGCATCGCACGGGACAAGAGTAAAATTCGATTTGAACACGCTTGTCGACGATAAATATGTCGCGATGACAAAACAAAACGAGTACCGTGCAAAAGAGCAATGGAGCGGCGAAAACCTCACCACCGACGGAGTTCTGGCAATATCTCTTGAAAAATGTCAAAGCAAGGTGTATATCGTCAAATAAGCATTTTATCGTTTTGATATTGCGCTTTTAACCCATTGTTTTTGCAAATAACAGCTAAAAAACATATTCAAAAGCCTCGCGGATTGCGAGGCTTTTTCTTGTGCTTTGAATTTGAAACATTGTTGCTTGCAGGTTATTCTTCCATATCCTTATCGTCTTGCGAATCGGGCACTTCGTTCAATTCTTCTTCAAAATGCTCGGCAAGGGCTTTGTCAAACGGCTCGGCGGATTGCGCGTCGTCTTTTGACAAATCGCACTCTTTTTCACACTCCGCACAATTGTCGGTGCATTCCTCTTCCTCCACGATTTGCGCCGCTTCGTTTTCGGCCCTGCGAATCGCAAGTTCCTCTCTCATTTGCTCTTTCGTCTTTTTGTCGATCTTGTAGAAGAACATCAGAAGCGAGCTTGCAAGCATGCAAAGTCCCGGGAGCAGGAAGTAGATTATCCACGCTTTGTTTTGCATACCGTCGGTGACATAATTTGCAATGGCGGCAATATTTTCTTGACTGCCCTGCACGCCGATGTGCGAAACTTCCGCATATTTTGCCGCATCGTATCCGATTGCGCCTATAAACAAAATGCCGAGAGATACGGAAAGCGCGTTTGAAAGTTTGTTGGACATAGATAGGATTGCAAACTGCGTACCCTCGGTACGTTTGCCCGTCTTCCATTCCTGATAGTCCACTATATCCGCCGTCATAACCATTGGCAAATAACCGTTCGGGCCGTATGCAAAGCCGAGGAAGAATTGATAAATCCAAATCGCCCAGATGCCTCTTCCGAAGCCGCCGCCGGGGCTGAGCGTGTAGATGAGCGTTGCGATGAGCGTGACCAAAAAGCCGTAAAACCCTGCCACGATAAAATACTTCTTTTCGCCCAATTTTTTGTTGATTATCGGATTGAGTACGATTGTAACCATTGACGAAATCGCCGACGTAATGCCTATTGCCCAGCTGCAAGCGTCGCCGTAAAGCGTGCCCATTCCGATAAAGCTGAGGTCGATGCCGTCACGTATGAGAATACACGTTGCCTGCACCGCGATGCCGAGCCCGATGTTTCTGCCGAATCCGAGAATATACGTTCCGAAAACTATGAGCAACATCTTGTTGTTTTTCAGTTCTCTGAACATCTCTTTGAAACTCATGCCCGCGGACGTGTTGGATTTGACGACTTCTTTGCACTTGAAGTACATAAGAAGTTGGAATATAAGCCCCAATCCCGCCATAATGGCTGCCGTGATAAGATATTGCAATTGCCCGACTGCGCCGTCGGAGCCGGTGAGAATGCACACAAAACTTACAAATACGCCGGGCGCGGCGAGCGCAACGGATTTGAGAGTGTTGCCAAGTCCAGCCGCATTGTTGACCTCTTCACTGCTTTTTGAAATGAGCGAGAGCATACCCTGCGACGGAATGTCCGCCATTGTCATTGAAATATTCCAAAGTACAACGATGAATATGATGTAGATATATCTGCCCGCATTCGACGAAAAAGGAATAAATACAAACGAAATCATCGTCAGCACCGCAAGCGGAAACGCCGAAAACAATATCCACGGGCGCATTTTGCCCGCCTTGAAATTGGCTCTGTCGATGAGATTTCCTATAACAAAGTCCGCAACGATGCTTATGAATTTTGCCGCAAGAATAATTCCCGCAACCGCCATCAAATCCGCTTGCAGAATTTTGTTGAAGAATTCCGCCTGATAGCTGTTGATAAGACCGATGCCCAGGTTGATGCCCATAAGTCCCAATGCGTATATCCACATATTCGCGGTCAACGCACCGGCCTTTTTCTCTTTTTTATTTACCAAATCCGTCATAATTTTCCCTTTGCGCAAACGCGCCAATTCGATATGTATCAATTATATATTAAAAGCATGACGTTTTCAATACCGAATCGTGCATTTGTACGGTAATTTTCAAAAAAAAGAGCGGCATCGAATCGCCGCTCAACCGTTGTCTTTTTTCTTTTATCGAGTCAGGTATTTTTCGATAAGAGCAATCTTTATCGAACACACCAGCACGTCTATTGCAAAATTCATTTCTTCAAGCGTCGGAACGCTCGGGGCAATGCGGATATTCGAATCGTTGTCGTCGATTCTGTAAGGGAACGTCGAGCCTGCCGCCGTAAACTTGACGCCTGCGTCGGAGGCAAGTTCGACAATACGTTTTGCACATCCTGCGACATCGAGCGAGATGAAATAACCGCCTCTCGGTTTTGACCAATTCACGTTTTCGTCATCGCCGAAAGCCTCTTCCATTCTATCCTTGAAAAGATCGAATTTCGGACGCAAAATCGCTGCGTGTTGCGACATTATTTTTTTGATATTGTCAACGTTTTTCAAGTATTCCACATGGATAACCTGATTGACTTTGTTGGGGTTTATTCTCTTAAAAAAGAGGCGTTTGAGCATATCTTGCACGTTGTTTTGCGAGGACGCGAACACCGCTACTCCACTGCCTGCAAACGTAATTTTGGCAGTCGAGGCAAAGCAATAAATCATATCGCTCGTTCCTGCTTTTCTTGCAACGTCAAAGATGTTTTTGAGTTTATCGTCGGTGTCGTAAAGCGAATGTATGCAATAGGCGTTGTCCCAGAACACACGAAAATCTTTCGCTTTGGGTTTGAGATTTGCCATACGCTCCACAACTTTGTCGGAAAACACGATACCCGTGGGATTTGAGTACTTCGGCACGCACCATATGCCCTTGATACTCTCGTCGTCGCGAACGAGTCTTTCCACAAGATCCATATCGGGACCGTCCTGGAGCATAGGCACGGTGATCATATCGATGCCGAAATTTTCGCAAATGGAAAAATGTCTGTCGTATCCTGGAGCAGGACAGATGAATTTTACTTTGTCGAGTTTGTTCCATGGCGTCGAGCCCAACACGCCGAACTGCATTGCAAACTGCACCACGTTGTACATGATGTCGAGCGAAGATCCGTCAATGGCGATAACCTCGTCCGCCTTTACCCCCAAAAGATCCGCAAAAAGCTCCCTTGCTTGTTTGACGCCGGCAGGTTCGCCGTAATTTCTTGCGTCGACTCCGCTCATCATAAAGTCGCACTTTGCTGCATTTTCGAGCATGGGCATAGATATGTCCAGTTGTTCCTTGGAGGGTTTTCCTCTCGTCATATCGACATGCCTATCCGCTTTTTGAAGCTTTTTGTAGGCTTTTTGTTCTTGTTTGAGCAATTCTTCAAGTTCGTTTTTCGACAATGCTTTATAGTCCATAAGACCACCTTCCATATTTTGTATACTATATGCCGCATATTCAATATATCGTCCATACTATGCGGCGTTTTTCAACGCAAAGACTATACCACCGAATTTTCGTTTTGACAATTCGTTTGTCTGCGATTGATGCGATAAATTATCTTTGTTATTTTCAAATGCGAAAAATTTATTGATCGCTTTCGTTATTTCCTCTTATCAGCAAGCGAATCGGCGTACCCGAAAAATCGAAACTCTTTCGGAGCGCGTTTTCGAGATATCTCTTATAACTGAAATGCATAATCGTCGGATCGTTGACTTTAAGCACAAAAGTCGGCGGTGCGACGGACACTTGCGTCACATAGAAAATTTTGAGCTTTTTCCCGAGATAAGACGGCGGCTCGCTTATTCGGATAGCGTCCCCTACCACCTCGTTGAGAAGTCCCGTGGGAATACGCTTTTTCGAATTTGCCACAACTTCCTTGCAAAGCGGAAGCAAATTGTCAAGTCTTTTGCCGCTCAACGCCGATATATACACGGATTTGAAGTAATCCATAAATTTCAAATCTTCTTTGAGCTTTTTTTCGAACTCGTAAATCGTGTGAGTATTTTTGTCAACCAGATCCCACTTGTTCATAACGATGAGGGACGGTTTGCCCTCCTCGTGTACGAACCCTGCGATTTTGACGTCCTGTTCGGTGAGTCCTTCCGTTGCGTCGCACACCACAAGCACAACGTCCGCGCGCCTTACGGCAAGCAGACTGCGCATGACCGAGTATCTTTCCAAGTCCTCGCTCACCACCTTCTTTTTGCGCATACCTGCGGTGTCGATGATGAGGTATTTGTCCTCGCAGACATCGAGTTCGGTGTCGATTGCGTCCCTTGTCGTGCCTGCGATGTCGCTCACGATACAGCGGTCATATCCGAGGAGTCTGTTTGTAATCGAGCTTTTGCCTGCGTTCGGTTTTCCGACGATTGCGATTTTGATACGATCGGGATCTTCGTCCAAGGAATATTCGGGGATAACTTCGAGTATTGCGTCGAGCAAATCTCCAAGCCCTTTGCCCTGTTCTGCGCTCACTGCATGAGGCTCGCCGAATCCCAGTGCGTAAAAGTCGTAAACATTGCTCATATCGTTGTTATCGATTTTGTTGACCGCAAGTATGACGGGCAATTTGGACTTTCTCAAAAACGAACACACGAGGTTGTCGTCGGTGGTAAGTCCCGTTTTGCCGTCCACGACGTAAAGGATAGCGTCCGCAGTATCAACTGCGATTTCCACTTGAGTGCGAATGTGATTCCACATCACGTCGTCGCTTTTCAGCTCCAGACCGCCGGTATCTATGAGCGTAAACGCCCTTCCGCACCACTCGCAATCGGCATAAACTCTGTCACGAGTAACGCCCGGCGTATTTTCGACAATGGATATTCTTTGTCCCGCGAGCCGATTGAACAATGTCGATTTTCCGACATTCGGTCTTCCTACAATTGCCACCAATGGTTTCATATTTTCACCGTTTCCGATTTTTATCTATTGTTTTTTGCAATATAAACACCTGTTTGCGTCATATTGCACATATTTTCACTTTTGGAAAAATTCGATTATTTTTTGTGCGGTATCGCTTCCTGAGTGCGACACTACGATAAACGGCGCACCCAGTGCGTCTTCGACTTCTTTGACGGTTTTGTTGTCAAGGAAGGTGTCGGTAAACTCACGCAACATATTGTCGGGAATCACAAAAGCGTCCGTCTTTACGCCTTGCAACTGTTCAATCATGTCCCCTGCCGTCACAAGCCCCGCAACCGTAACGCTCGTGCCGAAAAAGTTGTTGATTATCGCATGCACTTCGACATGCAAACCGAGATTGTCGGCAAGCATTTCGGAATACTTTTTGAGCATAGGCGCAAACGACACGCCCGTTATCATGTCAATTCTCTTGCCGAGATTCGCCCCTCCCGCTTCTTGCAGGCTGTATTGAAAAATGTCTTTCCAGTCGGCAATGAGTCCCACGCCGTTTTCGATTTGGTCGAAAGCGCCGTAATATGAGCAGGGCGGCACGTCTAAGTTTGCCTTGACATAGTATTCGTCACTACACCAGCAGAAGTTTCCACCAAATTCTTCGTTCAAGCTCTCGACGAGTTTTATGGTATCTCTTGCGTTCTGTTCGTCAACGGCTTTGAGTTTGGCAAGTTGTTCTCTGTGTCCCGTCATGCCGACAGGAACAACCGCAACCGTTTCGACTCCTTCAACGGTATGCAATCCCCTTATGCTGTCTTCAAGCACTTTGCCGTCGTTGACATCAGGAACGACAACAAGTTGAGTGTGCATTTTTATGCCGTTTGCGCCGAGTCTGCGCATTTGCTCGGGCAATTTTCTCGTATTCGGGTTTTTAAGGATATACGTTCTTATATCGTCGTCCCACGCATGCACGGAGATGTACAGCGGACTGAGTTTGAGCCTGATTACTCTTTCGATTTCTTCTTCGGTGACATTTGTCATGGTGACATACGACCCGCACATAAAGCTGTATCGATAATCGTCGTCTTTGACGTAAAGACTGGGGCGCATATTCTTGGGAAGTTGATCAACAAAGCAGAAAATGCACTTGTTTTTGCACACCACGGGCTTCATGTCGATTGCAAATTCCAATCCGAGCGACTGCCCTTCTTTTTTGTGGACTTTTACGGTGTGTTCTTTTCCGTCACGCACAATATCCACCGAAAACTTCTTTTCGTTGTCGTAGTAGAGATAGTCCAACTCGTCAACCATTTTGTATCCGCCGATACGTATAACATCGTCACCGAGCTTAAACCCTTGTCTTTTTGCAATTTCGTTCAATTTTACAATCTTTGGCATATCTCAACCTGTTTTGTTATCGTTGTCACTGTCTTATCTTTATCATTGCGAGCGCAAGCGTGGTGAATGGCAATTGCCACTGTATTTTCGTTTCTATTTAGGGGATTGCCACGTCGCAACGTTGTTGCTCCTCGCAATGACACCGTTTGGGAGGTTGCCATAACCTATGCTCCGTTTGAGCAAAAATCACCGCCGCAGGCGATATTATTTAGTTTTCCACAACTGCAACAAAGTTGCAATATCACTGCGCCCTATGCGCACCTCCCTCGGCGCACGCTCACACCGCGATATACGCCGTGAGGAAGTTTGCGATATTTTCAAGAGAGCTGAACTCAACCCACTTTTTGCCGTTTGCGGCAATTCGCTCCCCTGCGTCCGTTTGCAAAACTCTATACAGCAATCCCACGATTTCCAAATCGGTTTTTGCAACGAGGCAAAGCTCGTTCTGAGCAAGATAGGATATGTCCGATTGCTCGTGTTCTCCTTCCTTTACGACAACGGACGGCACACCGAGTTTGAAACACTTATAAAGCGTTGCCGGATCGTAATGCGTGATTGCTACGTCGCAAACGGGCAAACAGTCGTCGGCTTGCTCGGGCGATTGCAAAAATATAACCTTTGTTTCGGGTGCTTTTACTGACAGTGACGAGAGCGTTTCAAGCATATGCGCGTCATTGACGTAAACTGCCAGATTTGCTATCTCGCCTTGGTCGAGAAGGAGCGAAAACACGCTTTCGAGTTGTTTTTTTTCTTGAATGTTTACATAAACCGTCTTGACTTTCGGAAGCCCGAGTTCCTGCTTTTTCAGCACAATTTCCTGACGCGTTTTCGGTGTGATTTCAAAGGGCAAGCCCATCACCATAATATCCTTTGATTTTATGCCTTGTCGCACCAAATCGGCTTTTACATCCGCATTTTCGACGATAAACACATTGGTTGCGTCATCATGCACTCTTTTGGGAAGAGTGAACGTTTGGAGCATGTATATTATCTGCGTGCGAAATTTAGCTCTGCGTTTTGCCTCGACGGCGCAATGATGAGCATACGGTGTAACGCACAAAATATACTCGGGATGAAAACGCTTTATCATGTTGTTTATGCGATTGACGCGTTTTGAAAAACTTTTGAGCTTAAATATGTCGCGCAGCACGCCTTTGTCTTTCTTTTCAAGCAAATACTGATATTCGCTTCCGCTGTCCATAAGTTTGTCGAGCGCGGAAAGTTTGGTTGCCGAGCCGTACTTGTCGTCGCTCATCACCACCACGTTATGCGTGCCGATTTTGCGGATAGCCTCTGCGATTTTTTGCGAGATTCCGTCGTTTTCGTCGCGTGAAGTGAGTATCAAAATAATGCGTTTTCTATACATTTTGCGCCTTCTTTTTCTACAAATATTGTTGTCCGCATCTCTTTGAAAATGCGAGTGTTTGCGTCAAAAATATCAGTCCTCGACAATCACCGGGATAATAATCGGGAATTGTCTGTCTTTGTAGAATAGCTTTCTGACTGCTTTTTTGACCATTCTTGCGACCTCGTTGACGTCCGCCTTGTCAAAGTCGGCACCGTTTATCGTGTCGATTGCGGTAGTCTTTATGGAATTTACTACATCGTCGGTGAGATTGAACCCTCTTGCAACGATGTCGACGTCGCCGACCACCTTGCCTTGATCCGTATCGACTGCGCATAGCACCACGAGCATACCGTATTCGGCAAGCGATTTTCTGTCGTTGACGAGCATTTTGCCGTTTTCAAGCACAACGCCGTCCACGTACGCATTGCCTGCGGTGACGTTTGAGTGTTGTCTTATGCCCTTGTGGTTTACGCCATAGCACTCGCCGATATTCGGAATAACGATATTTTTTGAGGGAACGCCGAGCGTTTTTGCGATCTCCGCATGCTTATGCTGATGACGATATTCACCGTGTACGGGCATAAAATACTCGGGTTGCACGAGGGTGAGCATAAGTTTGAGTTCTTCCTCGTATGCGTGTCCCGAAACGTGGATGTCGTTCATCGCGTCGTAAATTACGTTTGCGCCCTTTCTGAACAAGTCGTTGATGACGTCGTATACCGATTTTTCGTTGCCGGGAATGGGCGATGACGAAAGCACGACAAGATCTTGCGGTCCGATGTTGATTTTGTTGAACTCTCCTTTGGAAAGTTTGTTGAGCGCAGACAGAGGCTCTCCTTGCGAGCCCGTTGCCAGAATGACGGTTTCGCTCGGCAAGAGTTTGCCCACGCTGTCCACTATGACGCCCTTTGGCACTTGCAATTCGCCACAAGCCGACGCAACGTCTGCCATCCCCTTCATGCTTCTGCCCGCAAGCACGACCTTTCTATGATACTTGTGAGCAAGAGTAAGCACTTGTTGCACTCTGTAATTGGAAGATGCAAAGCATGCGATAACGATTCTTTTGTCGAGGTTTGACGCAAAGATATTTTCAAGAGTCTGACCGACCACCTTTTCGGATGTGGAACTGCCCTTTCGCTCAACGTTTGTTGACTCGCCCAACATAAGCAAAACGCCCTTTGCGCCGATTTCGGCAATACGTCCGATGTCGGTTTTCTTGCCGTCGATTGGCGTGTTGTCGATTTTGAAGTCGCCCGTCACGAACACGGTACCGACCTGCGTCGTTATCGCAAGAGCGCATGCACCTGCCATAGAGTGACAAACTTTGATAAATTCGACTTTGAACCCGCCAAGCGTAACGCTGTCGCCTGCCGATACGGTGATAAGATTGCATTTTTTGCCGTTTTTGTCGAGTTTTCTCTTCAATAGTCCGATTGTGAGCGCAGTGCCGTAAATGGGCGTGTTTTTGAGATCGTCGGCATAGTACGGAATTGCGCCGATGTGGTCTTCGTGACCGTGTGTCAGCACGATTCCGCGCAGTTTGGATATGTTTTCTTTGATATAAGTGATGTCGGGGATGATTGCGTCGATGCCGGGCGCTTCTTCGCTTGTTGCAAAGGACACGCCGCAGTCGACGACTATCATATCGTCGCCGCACTCGATTGCGGTCATATTTTTGCCCACCTCGCCGACACCGCCGAGGAAGGTAACTTTTACTGTTTTAGCATTTTTTGCGTTTTTTGCCATGTGTTTTCTCCGATTTCTGTCTATTTATATTAGAATATATTTATTTTGTTTTGCGAACAACGTCCGCGCGCAAGTATGTAC
>ERZ1026894.1734-NODE-1734-length-12278-cov-3.018817_pt1 | contig 12278 bp, 10 predicted proteins | sample MGYA00380177_ERZ1026894 | MGnify/ENA primary metagenome ERZ1026894 (study PRJEB33269, sample SAMEA4719813) | human gut metagenome | biome: human-associated habitat; feature: organic feature; material: feces | place: Cameroon | collected 2013-10 ... | reverse complement strand
GATATAAGATGCTGTTTTAGATTCTAATTAGACGTATGTCTATTGTCATAATGGAATAAAAAAACTTAGACCATGCGTCTAATCGCCAGGATGCACGTTAGACGTTCGATGGGATTATCGGGATGAGAAGAGGGGAAGGAAGCCGCCGAAGCGGCGTTTGTAAGCGGTTTGTTCGATCGGTATTCAGTCCCTCAGGCCGTGGAACTCCTTCATGCTCCTGACGCCGAGCTTCCCGGAGCGGGCGACCTTGATGGCCCCGACGGTGATCTCCGCGCCCTGCACGGTGGTCATGAATGGGATCTCCAGCTCGACGGCCAGCCTCCTCATGGTGTATCCGTCGCGGACCGGTCCGGATGTCTGCGTGGGGGTGTTGATGACCAGGTTGATCTCCCCGTCCCTCATGAGGCCGACGGCGTTGGGCTTCTGGTTCTCGTCCAGCCTGAACACGGGCACGTTCTCGATGCCGTGCTCCCTCAGGTATGTGGACGTCCCCTTGGTGGCGTAGATGGTGAAGCCCATGTCCTTCAGCTCCTTCGCGGGGGCCAGGATCCTGGGCTTGTCCCTGTCGTTGACCGTTATGTACACCCCGCCGGATGCGGGCAGCTTGTTGCCTGCGGCGATGAGCGCCTTGTAGCAGGCGGTGTGGAAGTCCTCGTCTATGCCCATGACCTCCCCGGTGCTCTTCATCTCGGGTGTGAGGATGGAGTCTACTCCGGGAAGCTTGAGGAACGGGAACACTGACGCCTTGACGGCGAAGTGGTCGATGGGGCGGTAGCCCTTCAGGCCGAAATCCTTGAGGGTCTTCCCCAGCATGATCTTGACACCGATCTTCGCAAGGGGTATGCCGGTTGCCTTGGAGATGAACGGGACGGTCCTGGAGGCACGGGGGTTGGCCTCGATCATGAAGACCTGTCCGTCCTTCACGGCGAGCTGCAGGTTCATCAGACCCTTGATCTCGAGGGCGAGCGCGACCTTCTCCGTGATGGAGACGATCTCGTCGATGGTCTCCTGCTTCAGGGTGAACGGAGGAAGGATCATCGTGGCGTCTCCGGAGTGGCATCCGGCGTACTCCACGTGCTCCATGATCCCGCCGATGTAGACGTCGGTGCCGTCGCAAATGCAATCCACATCGATCTCGATCGCCTCGGTGAGGTACTTGTCGATGAGGATCGGGTGGTTGCGGGACACCTTGACGGCGGTCTCGACATACGTCTTCAGTTCATCGGTGGAGTAGACGATCTCCATCGCCCTTCCGCCGAGGACGTAGGACGGCCTGACGAGCACGGGGTATCCGATGCCCTCGGCGATCTCCTTGGCCTCCTCGAAGGAGTATCCGGTTCCGGATGCGGGCTGCTTGATCTGCAGCTGGTCCATCAGCTTGGAGAACCTCCTCCTGTCCTCGGCCACGTCCATCTTGTCGGGGCTGGTTCCGAGGATCCTCGTCTTGGTTCCCGCCAGGGCCCTCTCCAGGTCCACGGCGAGGTTGACGGATGTCTGTCCGCCGTACTGGACGATGACGCCGTCGGCGTCCTCGGCCTCGATGACGTTGAGAACGTCCCCCAGGGTCAGGGGCTCGAAGTAAAGACGGTCCGAGATGTCGTAGTCGGTGGAGACGGTCTCGGGGTTGTTGTTGACGATGACGGCATCCACTCCCTCCTCCTGCAGCGCCATGACCCCATGGACGCAGCAGTAGTCAAACTCGATACCCTGGCCGATCCTGATGGGTCCGGCTCCGATGAGGACAACCTTCTTGTTGTCGTCCTCGGGGGTGACCTCCGTGGTCCTTCCGTAGGTGCTGTAGAAGTACGGAGTCTCGGCGGCGAACTCCGCGGCGCAGGTGTCGACCATCTTGTAGACGGGCCTGGTGCCCTGGGAGGTGCGGAGCTTCCTGATCTCCAGGGAGTCGGTTCCGCGGATCTCGGCGATGGTCTCGTCGGAGAATCCCATGTACTTGGCCTCGCGGAGGGTCTCCGCGTCGACGGAAGCTTTGAGCCGCTTCTCCATCTCGACCACGTTGCGGATCTTCTTCACGTAGAAGACGTCCCATTTGGCGAGGTCGGCGACCTTCTCCACGTCCCATCCCTTCCTGAGGGCCTCGGCGATGGCGAAGATGCGTCTGTCGGTGGCGTGGACCAGCTCCTCCTCCAGCTCCTCGTCGGTGAACTCGAACCTGTCCAGTCCCTTGACTCCGATCTCCAGGGAGCGGAGGCCTTTCAGCAGGGCCCCCTCGAAGGTCCTTCCGATGGCCATGACCTCTCCGGTGCTCTTCATCTGGGTTCCGAGGTGGCGGTCCACGGTGCGGAACTTGTCGAAGGGCCAGCGGGGGATCTTGACGACCACGTAGTCGATGGCCGGCTCGAAGGCGGCATAGGTGGTGCCGGTGATCTTGTTGGGGATCTCGTCGAGGGTGTATCCGACGGCGATCTTGGTGGCGACCCTGGCGATGGGGTATCCGGTCGCCTTGGAGGCGAGGGCGGAGGACCTGGACACACGGGGGTTGACCTCGATCAGGCGGTAGTCCCCGTTGGCGGGGTTGAATGCGAACTGGACGTTGCAGCCTCCCTCGATCCCGAGGGCGCGGATGACCTTCAGCGCGGCGGTTCTGAGGCGCTGGTGGTCGTGATCCGAGAGCGTGAGGCAGGGGGCGACGACTATGCTCTCCCCTGTGTGGATACCCATGGCGTCGAGGTTCTCCATGTTGCAGATGATGATGCAGTTGTCCGCGGCATCCCTCATGACCTCGTATTCGTACTCCTTCCATCCGAGGACGCTCTCCTCGATGAGGACCTGGTGGATCCTGGAGTAGGCGAGTCCGCGGGCGCAGATGTCCTCCAGCTCCTCCTCGTTGTAGGCGATGCCTCCGCCGGTTCCTCCGAGGGTGTATGCGGGTCTGATGAGGACGGGGTAGCGTCCGATGATCCTGACGGCCTCCTTGGCCTCCTCGATGGAGTTGACGCTCCTGGAGACGGGGACGGGCTCTCCGATGCGCTCCATGGTCTCTTTGAACAGCTCCCTGTCCTCGGACATGGCGATGGCATCCGGCTGCGTTCCCACGAGCTCGGCCCCGAGCCTCTTCAGCTCTCCGGAGTCGGCGAGCTCCGAGCAGATGTTCAGAGCGGTCTGTCCTCCCATTCCGGAGACGACTCCGTCCACGCCCTCCTTGGCGATGATCCTCGCGATGTTGGCGGCGTCCAGCGGCTCGATGTAGACGCTGTCCGCGGTGTCGGGGTCGGTCTGGATGGTCGCGGGGTTCGAGTTGACCAGGACGGTCTTGTACCCCTCCTCGCGGAGGGAGCGGCATGCCTGTGATCCGGAGAAGTCGAATTCGGCAGCCTGTCCGATGACGATGGGTCCCGATCCGATGACCAGGAGCTTCTTGTAATCCTTCCTCATAGTTTCCCCTCCTTGACCATCTTCCTGAAATTATCGAACAGGAAGGATGTGTCCCAGGGGCCGGGCGAGGCCTCCGGATGATATTGAGATGTGAAGATGGGCAGGTCCCTGTGCCTGACACCCTCGACGGAACCGTCGTTGACGTTGTGCTGGTCCGCGATGAGACCGGTCCCTTCGAGGCTGTTCTCGTCCACGGCGTATCCGTGGTTCTGGGATGTGATGTACACCCTGTCGCCGTATTTCACGGGCTGGTTGCATCCCCTGTGGCCGAATTTGAGCTTGTATGTGGAGCCGCCCATGGCGAGTGCGATGAGCTGGCTTCCGAAGCATATGCCGAAGAGGGGCATCTGACTGGTGAGGTCCTTGATGGTGCGGACGGTGGTTCTGACGATGTCCGGCTGGGAGGGGTCGCCCGGACCGTTGGAGATGAGGACCCCCTGGACGCCGGACTCGACGATGACGTCGGCGGGCGTGTCGTAGGGGAAGGTGACGAGGTTGAATCTCGCCTTGAGGTCTCTGGCGATGCCGGATTTGGCACCGCAGTCGATCATACCGACGGTGAGGTCGTGGCCGGTGTCCTCCCGGGTGATCTGCGTGCAGGTGACCTCCGCGACGAGGTTGCTCTCGGAGGGCGCAGGCATCCTCCTGAGCCTCGCGGCGACTCCCTCGAGGTCGGACCCGTCTGATGTGATGGCTCCCTTGACGGTCCCTCCGGTCCTAATCCTGATGACGAGATCGCGTGTGTCTATCCCCGAGATAGCGGGGATGCCGTGCTGTTTGAGGAAATCGTCGAGCGTCCTTCCGCCGTACATGGGCGAGGGCTCGGCGCAGTACTCTCTCACGACGAGTCCGCGGACATGGACCTCGCCGGATTGGCAGAAATCATCACGGATGCCGTAGTTGCCGATTAGAGGATACGTCATGACGAGGATCTCGCCCTTGTACGACGGATCCGTCAGGCTCTCCTGGTATCCATCCATGCCCGTTTCGAAAACAACCTCTCCGTCAGCGACCTTGTCGCTTCCGAAAAGGGTCCCTTCATACACTGTCCCGTCCTCGAGGACCAAGTAACCGCGTGCCATCGGGGAATTTCCAGATTCGGGTTCCGTATATATTATCTTGGACGCGCAGGGGACAGGTCAAAAAGAGAGCTGTCGGATGTCGGACAAAACGCCTGGACTCGGAGCTGGGCGTACGGATGCGAGCCTATTATCTCGGAAGACCACATGCACCGTGCCATGCGCATACTGGGCAGGGACCCCTCCAGCGGCGGGGTGAAGGTACTCATCGAGACCGACGAGGACATCTGGCACCTGTACAACGTCATAGAGGTCGGAGATCTGGTCACAGCGTCAACCACCAGACGCGAGGAGAAGGCGGCCGACAAGCTCCGCGCCGAGAGGGCGGAGAAGAAGAGGATGACCCTGGGCGTGCGCATGGAGAAGATCGAGTTCTCCGAGGACGATCTGAGACTCAAGCTCCTGGGGACGATCGAGACCGGCCCGCAGGACATCGGGCAGCACCACACCCTCATCCTGGAGAACGGCGATTCGCTCACGATCCAGAAGCCGCATTGGAGGGAGACTCAGCTGGAGAGGCTGGAAAGGGCCGTCTCCGACTCCAAGAAGCCCCGCATAGTCTTCGTCTCCCTGGATCAGGACGAGGCGACCGTCGCGGTCCTGAGGCAGTACGGTCTGAAGGAGATAGTCACCATCCGCTCCGGAAGGTCCGGGAAGCAGTATGCGGAGAAGCCCCAGGCGGACATGTACCACAGGGAGATCGCCGAGAAGCTGGCTCCGCTCATGGAGCCCAACATGCCCTTGGTCCTCCTGGGTCCCGGATTCGAGAAGGAGACCCTTTCGGACGATCTCAAGAGGATGGATCCCGCCATGTTCGGGAAGATGTACGTCTACCATACCGGACAGTCCGGGATGGCAGGCATCAACGAGCTCCTGAAGGCCGGCATGGGTGCGGACGTGCTGAGGGAATCCGCGGTCGGATCCGAGATAGAGGCGGTCGAGAAGCTCATGTCGGAGATCTCCAAGCCAGAGGGACTCGGGACCTACGGGACCGAGGAGGTCCGCAATGCGGCCCTGGCGGGTGCCGTGGACACCCTCCTGCTGTTGGATTCCAAGGTCAGGGACCAGGATCTGGACGATGTGGTCCGCGCCGTGGAGAGTCAGAAGGGGAAGGTCATCGTCGTATCGGGACAGCACGACGGCGGTAAATCCCTCGCCGCTCTGGGCGGGATGGGAGCCATCCTGAGATACAAGCTCGCTTGAATACGATGCCTGGGCCGCTCCATGACCAAGGGGGCGGGAATCGACGGATGCGCGCGAGGTTTCGCGCGTGGTTATATACCGACGTCCCATACCCCATCATGATCGGGACCGTCCGTTGAGCGACGGCCGATAGATGGGATGCATATGAAAACCAAGGCCGAGGTAGTTGAACGTCTGAACGGACAGCTCTGCATCTGCGACTCCACGCTTTCCGCTGGAGAGCAGGCTGCTGGCGCCGTCTTCTCTAACATCGAAAAATACAGGATCGCCCAGCTTCTGGACGAGGCAGGGGTTCCGCAGATCGAGGTCGGAACGCCCATGATCGGAGCCGAGGAGAAGACCTCGGTCAGGCACATCGCCCGCATGGGGCTCGGAGCCTCCGTCATGGCGAATGTCAGACCTGATCTCGCGGATATCAACGCCAGTCTCGAATGCGATGTCGATTCCGTTTCGATATCCATTCCTACTTCAGACCTCCAGATAACCAACATCATCCAGAAGGATCCCGACTGGATCCTGGAGAAGGTCTACGAGTCCGCCGTATATGCGAACGAGCACGGTCTGTACATCGCCTGCGTCGCCGAGGACGCATCCAGGGCGGATCTGGGATTCCTCATCGATTTTGCCAAGGCCGCGAAGGCCGCCGGAGCGAGCCGCTTCGGATACGCCGATTCCACCGGTGTCGCCGACCCGTTCACCTGCGAGGAGCGCATCAGGATGCTCAGGCAGATCGCCGGCATCGATGTGGAGATCATCGCACGCAACGACTTCGGTATGGCCACGGCCAACACCTTCGCCGCCATCAAGGCGGGAGCCCGTTTCGCCAGGGTCACGGCCATGGGTATCGGGCAGAGGGCGGGCTGCGCCCCTCTCGAGGAGGTCGCCATGGTCTCCAAGCACATGCTCAACATCGACACCGGTGTCGACACGACCAAGCTCCACCACATCGCCGAGGCCGTCTCCACCGCGTCCGGAGTAGCCATCTGGCCCAGCAAGCCGATCATCGGTCCCAAGTGCTTCGCACAGGAGGCTGGATTCGCCAACAACCCGCTGGTCACCGAGCCCTACGACCCGACCGAGGTCGGGATGGAGAGGTCCCTGGTCATCGGGAAGCACTCCGTCAGGAACACCATCGTGGCCGCCATCAGCGGTATGGGCATCGACATAAGCAACACGGATGCCGAGAATCTCCTGGCGCTCGTCAGGAAGGCATCCTGTCAGATGCACCGCAGCCTCTCGGTCAGCGAGCTCTTCCTCCTCTACGAGGACATGATGTCCGGCAACAACACCTTCGACGACGACTGCGAGTGCTCCCACGAGCCCGCTCAGACGTCCGAATGAAACCGATGCGGCCTCTTCCGGGGCCGCATCCACCCCTATTTATCAGTTATCATTCTAATAACTGTACACCATGTTCTTAATATCCATGGATGTCTTATCATACGTATGACAATCCTCAGGATTAGCGACGTGATCGAAGACCGTCATGCCACCAGTCTGCTGGCGTGCCTTTACATGCGGGGGAAGATGCCGAAGACCACGTTGGCTCATAGCGTTTCCACCAATCCCCGCATGGGGATGAAGATAGACAGGCTCCAGGATCTCGGATTCATAACGGCCACCAAGGATGGTCGCAGGATCCAGATCGAACTGACCCCGAAGGGGAGGACCGTTGCGAGAAGCCTCTGCCTGATGGAGCGGGAGGTGTACGGCGATCTCGGCGATCCCGGGCACGTCTATGAAGGTGCGTCCTTCCCTTGCTCCGGCAAGGATGACATAACGTCGGATTGGTACGCCACGTCGAAGGAGATGGCGGCCCTGGGGCCGCATGAGGAAACAAGGGTACGGGCCGTCGAAGAGCCCGTACCCGTTTTCGAGGAATCCGATGAGGATCACTCGTAGGACCTGTTATCGGTAACGTGCTTGGCCTTGCCCTCGAACCTCTGAAGGCTTCCGGGGAGGACCAGCTTGACGTCGGCCTTGATGTTGAGGATGTTCTTCAGCTTGGCCGAGAGCGTCCTGGTCATCTCGTTCAGCTTGTTCATATCCTCGGTGAGAGACTCCTCGTTCAGTTCGACCTCCACGACCATCGAGTCCATGTAGTTCCTGTTCTCGAGGGTGATGTGATAGAACGGAGACAGGAAGTCCAGCTCTCCGATGACGCTCTCGATCTGGGAGGGGAATACGTTCACTCCGCGCACGACGAGCATATCGTCAGTCCTTCCTGAGATCCTGGAGAGCCTCGGATGCGTCCTTCCGCAGGCGCACTTCTCCCAGGTCAGCGACGAGATGTCGTTCATCTTGTAGCGGATGAGCGGGAAGGCCTCCTTCTGGAGCATGGTGACGACTATCTCCCCCTTCTCGCCCTCGGCGCAGGGGTTGCCGTCCTTGTCGAGGATCTCGATGTAGGCGAGGTCGGCCCAGATGTGCATGCCGGTCTGCTCGCAGCATTCGAGGAACATCGGTCCGGACATCTCGCTGGCGCCGTAGCAGTTGTGGACCCTGACGCCGGTCCTGTCCTGGAGTTTCTTCCTCATGCTGTCCGACCAGGGCTCCCCGCCTGCGATGGCGAGCCTGACCTCGGTGTCCCTGCGGATGTCGATGCCGAGACGGTCGCAGGTGTCTGCGATATGGAACATGTAGGACGGGGTTCCGGCCCAGGCGGTGACGGGGAGGTCCTGCATGAGCTGGATCTGCCTCTCCGTGTTGCCGGTGCTGATCGGAAGGACGGTGGCGCCCACCCTCTCCGCTCCGTAATGTACTCCGAGCCCGCCCGTGAAGAGTCCGTATCCGTGGAAGTTCTGAAGCATGTCCTTCTTGGTCATGCCGAACGAGGTCATCCCCCTGGCAAGGGATTCGGTCCAGTTGTTGAGGTCGTTCTGGGTGTATCCGACCACGGTGGGTCTGCCGGTCGTTCCGGAGGACACGTGGACCCTGACGATGTCGTCGTATGGCACGGTGAAGAGCTTGTCGGGATAGTTGTCCCTGAGGTCGCTCTTCATCATGAACGGGACCTTGCGGAAGGATTCGAAGTCGACGATGTCGTCCGGAGTGAGATCGACGGACCTCATCCTCTCGTGGAAGAACTCGGATTTCTCGTACATCTCGCGGACCTTGGCCTTCAGCAGCTTCAGCTGCATCTTCTCCAGCTCCTCGCGCGGCATCGTTTCAATCTCTTCGTTCCAGAACGTCATGGTCGGACCTCTGCTGTGTGCTATCACATGGCACGGGTATTTGCCGTTATGCTTGCCTTTACTTAAATGTGACCAACGAAGGCGACGGTCGCGACGTATCGGCGGCAGGTGCAGGGATTTGTATATTAGGGCGCCTGCGATGTACCTTCGAGCCACTGGCTCGGTGATAGGGATGACACTCGTCGCATGCACATGCCCCCACTGCGGAGGGGAGGTAAAGATGGAGGACTCCATGATCTCCGGCTACTGCATACACTGCGGTCGGCAGATCATCAACGACAAGGCAGTCGTGGGAAGGGTCGACGTCAGGATGGACCGCTCGTCCGAACTCGTGAACACCCTGAAGCTCGTCAAGTACTCGATGTACGACGGCGACGCCGATGTGGCGAGGTCGCTTCTGTCGAGGGCGATGCAGATGGGTTCGGACAACTCCGACGTCTGGTACATGGATGCCGTTCTGGACAGGCGCAACGCCGCTCGCGACATCGAGCGTGCGAAGCAGTTCGAGTCCCTGGGGGTCTTCTCCGAATCCGAGGTCGAGGTCTACAGGAACTTCGACGGCACCAAGGGGCAGACGTTCCTGATGATGAGCATCATGGTCGGGTTCTTCACGTTCTTCATAATGATGGTCTTCGGCATGATCTTCGAGAAATACATGCTGGTCGCGGCCGGGATACTCATCGGCATCGTGCTTCCCGCATCCGCGGCCGTCTATTGCAGGATCCACAAGCCGAACATCCCCGTGCCCACCTTCGACAGGGATGAGGCCACGATACGCGAATCCCTCGGTCTGGACAGTCGTCGCAGGTGACCGTTCGGCGGGGATATACAGAAATACGCCTATTGGATGCATCATCCATGAAACAGAAGACGATGGCCATCATCGGCATCGCTGTTACGGCGGTCCTGATGGCCGGTCTCGCCTATGCCGTCTTCCTGTATTCGCAGGATCCTGACAGCACAGTAGGCATGGTCGCCATGGGGGCCCTATCCTCGGGATTGATGATCTTTCTGATCCTCTTCGCCCTCGTGTACACCAAGCCCTCTCCCAAGAACGAGTACATGGAGATCTACCAGGGGATCTGCTCCCGTTGCGGAACCCGCTTCGGCGAGGACGGCGTCTGCCCTAAATGCGGCAGGAGAAGACCCTCCTGATCCCGATCGTCCTTCGACTTCTTCCATGGATCCGGTGCTCGGTCGATATCACCGGGCACCTCCTCCTTCGGTCCGTCGAGCGACCTCATATATCCGGCGGTCGTTGGCGTACTGTATGGTCAACTGCAGGATAACCGCGGTGAGGAAGACCGAATATCGCGATCTGATGGAGCTATACGAGAATCCTATGGAGCATCCATGCGACGTCTGCGTCGGCGATGTGTGGATAACCAACGGCTGCGAAAGGCCCGAGGGCTTCTGCGAGAGCGCATGGGATTCGATCTATCCGTTCGTTAAGGTCCTCTCCGAAGGCGGGGGAGACTTCTTCGACGGATGGATGAAGAACAGGCATTCGGCCATGATCTCCTGCAACGACGGATTCAGGCCCGTCTCCTTCTATATCGAAGCCATCGAAGAGTGAACCGATGGGGGGCGATCGGAAGGATCCTGAGAGTATCGCAGGTTCCATCCGATCCGAGGCCGTGAGTTGTTCTTCAAAAGTCAGATGCGTTGAAGAAGGCGGTCTGTCCATGGATGCAATGGTGTTGTCACTCATCGGACAGTTCCGCAGCCATCAATGGTGCCATGTACATGGGAAGTGTCAAGATTCCGTTCATGAACCCTACGTTGTAGTCGCCCAGCTTGAAGCAGAGGTCCACGTCCTGGTTCTTCTTATCGCTCATCACGACCTTGGCCGATTTGGTGTTTCCCGTATGAGATTTGACTTCGATGAGACAGACCTTGCCAGAATGAACTGATATGAAATCTACCTCAAGTCCGCTGTCTTTGTGATAGTAATACAAACGGACACCATTTTTATTCAAGATATCCGAGATCACGTTCTCGAACACGGCACCTTTGTATGTGTGCATGTCTCCGGATAAGATGTTCGAATAGATCCCGCGGTCGAGCATGGAGACGAATAGGCCCGTATCGGCCATGTACACCTTGAAAACCGAGTCATCCCGGTTCCCTTTCAGCGGCAGTTGCAGGTTCATGAGATTGTACGATATGTTCACAAGTCCGTAATCGGACAGCCACTGAATCGCAGAGGAATGCGTCTTCCCCCTCGCATTCTTAGAGAGGATAGAATATTGAAATTTTTTATTCTCTTTGCTAAGTTGGGAAGGAATGGAATCGAACACCTGGTTTATGCGGCCGAGCATCTCCATGTCGGTCATCTCGTTCCCGTTCTCATCCAGATATTTTCCGAAATCGTCCCGGTATTGCTCCACGAGATCGCGTTGCTCCATTCTCACGATATTTATATCGTTCTTTTCAACAAATGCATCTACCACAGAAGGCATCCCTCCTACGCAGACATATTCACGGAAACGAGACATCATGATCGAATGGATCGGTTCATCCACAGGTTTTCTTTCGAGGTAGCATTCGCGTACATGGTTCAGGATCTGGGATCCAACGCCATTCGCCCAGAGGAATTCCTCGAAATCCATCGGATACATATGTATCGTGTGCTCGAAACCGACGGGAATGTCACGATCCTTGCGATTATATCCTCTGATCCCTAGGAGCGAACCAGTGGCGATGACGTCATAGCGTCCGTCCTCGATGAACGATTTGATGCTGAAGCGTGCCCTTGCGCATTCCTGTATCTCGTCCAATATGATGACGGTCCTTCCAGGAACGAATTTCGCATCCGGCAGTACGGCAGTGAGTCTTAACGTTATGGCATCGATATCGATGTCGCCTTCGAAAGCGGATCTGGCAGATATGGTCTTCTTGAAGTCCACGTACACGACGTTCTCATAGTTCTCGGAAGCGAATTGTCTGACAGCGACGGTTTTTCCAATTTGTCTGAGTCCTTTTACAACCGCCGCCTTCTTCCTGCATAACCCGGATTCTTTCCATGTGAGGAGTGTATCGGTGATCTTCCTTCTGAACACGATTTATAATCTGGACAAAAGTATTAAACATTTTTCAAGGGAGTTTTTTTCGATTTCATCACATTTTTCAAGGGAGTTGTGATATAACAACTAATATTATCCAGTGCAACCTGATTTCGAAATCTGTCGTTTCATAATGTGCTTGGGTACGTGTGTTTGTAATGAGCCTAAGATGAACGGATATCTAGCACTACACCGTTCATCGTGCCCGAGTGCGGGGCGATTCGACCATCAGACCGGGTCGGGGTGGCAGGCCCACCCGCGGTTCAAGATATTCCTGGCTGCGTTGACATCGCGGTCGATGATCAGACCGCAGCCGGGGCAGCTGTGCACCCTCACGCTCAGGT
>ERZ1026894.1733-NODE-1733-length-12284-cov-33.957315_pt1 | contig 12284 bp, 6 predicted proteins | sample MGYA00380177_ERZ1026894 | MGnify/ENA primary metagenome ERZ1026894 (study PRJEB33269, sample SAMEA4719813) | human gut metagenome | biome: human-associated habitat; feature: organic feature; material: feces | place: Cameroon | collected 2013-10 ... | reverse complement strand
GAAACTGGCGGTACCATACGACCGCTACGGCGGTACCAAATCGCCGATATTATCAACAACATAGAAAAAAATAGAATAATCACAAAAAACAGCCGTAAATTGTATGAAAAAGAGAAATTATGAGCAACCATGCATTCGCATGATTGTAGTAGAACCAACGCCCATCCTCGCTGGCAGCAATGGATTGCAGGGCAAAACAAGCGACAGTGAGCAGGACACGCCAAACATCACTTATGGTGGCGACGCCAACAATAAGTCATCCGAAAATCCCGATGGCAGCAGTACACACTACGAAGTTTGGTAATGAAGTTAAACAAAGATTGTATCGAAAAAAAAATGGAAACAACAACATTATATAATAAAAGAAACTACAAGAGTCTTCTTACTCTTCTGATGCTCATCATGCTTATTCCTGCCACCATGAGCGCAGCCGACACATGGGAATACAATAACCCCAAATTCTCGGGCGGCACAGGAACCAAAGATGATCCTTATCTCATCAGTACAGCACAGGACTTGGCAAGTCTTACATATCAGACAAGTTATTTTATAACAAGCTATAAGAATTTCGAAGGCGTTTATTTCAAACAGACCGCCGACATCGTACTGAACGATGATGTGCTGGAAAGCGTATCAATCGATGCTTACGGCAGGGCTGAATTCAACGAAACAAGCCTCAACAAGTTGAAAGACTGGTTTCCTATAGGAATATACGGAAGAAGCGCTGCGGGTTACGAATCTTGCTATTGGTTCAAGGGACATTACGATGGCGACGGACATTCCATCAGCGGTATTTACAGCTATCGAGGAGATCATAGGAACACCTACAACGACGGAAACGGCTACGACAACTATCTCGGCCTCTTTGGTGCCGTACAGAACGGAAGTATCAAGAACCTCACACTGAAGGACTGCCTGATTAGAGTGCGCGACGATAATGCAAGATCCAACGAATGGAGATATATCGGAATATTGGTGGGTAAGGCAGAAAACACAGTCATCAGCAACTGCCACGTGGAGAATGCTGTCATCTGCTCGGAGAACCTCGCCAAGCCGACAGAGGTTGGTGTGGGCGGCATAGTGGGCTATTGCAACATCACCGACTACACGGCTGATTACGAACTGAAAGACTGCACATTCAATGGAAAGATTAACATCTGGAACACAACCAAATCTTGCTCGCCAAGCTTAGGCGGAATATGCGGAACCATCAATGTATCCAACAATTATAGCCACAGCAACCCCAAGATATCTGGCTGTCAGGCACGTGGTGTGATAGCTTACAATCATGCCAACAACACCAATCCTGCTGAGAATATCGTCTACGCAGGCGGCATCTTAGGAAAATACAATCGTCCCACTAACAGCGCAGAACAACATGCCACCATCTATCGATGCACCAACTTCGTCAACACCGATGTGATTTCCACCCAAAGCAATGTCTATGCTGGCGGGCTTTCGGGCTATTTAGCAAGTTGCGAGCAAAGTGCCAACTTCGGAAACATCACCATCAACAAGACCGGCGGAACAGTAAGCAACGTCTATGCCGGCGGCATCGGCTCGTTTACCCAGATAGACAACTGCGTGAACTATGGCACGCTCACCTTAGGATTCGGCAACAGCGATTACGCAACTACGGTAACAGGAAATGCATATCTTGGCACCTTGGCTGTGTGCGGCTTAGGCACCGAAGCCTCAGCAGACAACCCTTGCACCATCGTCAACAGCGCCAACTGCTCAAGCATTGTGAGCACAGGGGTTAGCGACAACTGCAAAACCGATGGCGTCAGCGTGTTCAGCAATGCCAACGCATCAGCAAACAACAACAATGTGTACAACTGCAGTTCCACCAAAACAACTTATGGCAGAAACATAACCTGGAACGCAAAGAACGATTATCAGAAATACGCCAACCTCTCAATCCTCAACGACAACGCAAAAGCCAACGGAGCCCAAGAAAACATCTGGGGACAACTCGATGCTCCTCTGTCCACCTTCTACAAGTACATCATGCCCGTTGCTCCAAGCGCTGTACCCTCAGTCAAACTGGACGAGAACGACGACAACCTGATATCGCTGATAGCCGACAACGATGCAAAGCTGAAAAACAAGGTAAGCGTAACATGGGTTCGCAATCTGAAAGAAGGCTATTGGAACACCATCTGTATTCCTTTCACTATGACAGCCGAGCAACTGAAAGCCACTTTTGGTGACAAAGTGAAAGTGGAAAGCTTCAAGGATGCTTCAATAGATGCAAGCGGAAAGGTAACGATCAACTTCGCCTCGGCCACCGAAATAGAAGCAGGCAAGCCTTACCTCATCAAGCCAGCCGTCATCAGCAAAGATCAGGACACCTACGTGTTGGGCACTTACGCCCTAAGTTCCAGTCTGGCTTTTTCAGAGAAATCTCTCACTAACGGCGGCAAAGTAAGCATGATGGGATGTTATGGAAAATTCGCGCTGAATGGTGGCGGCAAAGCAGAACAATACTTCCTGCAGGGCGACAAGTTCTACCACATCGTTGCCAGCAACCCAATCTCGGCAAAAGGCTTCAGATGCTATTTCACCATACAGTATCCAGGCACCACACCTCTCACCCTCGCCAAGATACAGCATGCCGACGGTACGCCAACAAGCATCCGGCTCGTGGAAGCAGGAACTGCTGCCGACGGCACTAAGATATACGACCTGCAAGGCATTGAGCACACAAAACTGTCGAAAGGCATTTACGTGGCAGGCGGAAAGAAGTTTATAGTGAAATAAAGCAAGATATTTATTTCATGAAACAACAAATGACTTATGAAATAAGCAGCAAAGAAAATCTACCTAATTTATGCTTTTAGTTTAGCAGAAGTGCCGACAGCTCGTGAGAACTGTCGGCACATTTTTTTACGTTTCTTACAGAAGGCTCTTAATAATTCAACTTTCACAAATGAAGAAGTTAAAAAAGAGGGAGTAAAGTCAGAGCCCTATACTTTATGGCTAAGTATCCACTTCTTTAACTTCTATAACTTCAATAAATCAAACTGATAATCTATATTTTTTCTCTTAATTTTGAAACAAACTTTCAAATTGTAATGTACAAACAACAGAACGCTTACAATATGAAAGCAAGACAACAATAATAGCTTCAAGATTAAAACAAAGCATACAAAACTAACACAAATTGCAAGCAAACCTTTCTTAAATATATCAAATTGTAGTAATTTTGCATCCAATACTTAGCAAAGTGTTACAAACAACCGTAAAAGAAAGGAAAAGCAATTATGTGTGGTATCGTATCTATCTTCAACATTCAGGAGCAAACTCCCGAACAGCGACAGCAAGCACTACGTATGAGTCAGAAAATCCGCCATCGCGGACCAGACTGGAGCGGCATCTACTGTGGCGGTTCCGCCATCTTGGCACATGAGCGTCTAAGCATCGTAGATCCAGAGAGTGGTCGCCAGCCACTCTTCTCTCCCGACAAGAAGCAAGTACTCGCTGTCAATGGTGAAATATACAATCACCAGAACATCCGCTCACGTTTTGCTGGTCATTACCAGTACCAGACAGGCAGCGACTGCGAGGTTATCCTATCGCTCTATCGCGAAATGCGCGCCGACACCGACTTCGCCACACTGATCTATCAAGGCGAGGATGCTGTACATGCCCGCATCTGCCAAATGCTTGAAGAATTGAACGGCATTTTTGCTTTCGCTCTCTACGATGCAGAGCACGATGAGTTTTTGATAGCACGCGACCCCATTGGCGTAATACCACTCTATATAGGCTACGACAACGACGGCAAGGTAATGGTGGCTTCCGAACTCAAGGCACTCGAAGGACAGTGCGACCACTACGAGCCTTTCCTGCCTGGACATTACTACTACAGTAAGACTCCAGGCATGAAGCGCTACTACACACGCGACTGGTTTGAATATGCCGCCATGCAAAAGAAATACCATATCGACGACAACAAGAAGGCTTCCGAACAACTGGCAGAGGCTACACCACAGGAGCAGACGGCAGTCGACCAGATACATGATGCTTTGGAGGCTTCGGTAAAACGCCAGTTGATGAGCGATGTACCCTACGGAGTGCTGCTCAGCGGCGGTCTCGACTCATCGGTTATCTCGGCCATAGCCGAAAAATACTCTGCCACACGTGTAGAGAATGGTGGCGAGACCCAAGCCTATTGGCCACGACTTCATTCCTTCGCCGTAGGACTAAAGGGAGCTCCCGACTTGGCTAAAGCCAGACTGGTGGCAGAACACATCGGAACCGTTCATCACGAAATCAACTACACCATCCAGGAAGGATTGGACGCCATCCGCGATGTCATCTACTTTATAGAGACTTACGACGTCACCACCGTAAGAGCCTCCACCCCTATGTACCTGCTGGCACGTGTCATTCGCAGCATGGGCATCAAGATGGTGCTTTCGGGCGAAGGGGCCGACGAGGTTTTCGGTGGTTACCTCTACTTCCACAAGGCCCCCGATGCCAAGGCGTTCCACGAAGAAACCGTCCGCAAGCTCGGCAAACTCTATCTCTACGACTGTCTGCGAGCCAACAAGAGTCTGGCTGCATGGGGCATCGAGGGCCGTGTGCCCTTCCTCGACAAGGAGTTCCTCGACGTGGCCATGGGCATGAACCCCATACTAAAGATGTGTCCCGACAAGACCATCGAGAAGAAAGTAGTACGCGATGCCTTTGCCGACTTGTTGCCCGAAGAAGTGGCATGGCGCCAGAAAGAACAGTTCTCAGATGGTGTAGGCTATTCATGGATAGATACTCTGAAACAGATTACCGCATCAGCTGTAAGCGATGAGCAGATGGCACATGCCGCTGAGCGTTTCCCCATCAACCCCCCACAGAACAAGGAGGAATATTACTATCGCTCCATCTTTGCCGAACATTTCCCCAGTGACAGCGCTGCACGCAGCGTGCCCAGCGTGCCCAGCGTGGCTTGCTCTACAGCAGAGGCACTGGCATGGGATGCCTCATTCAAAAATCAGAATGACCCCAGCGGTAGAGCTGTAGCTGGAGTCCATCAAGAAGCTTATAAGAAGTAAAGTGAATTATCAAGAAGATTTATTCGAGATTATTTTTTAGTCAAGAATTAGAGAATTAGAGATTTTTTCTCTGTTTTGAAATTCTCATTGTTATCTTCATGAGAAGCAAGAATGAAAATTCTCTAATTCTTGATAAAAATAATATTCTTGATAAAAAAGTGTATTAAGTTATAGAAATAACCGATAAATATAAAAACGAACAAGAAATGGAAAAAGGATTGTACAGTTCAACCTATGAGCACGATGCGTGTGGCGTAGGAATGGTGGTTAACATCCACGGCAACAAGAGCCATGAGCTGGTAGACAATGCCCTAAAGGTACTCGAGAACATGCGCCATCGTGGTGCTGAAGGTGCCGATAACAAGACGGGCGATGGTGCCGGCATCATGCTCCAGATTCCGCACGAGTTTATTCTTCTTCAGGGTATTCCTGTGCCCGAGAAAGGCAAATATGGCACAGGTCTCATCTTCCTACCTAAAGACGAAAAGAAACAGCAGGACATCCTCTCCATCATGATCGAGGAGATAGAGCGCGAGGGACTTCAGCTCATGCATCTACGCAACGTGCCTACCAACCCCGAATGTCTGGGCGAGGCTGCTTTGAGCAATGAGCCTGCCATCAAACAAGTATTCATCACAGGTGTTACCGACGACAAGGTGCCTGTCTTCGAACGCATCCTCTACCTCATTCGCAAGCGCATCGAAAAGCGCATCAGCGCCCCCGACTTCTACATCTGTTCGTTGTCTAATTCGAACATCGTATACAAGGGCATGCTGAGTAGCTTGCAGCTACGCCAGTATTACCCCGACCTCACCAACAACTACTTTACCAGCGGTCTGGCACTCGTCCACTCACGTTTCTCTACTAACACCTTCCCAACCTGGAGTTTGGCACAGCCTTTCCGTCTACTCTGTCACAATGGTGAGATCAACACCATCCGCGGAAACAGAGGTTGGATGAAGGCACGTGAGAGTGTACTCAGCAGCGAGGCTTTGGGCGACATTCGCGACATCTCACCCATCGTACAGCCCGGCATGAGTGATTCAGCCAGTCTCGACAATGTGTTTGAGTTCTTTGTGATGAGCGGTCTGTCACTGCCTCACGCCATGGCGGTCATGGTGCCAGAGAGTTTCAATGACAAGAACCCCATCTCTGAAGATCTCAAGGCTTTCTACGAATATCACTCCATCTTGATGGAACCATGGGACGGACCTGCCGCCCTACTCTTCAGCGACGGACGCTATGCTGGTGGTATGCTCGACCGTAACGGTCTTCGCCCAGCCCGCTACACCATCACCAAGAACGACATGATGGTAGTGGCTTCCGAGGTAGGCGTAATGGACTTCGACCCATCTGAGGTGGCAGAGAAAGGTCGTCTGCAGCCTGGTAAGATTCTGCTCATCGATACCCAGGAAGGTAAGATATACTATGATGGCGAAATCAAGGAGCGCCTGGCAGCCCAGCATCCTTATCGTCAGTGGCTCAACACCAACCGCATCGAGTTGGAGAAGCTCCGCAGCGGACGTAAAGTGGAAAACGCAGTGGAAGATCTCACCCGCAAGGAGTTGGAGTTCGGCTTCGGCGAAGAAGACATCGACGGAACCATTATCCCTATGGCTACCAAGGGTCAGGAGCCTACAGCATCCATGGGTAATGACACTCCACTTGCCGTACTTTCCGACCAGCCACAGATTTTCTTTAACTACTTCCGTCAGCAGTTTGCACAGGTTACCAACCCTGCCATCGACTCCATCCGTGAGAACCTCGTGATGAGTCTTACCGAGTATATCGGTAGAGTAGGTTCCGGCATTCTGAACCCAGACGAAAGCAACTGCAAGATGGTTCGTCTGCCACATCCTATCCTGACCAATACCCAGTTGGATATCCTTCAGAATATCCGCTACAAGGGATTCAATACAGTAAAACTCCACATGCTCTTCGAAACCGCCAAGGGCGAAGAAGGATTGCATGAGGCTCTGGATGAACTCTGCAAGCAGGCAGCACAGAGCGTGGATGATGGTTACAACTACATCATCTTGAGCGACCGTGGCGTGGATGAGACCCATGCCGCCATCCCATCTCTGCTCGCCGTGAGCGCCGTACATCATTATCTGATTGATGCCGGCAAGCGTGTGCAGACTGCCCTCATCGTTGAGAGCGGTGAGATTCGTGAGGTAATGCACGCAGCCCTGTTGCTGGGTTACGGTGCATCAGCCCTCTGTCCATACTTGACATACGCCATCCTCGACGACCTGGTAAAGAAGGGAAAGATTCAGGAGGATTACCATACAGCCGAGCAGAACTACATCAAGGCTGTGAAGAAGGGCTTGTTCAAGATTATGGCTAAGATGGGTATCTCAACCATCCGTAGCTATCGCGGTGCCAAGATCTTCGAGAGCATCGGTCTGAGTGAGAGTCTGCTAAAGAACTATTTCGGCACAGAGGTAAGCACCATCGGCGGCATAGGTCTCGAAACGATAGCCCGCGACGCCATCCATCTGCACGACAAGGCCTTCGCCACCAAGAAGCTCGACTTCCTGCCCAGCATGGGACAGTTCCACTATCGTAAGGACGGCATCAAGCATGCCTGGAACCCAGAGACCATCGCCACGTTGCAGCTTGCCACCCGCAAGGGCGACTATCAACTGTTTAAGAAATACACCCAACTTGTCGACAACAAACAAGAACCCATCTTCATCCGCGACTTCTTCGCTTTCCGCAAGAACCCTATCTCTATCGACAAGGTAGAACCTATCGAGGAAATCGTGAAGCACTTCGTTACAGGTGCGATGAGTTTCGGTGCCCTCTCCAAGGAGGCTCACGAAGCGATGGCACTTGCCATGAACGCCCTCGGAGCACGTAGCAATACGGGTGAGGGAGGTGAAGATAACGAGCGATTCCATTCTACTCAGGATGGCATCAGCCTTTCAAGCAAGACCAAACAGGTGGCTTCGGGCCGTTTCGGTGTAACAACCGAATACCTCGTCAATGCCGAGGAGATACAAATCAAGGTGGCACAGGGCGCTAAGCCTGGTGAAGGCGGACAGTTGCCAGGCTTCAAAGTCAACGAGGTCATTGCCAAGACCCGTCACTCCATCCCTGGCATCAGCCTCATCTCGCCTCCACCTCATCACGACATCTATAGTATAGAAGACTTGGCACAGCTCATCTTCGACCTGAAGAATGTGAACCCACGCGCTGCCATCTCTGTGAAACTCGTTGCCGAGAGCGGTGTGGGTACCATCGCTGCCGGTGTGGCAAAAGCAAAAGCCGACCTCATCGTCATCTCTGGTGCCGAGGGCGGTACAGGTGCCAGTCCTGCATCCAGCATGCGCTTTGCAGGTATATCACCCGAGATTGGACTTTCTGAAACCCAGCAGACCTTGGTGAAGAATGGTCTTCGCGGACAGGTTCGTCTACAGGTAGATGGTCAGCTGAAGAGCGGACGCGACATCATCCTCATGGCATTGCTCGGTGCAGAAGAGTTCAGCTTCGGTACTGCTGCCCTCATCGTCTTGGGCTGTGTCATGATGCGCAAGTGTAACCTCAATACCTGTCCGATGGGTGTTGCCACACAAGATCCTAAGCTCCGCGCTCACTTCCGTGGTAGCTACAAATACCTCATCAACTACTTCCGCTTCCTTGCCGAAGAAGTACGCGAATACTTGGCAGAGATGGGCTACACCTCACTCAACGACATCATTGGTCATACAGAACTTATTGTTCGCAAAACCGATGAGGAAGTGGTTCCTACAGAGGGTGACGACGCCGTAGACAGTGCTACAGCACAGTTTATCAAGCAGAAAGCCGACCTTCTCGACTTTTCTCGCCTGCTGCATCGTGAGGCAGGCCACGGCTCACTCTATCACACCACCGAACAGATACACGATCTTGCCAATGTGCTCGACCAACAGCTCGTTCGTGGTGCACAGAACGCCATAGAGAAGCAAGAAGAGGTCAACCTCGACTTTGCCATCAAGAACACCGATCGTGCTGCCGGAGCCATGCTCAGTGGTGCCATCGCTGCTAAATATGGCGAAGCAGGTCTGCCCGACAAGACCGTGAATGTCAAGTTTAAAGGTTCTGCAGGACAGAGTTTCGGAGCCTTCCTTGTCAAGGGTGTTGACTTCAAGTTGGAAGGCGAAACCAACGACTATTTCGCCAAGGGACTATCGGGAGGTCGTATTTCCATCCTGCCTCCTATCCGCAGCAATTTCTCTGCCGAAGACAACATCATCGCAGGAAATACCGGACTCTATGGTGCCACATCAGGCGAGTTGTATATCAATGGTAAGGTAGGCGAACGCTTCGGAGTACGCAACTCTGGTGCCATTGCTGTCATCGAGGGTGCTGGCGACCACTGCTGCGAGTACATGACAGGCGGACGCGTGGTAGTGCTCGGTGAGACAGGTCGTAACTTTGCCGCTGGTATGAGTGGTGGTGTAGCCTATGTATGGGACAAGAACCACAACTTCGACTACTTCTGCAACATGGACATGGTGGAAATCAATCTCGTCGAGGACAGCACATACCGCAAGGAACTGCACGAGCTCATCCGCCAGCACTATCTCTATACCGGCAGTAAACTCGCCCGCACCATGCTCGACGACTGGAACCACTACGTAGAGGATTTCATCCAGGTAGTGCCAATCGAGTATAAGCGAGTTCTCCAGGAGGAGCAGGTAAAGAAGTTGCAGCAGAAGATTGCGGATATGCAGCGAGACTATTAATAAAGTGAAGAACGAAGAGTGAAGAGTGAAGAATTCAAATGCTTTGCTCCTTATCTCTTCGCTTCACGTCATAAAATTAATAAATTAGAGGAAAAGGACAAGGTAGCATTAGGAAGAATATTGTAAATGGATGCGATGGAGAGATATGCACATGAATTCTTCACTCTTCGTTCTTCACTCTTCACTTAATTTTTCAAGATGGGAAATCCAAAAGCATTTTTGACTATACCTCGCAAGGAAGCAGGTTATAGACCAATACACGATAGAATCCTCGACTTTAGCGAGGTGGAACAAACATTAAATAGCAATGACCGCAGACAGCAGGCATCGCGTTGCATGGATTGCGGTGTGCCCTTCTGTCACTGGGCTTGTCCATTGGGAAACAAGGCTCCAGAGTGGAATGATGCCCTCTACAAGGGAGACTGGGAACTGGCTTACCGCCTACTCAATTCCACCAACGACTTTCCTGAGTTTACAGGTCGCATATGCCCTGCTCTATGCGAGAAAGCCTGTATCCTCAACCTCATGGACCACGAGCCTACAACCAACCGTGAAGACGAGTGCGCCATCGTTGAGCACGCATTCTCTGAAGACTATGTTCATGTAGAAATACCCGAGCGTAACGGCAAGACCGTTGCCGTTATCGGTGCCGGACCTGCCGGACTTGTTGCAGCCAATCAGCTCAACCATAAAGGTTATAAGGTGACCGTATTCGAGGCACGCGAGAATGCTGGTGGCTTGTTACGTTACGGCATCCCTAACTTCAAGCTTAACAAGAGTATCATCGACCGTCGTCTGCGCCTCCTCGAAGAGGAAGGCATCGAATTTAAGTACAACCAGCAGATAGATGTTAATAAGCTGCCAGAAGGCTTCGACGCTTACGTGGTATCTACAGGTACTCCTACAGCTCGTGACCTGAGGATTCCTGGAAGAGAATTGAAGGGAGTATATTTCGCCCTCGAACTGCTCTCTCAGCAGAACCGCATCTTGGCAGGCATGGAGTTCAGTAAAGACGAACTCGTCAATTGTAAGGGTAAGGATGTGCTTGTCATCGGTGGTGGCGATACCGGAAGCGACTGTATAGGAACAGCCCATCGCCAGGGCTGCAAGAGTGTGACACAGATAGAAATCATGCCAAAGCCTGTAGAAGGACCAGAAGATCCCAAGAATCCTTGGCCAAACTGGCCACGAACCCTCAAGACAACCTCAAGTCATGAGGAAGGTTGTACCCGTCGCTGGAATATTAATTCGCTCGAGTTCTTGGGCAAGAACGGCAGACTGACAGGCGTCAAAGTACAGCAGATAGACTGGAAGCCGAATCCCGAAGGAGGTCGTCCGCTGATGGTAGAAGCAGGCAAACCTGAGATTATCAAGGCTGAAGCTGTGTTCCTTGCCATGGGATTCCTAAAACCACAGCAGCCTGAGTTTGCCGACAATGTATTCGTGGCAGGCGATGCTGCCAATGGCGCAAGCCTTGTCGTAAGAGCCATGGCAAGTGGTCGAAAGATTGCAGCCCAAGTAGATCAATTTCTGAACAAATAATATCGGTTATTTTTAACTATAAGTAGCGGGGAGACGGACCTTGAGATGAGGTTTGCCTCCCCTTTTTTAGCTTTTATCATTTCGGAATTTTCGAATCGAAGGTAAAAAAGAGCAAATAATCGCCATCAGCATCAATCTCCACCTCATCACCCAGAGCCTCATTGAGTCCGCCTTGCCACCACTCTTTATAAGGATAAGGCTGCCATTTAAAACCTTTGCCCGACAAATGCGAACAGCCAAAATTAAAGATACTCACCTGTTGCCGAGCAAAACTCTCGAAACGCTGATGCCCCGAAGCTGGTACAAAATATCCGTTGTCGGTTATCATCGTCACATCGAGTCCGAAGACTTTCATGTATCGCATCATCAGCGAGATGTTGCATAGCGTATGATCTTCTCTCTTACCCGTACAACCCACGAAGGCGATGCGTCGAAATCCTTTATCCATGCAAAAGCGTGTTGCTTTAGTCTGGTCATTGTCGTCCTGTTCGTCCACCTGATGCAGTATGTCTGCATAGCGTCTCTTGAAATCACCAGGTAACGAGTCGCCATCACCAACAATAGCATCGGGAGTTCCTCCGTGCAAGATATGGTGCATGCCAGCCCCATCACAACACACCAGATACTGTGCTCTGCTCAAAATAGAGAGCGGAACAGGGTGTGAGGGATAATCTCCATCACAGAGCACCACTGCATCAAAGGTGGATGCCGAACTGATACGAGGGCACATTTTATCTTTCTTTATCTGTGTCATTCTTGTTTTCTTCTTTTTATAACATCTTTCTGCGTTCGTTCAACGAGCAGAAGTAAGTACAAAAGTACTACAATTCATGTACAATCTCCATCTCACGCTCGTTAAAGAGTGTTATGAATAAGTGTTTTTCTCTACTTGAAACTTTCAGTAACTACTCAGCACCCTATAGAAAAACTTCTCGTTAATAAAGCATAAACTTGA
>ERZ1026894.1731-NODE-1731-length-12288-cov-21.943186_pt1 | contig 12288 bp, 10 predicted proteins | sample MGYA00380177_ERZ1026894 | MGnify/ENA primary metagenome ERZ1026894 (study PRJEB33269, sample SAMEA4719813) | human gut metagenome | biome: human-associated habitat; feature: organic feature; material: feces | place: Cameroon | collected 2013-10 ... | reverse complement strand
TGATGATGAGGGAAGGCTCATCATGTGCCCGCTGCATAGGTTGAAATAAGTTTTTTATTAGATAAATTGATTCAACCGTACATCGAAATTGTTTTTAAGACTAGAAGAAAGTTCCGTTCAGCGACGTTGAACCTACATTCAGCGTCGCTGAACCTACATTCAACGTCGGCGAACGGAGATTCAACGTCGCTGAACGAAACTTTCAACTAACTCTAGAAACATTTTCCTTTAAAGGTAGATAGTAATTCCTTTAAGGGAAGAATTATTTCGTACTTAAGGACATTGATATCAGCTCAGATTGGCTAATAATTACTAAAAGTTACCCTAAGGTAAGTTACCTTTGGGTAACTTTTTGTATATTTGCAGGTGATACGAATGTTGTAAAACAGATAAAACGAATTTAATAAGAAGAATATGGCAGTATTTCAATCTCCTTTTCAGTTTGGTACTTTGGCTACCGAAGAGAATTTTATCGACCGAACGGAAGACAGAGCTTTGCTCAAGCAACTCCTGGCTTCCCATATCAACGTGATGCTCATTTCTCCACGTCGATGGGGAAAATCGTCGCTTGTCAAGAAGGCGATGACGGAACTGAGTGAAGAAGATAAGGAGGTGAGAATCTGCTATATAGATGCTTTCAGTATCGGCTCGGAAGCAGAATTCTATCGCACTTTTGCCAGTCAAGTCATAGCCTGTGCTTCTTCCAAGATAGAACGTTGGATAGAGGACGCTAAGAAGTTCTTGACGGGTGTGGTTCCACAGATAATAGTTAACGACCAGATTACGGATTTTGTGGCTTTCGACTTGAAGTTTGTGCCGCAAGAAAGAGATAAGATGGCAATTCTCCAATTGCCTGAGTTGCTGGCGAAGGAAAAGGGAATCAGGATTATCGTGTGCATTGATGAGTTCCAGCAGTTGGCTAATCTGCCGGAATATAAGGATATGGAGGGCAAGATGCGCTCAGTATGGCAACAGCAGCAGTTGACCTCTTATTGCCTTTATGGCAGCAAGCGTAATATGATGCTCAACATCTTCAACAATTCCAACAGTCCGTTCTATCGTTTCGGACAGGTCATCTTCATGCAGAAGATAGCCAAGGAGCATTGGGTTCCTTTTATCTTATCATCTTTTGAGAAGACCGGCAAGCGAATTTCAGAATCTTTTGCCAGCAGGATTTGCGATGTGGTGGAGTGTCATTCCTGGTATCTGCAGCAGTTGTGCTATTTTATTTGGAGCTTTACGGTTTCTGAGGTGACGGAAGAAGTGTTCTCTCTCGGTCTCAAGCAGGTATTGAACATCAATACCCCGATGTTTCAGAACGATACGGAAAATCTCAGTTCTACCCAGATAGAGATGCTCAAGGCGATAGCTGATGGTGAGCAGCATTTCTCATCACAAGCAGTGAAGCAGGTGTATAATCTGGGTAATCCCAATACGATAGTTAAGAACAAGAAGATTCTTCAGAACAAGGATATCATAGAGAAGCAGAAAGCTGATTTTGTATTTGTTGATCCGATTTATCGTCTTTGGTTTAAGGAAGAGTATTGTTAAATGCATAAAAATAGAGAGGAATGAAAGAAAATGTCATATTTTTATTGTTAATCATCATGCTTCTTGCATCTTGTGCAGGAAACAGGAAGTATGATGATTTGATGCACCGGGCAGATAGCATCATGAATGCGGATGATGATTCCGCCAAGGTTGCCATCCGGATGCTTGATGGGGTCAAGTCTCAATTGTCCGAGTTTACCAAAAAGCAGAGAATGCGCTATGAATTGTTGCGCCATAAGGCGATGAACAAGGCGTATGTTTCCTTTACATCTGATAGTATAATGAAGGAAGTGGTGGATTATTATGGCCATCATGGTTCAGCCAATGAACGGATGCTTGCCAACTATGTGTTGGGCTGCGTGTATAGAGATTTGCATGAGGCACCATTGGCACTGGAAAAATATAACAAGGCTACCGAGTTTGCGGATACTGCAGCAAATGATTGTGATTATAAAACATTGAGTAGGATATATTATCAGATGGGCATATTGTTTGATAAACAATATTTGCCATATCAGGAATTGAAGGCATTTGATAAGGCGGAAAAGTATGCGTATTTAGCAAAAGATACTTTAAAGGCAATTGTTTCTTACCAGAATAAAGAGGCTGCATATAATTATTTAAACGATAAAGATGCTGCAATAGCAATCAATTTGCATGCAGCAAAGTTATTCAGAAAGTATGGTTATGAAAGAGAAGCTAGGATAGCCTTTGGTTGTAATTATGCTTATTATATGGAGAAAAAAGATTATAAGAAGGCACAGGAGGCATTTAAGGCATATTCTATGTCTGGATATGAAGGTAATGCCGAATATGCTGATGCAAAAGCTTATGTCCTATATGAAAAAGGGTTGTATTATATGTCTCTAAACCAATTGGATTCTGCTAGTCATTATCTGCAACATAGTTTTTTGTTGAGTCATTCTTTAAGTGTAAAGTCTGCTACTTCCAAAGCCTTGGCACAGTATTATTTAAAAGTTAATCAATCGGCTTTGGCCGCCAAATATGCTCTGATAAGTTCTGCATATAATGATTCTGATTTGATTGAGGCAAGAAGAACGCAGTTGCAGCAAATGCAAGCAATGTATGATTACAGTAGGCATCAGGGTTTAGCTGTTGTTGCAGAGAAAAAGGCGATGTCTAGAACTCACATTATATATATTTTGATAATTGTGGGCATTGTATTATTTGTATTGATATCTTTTTTATATAGAAGAAAGTTGGTTTCAAAGAAGAGAAAGCTGGAGACGGCAGAACATCTATACGAGGATAGCCTGATTCGTTTAAATAGGCTGCAAATGGAATGGGAAGAACTTAGCAAAGAAAAGGATAGTTCTTTGGCAATGGTTATTCGAGAGAAGGAGGAAGCTATATCTGGATTAAAAGAGGAACTGAAAGAAATTCTTGATAAATATTCGGCACCTTTGATTCCTGAGACAGACGTGCTTTTGAAAAATTCTTCCATCTACAAGAAACTTCAATATATAGAAATGCATCCAAAGAGTAAAATGGAGGAAGAAGATTGGAGAGAATTGGCAACAACTGTGGAGCGTGTAATTCCACCTTTTGTTCATACACTAAAAGATATGTTGAGTGAAAAGGAATATCGTGTTTGTCTTTTAATCAGACTGGGTTTCCCTGTATCTTTTGTAGGAACTCTGGTAGGTTTGTCTGTTTCTGGAGTATCTGCTATCCGAAAAAGAATGTTGGAAAAGGTCTGTCATCAGTCGGGCAGTCCAAAGGATTTTGATAGTTTTATCTTTCAACTCTCGGAGAAGAAATGAATGTAAAGAAGGAATTTGAAAGTTTGAAATGAACTGATTATCAGATGGATAGGAGTGTGTAAAATCTGTGTAAAATATTGGCAGGTGTTTTTCTTGTTTCTTTTGCAACTATTGTGTATCTTTGTTGCCGATTTAAATAAGATAAATATGAAAAAGGTATTTGTAACATTCATTTGTGGAGGATTATTACTTTTAGTTCCTCTTTATTCAAGAGCTGAGTCTTATAAGCTACAATGGAGTTTGGTCAGTTCAAATCACAAGAATCTTGGTGGTCATAGACTTCCTAAACGTCCTTTGGTTGTTGATTTGGAAGGTCATACTTTGACAGTTCCTGATCAAGTTATAGGTTACACTCTCACTTTAGAGAATGAGAATGGTGAGTTTTATACTTATAGTATTTCAGGTACAACTTTTGAACTCCCTCATGATTTAAGCGGATTTTATAACTTGGTTTTGAGAAATAATGAGATGGTATATGAGGGTTCTATTGATATTATAAATTAACATTGAGCTTATGAGAATACTGATTATTTTTTTCTGTATCGTTTTTGCATTTAATAGTTATGGTCAAGAGACAACTACTCTTAACTATGATTATGTTTGTTGTTTGTCACGTTCTTATATAAAACCATCGAGTGAGGCAAAAAAAGAACGTTTATCTTCTCAACTTGGTGGGGTTATAAATATTGATATGTCTGAGTGTAAGAATATGCCAGATTCCCTAATTGTTGCCATTACTAATGCCAAAGAGGTTTGGGAAAGCTATTTGCCATTTGGAACAGATATAAATATAAAAATTCAATATATCAATTTGAATGGTTCTGATATAAATACAGACGTTGAATATAGTGCAACAGATGCCAATCTTTTTTACCCTTCTAGTCTTTATCGCGAGTTAGAGACTCAGAGTGATGAAAATGCTTATGCATCAAAATCTTATGACGCTTTGATTAAAATTAACAGTCAAACGCCTTGGGTTGTTGGTTTTTCAAGGCCTCAAGGTCTTGTAAAAAATCTGTCTTACTCTCTGTTAAAGCAGTTTGCTATAGCACTGGGATTCGGATCTTCTATTAAATATAATAAAAGCAGAAATAATTTTTACTTTAAATTAAAAAGGGGACAAACGATTTTCGATTCTTTTTTATTTGCAGAAGATGGCACTTATCTAAAGAATATTACTAATACAGAAAGGGAAAAGTTGGCTAAATTTGTTAAGCAAGCTAATGGGTATGTTTATTTTGAGAAGAAAGACGAGAATAGAAAGATTTATGCTCCAATTACATTTGATGAAATGAATTCGTTGAAAACATTGGTTGCAGATGGTTCCGTTATGAGCTATAAAGACAGAGATATTAATGACCTTGTGATAGATAGTGTAACATTAAATATTTTGAGAACGATAGGATGGAGCTTTAATATAAATCACGCTATTAAAATTGTGGGGGAAAATATTGATGAGTCGGGAATCACAAGTGCTTATTGTGATCATAAGTTTGATGTGGTAACTACAGGAGGTAAAGTAACAGATCCTTTATGGGAGTGTTATCTACCATTGAAGAATGGTGATAATGATACAATTAAATCTACGAATTTGACCTTTCTTCTTTCTGCAATAAATGATGGTGATAAGTATCAACATACATTAGAGGGTGATATTGTTGCTAAGATATTATTTCAAGGAAAGATAAATGGAAAATTGGTTACTTGTAGTTATAATCTAACATTAGAGTTAAAGCCTTCTGTTTTGAATGCAGAAGTTGTATATGCTAAACGTAATGAGGAATATCCGGACTATTATGATATAGATGTAGATGTCTGGTATGAGGGATGTCATTATCTGGATGCTTATGTGGAGGAGGAATACAGTCCTATGCAAAGTACTTATTTTTCGGATACGCCTTATTATACTCGGTTGCATCTGAAGGACGTTGATTCCTATGGTCAGGCATCATTAAAAATAACTGTTAGGAATGAACATGGGGCAAATTATTATCTCATAAACAACTTGTTTGATTATGTCCATGAGCAAGATGCTAATCGAAAAAAAGTTAACAGTGTTGGCGCCAATGAAATGAGCGGAAAATCGGCTAAACTGAAAATAGGAAATGCAGATTTTATGGTTACGAAAACGGTTAATAGTGGTAATGTTGTTATACGTAAAATATTGGTAAAATGAAGAGACTATTTATTGCATTTATAATGCTTCTTAGTGTGAGCCAAATCTTTTCACAAAATATTGTTATCTCTAGCAATAATGGTGAATTGGTGTATATGAATGGACTTCCGGTTCTAAAAGCAGAAAGTTATAGTTGTTTCAACAAGAATGCTTCTGATGCTTCTTGGCGTATAGTAATATCATCGCTTGCTTTGAGTGATGGTGTCTGGTATAGAAGTTCTGGTCCTGTAGAGAAGTTTGATTTTTCTGTGTCCGATTTTAGTCGCTTTGCTTTTAATATGGCGGATTATGATTGTAAAATGAAAGTAATTGGTACAAAAAAGTATTGTAAGGGATGGATTATTAGTAAATCGAATCTTTGTGAGGATTCACTAGGAGTGTATTTTGATTTACTACCCCCTAAGCCATCTGTTAAAGAGTATTCTTGGAGCTATTCTTCTTTCGATTATGATTATTGGGTATTTGTTGATGGCTACTATGATTGCGTTATTCAAGCAGAAGATTGTGAACAATTGAAATTGGAGGAGACAGATTTGAATTGGTTGGATTATTTTGAGTATGGTACTATGACAACGAGTTATGTAGTACCGAAGGAAACTCTAGGTAAAGATTTGTATCATATAAAAAGTAATGTAAGTAATATATGTTCTTGGAAACATAAAATATGTTTTACATCAAGTAATAGTTTTGGCACTTCTCTATATAGTGATACGATTAGTCCTAGATCATATATTTCAGAAGATCTACTAAAAGTATTTGAGAAAGTATATTCTGGTATAGAATCTCCTCAACTCGAAGTTAAGCAAGTGGTTGTATTAGAAAACTGTATTCAGTGTCCTATGGAGTGGAAACAACTTCAAGTGTTTGGTATGGATGGGAAATGCTATTATCATTCTTCTAATTATCAGTCGTCTGTAAAACTTCCTATATCTTTAAAAGGACTTTATATAATTAGAGTATTATTTCCTAATAATAAAAAAATAATAAAGAAAATTAAGTTATGAAACAGTTATTTATGATGATGGCAATGTTGATGATTTCTGCATTGTCAATTAAGTGACAAGAGCAAGTAGAAGATTTCTCTTGCTTTTCTGAAAACGTAGTTGACAAGAAAATCGGCTTGCCTATAGTGCGTCCTATATACGGTGGAACAAAAATCATTCCAAGGTTTGTAGGAAATTGGACAAAAGAGATGGAAGGAGCTTTTGAGTATGCATGTAGAATTTGGGAAGAAGCGATGCCTACAACATTTCCTGTTAAGATAGATGTTATACTTGATGATAATTCTTCTGTTGGTGAAACTGTGTTTTCAAAAGCAGGTTTTAAAGTAGTAAACAACACAAAAAATAGTTTCAATTTTGTTACTCCTTCTTCTCCTTGGTCTCAGATAAAGGCTAATAATTGGCTAAATCAAGCTGGGGTCTTTAATGAGGGCGCTTTTTATGATTTTTTAACTCCAGATATGTTCTATAACCCGGAAATGACAATAATTTATTATAATTATGGTAAAAAACTAGAAAAAGAATGTTCTTTTTCTTTGGGTGAGACAATAGATGACAACCATTATGATTTTGTTACAATGGCATTGAGAGATATTGCAAGAGCTTTTGGTATTATATGGAGAGGTAATGTTAGAACTCCTGGAAGTTTAAACTTCTTACCTACAAAATTAACTCCTTTTGAGAGTAATATTGTATATGTAATAGGGAAGGATCCCCAAAAAGCATATACAAAGGCAACAACGGAAAGAATAGTTGTTGGCAGAATTTTTGGTAATTCGCCAAATTGTTGGGAATTGTATTCGCCTTCAACATGGGATAATTCTCGTTCTTTAAACTATTTTATTCCAAATGCGTCTCAAAAGATTACCAATTTATTGTCTTATGAGTTTGGTAAGGGTACTGTTGTTAGAGATATTGCTAGTGAAGATACTTATAAAATGTTTTCTAGTTTGTTGGGTTGGACAGGTACTGTTGCTGTAAGTATAGGAAATAATGGCACAGGCTGTAGTGAAAAAAAAGCAAGTACAGAAAGTGTCTTGCCGTTTAAGGGTACTTTTACCTCAAGTGCAAATAGGTCAAGTAAACCGAATACATGTAGTAGTGCTGTAGGTCTTCCTTTAACTAAAGAAGAAATACCTGATTATATTAAACAGTTTATACCAAAGGCTGATAAACCTATTGCTGGAATTGGTGTTTCTTTTTTAAAAGATGATGGCACTTGGGATGAGGTGTATTATGAACCAGGAATAAATGATGTTGATAATATTGATGTTCGTGAATTTCAGCTTCATGATGACATTGATAATTATGCTCGTTCGTGCGATGGACATATTAGATGTAGGGTTATGATTTATACTATGGGGGTTGCAAAAATGTATGCAAGTGTTTATTATTATCTCCTTGATTACCTTCCACAGACAGTACAATTGGCTAAATCTGCAACTATTTCAAAACCTGTTGAAGACGAGTATTTACGTACTGTAAAAATTGGAATTAAAAATATAGAAGGTGTTACAAAAATTGTAGTAGCCCAATTGGATGAAGATAATGAATTGCCATATTATTATGAGGTGAAAGATTTCAAGAAAGGCTATTTCGAAGCTGTGGTTGATAGAGATTATACTTCTACATTTACGATAACGGCATATAATAAAAATGGTTCAACAGAAAGTTATCCTTATGTATTGAATCCTGTAGATCCTTCTCCTGTAGATGTTAAGTTTTGTCTTAAAAATCAAAATATTAACATTTTAACTTCAAGAAGGAGAACAAGAACATTGAATGATGAAAATTTAATTTCGAAAGTTAAGATTAATTCATTAGAAACAAATGAGGAAATAAAATTAAATAGGCAAAATCGAATAGATGAAATTAATATAAGCCCTTTACCCAAAGGGCATTATGTATTAACGGTTTATGATGTTTATGAAAGAAAGCATGTATTTAAGTTTTCTAGATAAATAATAAGGCAAGGGCAAAGGGGAAGGTGTTTGGGATTCCCCCCAAACATCTTCCAGTTTTGCTTTATTCTTCATCATCCTTGTTGTTTGCTACAACCTGCGGACCTCTTACCTTCTTCTTTTCATTTCTCCCCCTTGATTATTATCTTAAATATCCGTAAAAAAATTACGGATTATTGGTTTTTTATATATCTTTGCAAATGCTTAGCTGCACTTGACATTATAATAATAGAAAGATGGTTTTCATTGTTTTATAGTGTGTTTGCTTTGCACCAACATTATTGTTATCAATTAAAAATAAAGTATATAGAACCATGTTAGTAAAATTTGCCGTAACGAACTATAGAGGATTTGCCGATCGCATAGAATGGGATTTGTCGAAACCAAGTAACTATTCGTTCAATACTTTTGCCATTAAAGATGGTATCATCAAGAATGGCATTGTGTATGGACCTAATGGTTCTGGCAAGTCGAACTTTGCAATGGCCATCTTCGACATTACCAATCATCTTTCACAGAAGTGGAAGAAGGTGAACTATTATGATAACTTTACATATACGGGAAAGTTGAACTTCCCCGTAAAATTTGAATATGCCTTCAAGTTTATGGATGATACGTTACTATATACATATAGCAAATCGCCTGATGGAAAGCTGGAGGAAGAAGAACTTGTCGTGAATAACAAACTTATTTTCTGCAACAAGAATTCTGTCTTGACATTGGATGATGTTGAGTTTCCGATGGATTCTGCGGTGAAGGCAAACCTTGCCAATAACGCCAACAATGTATCCATCGTAAACTTTCTGCTTACTTCCTATCCTCTTGCCAAGGAGCATTATCTTCTGAAGCTGCAGCAATTTGTAAACTCAATGTTATGGTTCAGAAGTGTTGAAAAAAATGAGTTTATGGGGTTGGCTACTGCTCCGGCTAATCTCGATGAGTATATCATCAAGAATCAGCTGACTCGGGACTTTGAGGACTTCATCCATCGGGTAAGCGGACAAAGTTTTGAGTTTCAGGAGCCAAAGGATGATGATAAAGAGTTGTATTGCGTATTTGGATTAGGTCGCATTCCATTCGATAAGATTGCATCAACGGGTACTCAATCTCTGATGCTGCTTTATTACTGGCTGAAACAGATGACAAATGCATCGTTCGTTTTCATTGATGAATTTGATGCATTCTATCATTTCAGACTCTCTTATGAGGTTTGCAAGACTCTCTTTGCCCTTCCATGTCAGGCTTTTACGTCATCACACAATACCTATCTGATGACCAACGACTTGCTTCGCCCAGACTGCAATTTCATCTTGCAAGACAACAAAATCAAGCCGTTGAGCGACTGCACCCAAAAAGAGTTGAGATTCGGGCATAATATAGAAAAAATGTTTAGAGGTAACGCATTCGAAGTATGATACTATTCGTTTTTGAAGGAGTAAAACGGGAGCCGGATTTGTTCCGCACCATCCAGCGATTATACTTTGCAAACAGAGATGAGCAGATAGTATGTTCCTATAATAACAACATCTATCAACTATACAAAGATTTGCAGGAGTATGATGGCGATGGAGATATTGTGTCTTTACTCATGGAGAAATTTGCCTGTCAAGCTGACAATCCGCTCAAGGATATTGATGCATCTGCTGACATTTCTGAAATCTATCTGTTCTTCGACTATGACTTTCATAACCGGAATTTATCTCTCGAAGAAATCAACAGGCAGGTAAAGGAAATGCTTGAAACATTCAACAACGAAACGGAGTTTGGTAGGCTTTATATTGACTATCCGATGGTTGAATCTATACGTTATACTAAGCAGTTGCCCGATGCAAACTATTGGACGTATTCTGTAACACGCTCAGAGTGTAGTAAGTTCAAAGGTGTATCTGCCGATTTTTCTGCGTATGACAGTTTCGATTTTATCCTACTGAAAGACCATCGAGAACCAACAGAAGAAGAGATGCTGGAAGTCAAGCAGAATTGGGAATATTTAAAGGAAATGAATGTGGGAAAAGCGAACTATCTATGTAAGGGAAAGAATTCGATGCCTGCATCTAAAGAAGACATACTTCAAGACAAAATATTCAACTCACAATTAGAGCAGTATGTTAATACCGAAGATTGCAAAGTAGCCGTACTCAATGCTTTCCCGATATTTCTATTTGACTATTTCAAATGAGACAGCCTTCATTGATGACCGGCTTTTGGCACTAAAGGCTTGGACATTTAGGTCATTTAGGTCAAGGTCATTAAGGGTCATTAAGGTTTTTGGAAACACAAAGTATCTGTCGAATGTGAATGCGAAAGTTCTTAATGACCTAAATAACCATGTAACTACTCAGCACCCCTATGGGCATGAGTAGTTGCACTGATAATTACCAATACTAATAAAGGTTAAAAATACGTTTCTTTAGTTTACTCAATGGTAAAAGTTGCGTATTTTCTAATAAGTATGTAGGAAACATATAAAAGAGATATGCAATGGAAAAGAAAATGATGAAACAAATGATAATGGCGTTGCTTTTGGCGATGATGCCTTTTGCAGCAAGCGCACAGGAAACTCATGTCGTACAGGAACAAGCAGATAGTTTGCTGTCTCCTAGTATAATAGTGAATCGACATTTCTATGTCAAGGGTTTGCCTTTGGATGTATCGAAGGTGAAGTCTATGTCAGCCATCAAGTATGGAGAAAATGGAAACTTGATGTTTTTTACGATGTATCCCAACTTTACTATACCTAAGGAATGGGAAAAATATGAGATACCTCGCAGTAGAGTGAAATCTCTATCAGAGATAGAAGACCAAATAGAGACCAATCAGCAGATGCTATCTTTAACGAGGGATAACGAGAATGCTGACGCATTGTGTGGCAAGCCGTTGCCAGGTTCCTTTACTTTGCACGATTTGAACGGAAAACTTTGGACAGAACAGTCGCTCAAAGGACATAAGGTAGTTATCAACGCATGGTATTCAGGCTGTGGACCTTGTTTGCGAGAAATGCCTATCCTTTCGGAGTGGAAGAATAAGTATCCTAATGTGATATTTCTCTCTGTAAACTTCGAGAAAGCTGATAAGGTAAGGAAGATAACGGAGGCACGTGGCTTCAATTGGACTCATCTTTATGGTGATAATTATTTCGTGAAATTTGTTGGTTCAGGCGGTTTTCCTCTCTTCATCGTCCTAGGTGAGGATGGCTTGATACGTTATATGGTGAATGGTACCAATGAGAAGATACGTCAGGATATTTTGAACGTTATCAATAAGTAGTAAAAGCCAAAGGGGGCATGAACACAAAATGCCCCCTTTGGCTTTTACTGCTTATTCTATACTGCTAAGATTATTCTTCATCATCCTTATTGTCTGCCACAACCTGCGGACCTCTTACCTTGTCTTTCAGGCTCAGACCCTTCTTGATTTCGATGTTCACACCATCGCTCAAGCCGGTGGTTACCTGCTTGCGAGTATAGGTCTTCTTCTCGCCGCTGCCCTTTACTATATAAACAAAGGTGCTGTCGCCGCTGAACTCGATGGCACTCTCCGGAACGGTGATCACGTGGTTAGCTTTTGCCAATACTATCTCGGCGTTGGCGCTGTAGCCGGAACGGATCTTGCCGCCCTTTACAGAACGGACGGCTGCCTTTACCTCAAACTGGTTGGCACCATTGTTTTCTACAGCCTTTGGAGAAATGTACTCCAGGTCGGCATCAAACTTCAAATCCTGCATTGCTCCGATGGTAATCTTCATCGGCATTCCTACTATCAGGTTGCCCACCTCGGTCTCGTCGATGTTGCCACGGAAGATGAGGTCGTTCATG
>ERZ1026894.1728-NODE-1728-length-12312-cov-4.559272_pt1 | contig 12312 bp, 6 predicted proteins | sample MGYA00380177_ERZ1026894 | MGnify/ENA primary metagenome ERZ1026894 (study PRJEB33269, sample SAMEA4719813) | human gut metagenome | biome: human-associated habitat; feature: organic feature; material: feces | place: Cameroon | collected 2013-10 ... | reverse complement strand
ATATTATACAGGAGATGGATTTGCTATCCCAATTTCAGGTATTACAGAACATAATATAAAAAATTATGATGTAGAAATTTCAAAGTTTTTTATAAACTTTGCTAACACAGAACAACGATTGAGTATTGCTAACCCAGCACCAGTTATTGCGAGAAATGACAAAGAAAAGCATCCAATACATCGCTTGGTGAAAGATGATGATTATAGAAAAAAGATCTCAAATTACTTCTTTAGAGCATTCGGTGAAAATATTATTCCAGATGTACAAAACATAAAAGATATCCCTCTACGTTTGGGTGCAGATTTCTCGCTGAATTCCTCAACTGCATTTGCAGGAATCAAAGAAATCAACGACACTATTTCAAGTTACCCTATGTTGCATCATCAAGGGGATGGGATGCGGAGTTTCGCTGGAATAATATTAAATCTTATAGCAAAACAGTACAATACTTTTCTTATTGATGAACCAGAAACATTTCTGCATCCCCCCCAAGCTACCACTATGGGACAAGTAATCTCAGAATTAGCATCTGAACGGCAAGTTTTCATCTCAACTCATAGCCAACATATAATAAAGGGGTTACTTGACAAAAATCCTCAGCGAGTAAAAATCATTCGTATTACAAGGCCTGAAAAAGACAAAAATAATTTTTCAATTCTCGATAACGAAAAAATATCTGACTTCTGGAAAGACCCGTTATTGAAACATTCTGACATAATGGATGGAATGTTTTATAAGAACGTGGTTATTTGTGAAAGCGATGCGGATTGTCGTTTTTATTCAATGATAAACTCGTTTCTGAAAGAACAACAGCAAAAGTTTTCAGAAACACTGTTTGTTCATTGCGGCGGAAAAGGTCGCATGAAAAAAGTTGTTCAAGCACTGAGATCTTTGAATATTGAGTTTCGAGTAGTACCTGACATTGATTTGTTAAATAATAAGCAAACACTTATAGATCTTGTTGAAGCCTGTGGGAGAACTTGGGAGAAAGATGTTGATTATAACACCCTTGTTGATGGATTGGATAAAGTAAAAAACAGCACAGGTAATGAAATTTTAGAACAAATAAAAAATGAATTAGGAGCGAATGTAACTCAACCTTTATCAAGGACAAAAATAGAAAATTTGCAAAAATTACTTGTTGTAAAAACAAATTGGGATCAAATAAAAAAGTTTGGTATAGCAGGAGCTCCACAAGGGCAAGCGACTCAGGCATTGCAAAATCTCGTGAACTGGTTAAAAGAATTTAATATTCATTTGGTTCCCTGTGGTGAATTGGAATGTTTTATAAAAACAGTAGGTGGTCATGGACCAGATTGGTTAAACAATGTACTTGAAAAATACTCAGATATAGGTGCAGATGAGTATAGCACTGCTCGAGAGTTTGTTGCATCATGGAATCTTTAAGAAAAATCGGAGAAAAATTTATGATAACCGATACCAAAGAAAAGGGGCTTGAAGCGCTGATCGTTGATTGGCTGCGGGATCAGAATGGATATGAACAGGGACTTCCCAACGAGTATAACAAGGATTATGCCATTGATGAAGTCCGCTTGTTCCGTTTTCTCAATGCCACTCAGCCGGAGGAAATGGCCAAGCTGCAAGTCGATTCCAGCGAAATCAAACGCAAACAATTCCTTGACCGTTTGCAGGGCGAAATCGCCAAACGGGGCATTATTGATGTGCTGCGCAAGGGAGTTTCCATTTATCCGGCTTCTTTGGTAATGTTTTATATGACTCCTTCTGAACAAAACAAGAAGGCGGCGGAACTCTTTGCGCAAAACATTTTCAGCGTTACCCGGCAGGTGGCTTACTCCAATGACAACACGAAACTTGCCCTTGATCTCTGTATTTTTATCAACGGTCTGCCGGTTATCACTTGTGAACTCAAAAATCAGTTGACCAAGCAGAATGTGGAAGATGCAGTCGAACAGTATCAAAACGATCGCGATCCCAGAGAGCTGCTTTTCAGTTTCAAACGCTGTATGGTCCACTTTGCCGTTGATGATGCCGAAGTGCATTTTTGTACCAAACTTGCGGGCAAAGACTCCTGGTTCCTGCCTTTCAATAAAGGACATAATGATGGTGCAGGCAATCCGCCCAATCCCAATGGACTCAAAACGGACTATCTTTGGAAAGAGATTCTGACCAAGACTTCTCTTGCCAATATTATCGAAAACTATGCTCAGGTCGTGGTCGAAACGGATAAAAAGACCAAAAAGAAAAAGGAAAAGCAGATATTCCCCCGCTATCACCAGTTATCGGTTGTCCGTTCTCTTCTTGCTGATACGCTCAAAGATGGTATCGGCAATAAGTACCTTATTCAGCACAGCGCAGGCAGCGGCAAATCAAACTCCATTGCGTGGCTGGCGCACCAGTTGATCGGACTCAACAAGGATGGCAAGGACGTTATTGACTCCGTGATCGTTGTTACCGACCGGATCAACCTCGACAAACAGATCAAGGACACCATCAAACAGTTTATGCAAGTTTCCAGTACCGTCGCCTGGGCAGAAACTTCCGGCAAACTGCGTGAAGCGATCCAGAACGGCAAAAAGATCATTATTTCCACAATCCACAAATTCCAATGGATTCTGGATGAAGTCGGTACCACCGGCAAAAACTCAACCTTTGCAATCATCATTGACGAAGCTCATTCCAGTCAAAGCGGCAGTCTTTCTGCCAAAATGAACATTGCGCTTTCCGGAGAATATGATCCCAACGACTCCACCGAAGATAAGATCAACAAGCTGATGGAGGGGCGCAAGATGCTGAAAAATGCCAACTATTACGCCTTTACCGCCACTCCGAAAAATAAAACGCTTGAGATTTTCGGAGTGCCTTATCTCGAAGGTGGCCAGACCAAGCATCGTCCCTATCACAACTACACGATGAAACAGGCGATTCAGGAAGGTTTTATTCTTGATGTTCTGCGTTATTACACTCCGATCACCAGTTTTTACAAATTAGCGAAAACATCTCAGGATAATCCGCTGTTTGACAAAAAGAAAGCCCAGAAACGGTTGCGTGCATACGTTGAAAGCAATGAATTTCCCATTTCACGTAAAGCTGCGATGATCGTTGACCACTTTCATGAACAGGTCGTTGCCAAAGGTAAAATCGGCGGCAAGGCTCGCGCGATGGTGGTGTGCAGTTCTATCGAGCGTGCAATCACTTACTACAAAGCGATCTGTCAATGCCTGACCGATCGCAACAGCCCTTACAAAGCTATTGTTGCATTTTCAGGTGAAAAGGAATACGAAGGAAAGAAACTGGATGAAGCCGCCCTGAACGGCTTTCCCAGCAAAGATATTGAGGATACTTTCAAAGAAGAGCCTTACCGTTTTCTGGTTGTGGCTGATAAATTTCAAACCGGCTATGACGAACCGCTTTTGCACACAATGTACGTAGACAAAGAACTTTCGGACATTAAAGCTGTTCAGACTCTTTCCCGCTTGAATCGCGCTTGTCCCAAGAAGAAAGATACCTTTATTCTGGACTTTGCAGACCAGACCGAACAGGTGAAAGCGGCTTTTGATCGTTATTACAGAACAACGATCCTGTCTGCAGAAACAGATCCCAACAAGCTCTATGATCTGATTACGATTCTGGAAGAAGCTCAAGTCTATACCGAAGAAGATGTCAATCATCTACTGGAACTTTTCCTGAACGGTGCAGAGCGAGATAAACTCGATCCAATCCTGGATGCCTGTGCAGAAGTTTATAAAACGACTTTGGATGAGGACGGACAGATCAAATTCAAAGGTACTGCCAAGAGTTTTGTGCGCACCTATGAGTTTCTGGGGGCAATTCTTCCTTATGCTGATCCCAAATGGGAAAAACTTTGTACTTTCCTGACCTTGCTGATTCCGAAACTGCCTTCTCCCAGCGGTGACGATCCTGACTTTGAGGACATTCTCAAATCTGTTGATTTGGCAAGCTACCGGATTGAGGTTAAAACACAAATTTCTATCAGTCTGGAAGATCAGAATGCAGAAGTTGATCCTGTTCCCGTCAGCAGCGGCGGCAAAAAAATTGAGCCGGAAAAAGATGAATTGAACAATATTCTGAAAAAATTCAATGATATGTGGGGAAATATCGACTGGAAAGACAAAGATAATGTTCAGGCGCAAATTTCTCGTATTCCGGAAATGGTTTCGCAGGACACAAAATATCAAGCTGCCATGAAAAATTCTGATCGGCAAAATGCCAGATTGGAAAGTGATAGCGCCCTGCAAAAAGTCATGTTCAAAATTATGTCCGACAATCTTGAATTGTTCAAACAATATACAGACAACCCCCATTTCAACAAATGGATTGCCGATATGGTGTTCAATCTCACCTACAATCAGGAAGGCAAATCTTTTGTCAGCAACAGAAATTAAAAAAGCAGGTATAAAAATGACAGATTTCAAGCTGATACATGGAATTTACGAGAGCGTGATAAATCATGCTTTGGAAGAGCGTTTGTCGCGCCTTGAAGAGAATTACGCTGTCACCAAAAATCAGCTTGATTCGGAAGAAAGCTCTTTCACTCTGGCGTTGCATTTGACCAAGTTGATTGCCAATAGTTTGGCTGGAATCAAAGGCGATGACCGCAAGCAAAAGCAAGCGCAATTCTGTAATCAGCTGCTTGAAGTTATCGGGCAGAACGATACATCTTTTCCGGTGGAATCGGAAAAAATCGTTGAAGATCTGATGTACTTGATGCAGATTCAAGATACCCGCAAAAAGCCTTTATCCCGCCCTGATACACCGCTGACTAATGCCGCTTTATTTACTGGTACGGCTTCCGACTTTACGCTTGAAAGTGAGCTTAAAAAAGAAATTCAAACTGCCGATCGCATTGACATCTTGTGTTCTTTTATCAAGTGGAGTGGATTGCGTTTAATTCTGTCTTTTCTGAAAGAAGCTACCGCCGAGGGCAAGAGACTGCGCATTATTACCACCAGTTACTTGGGCGCGACTGACATTAAAGCTATTGACGAATTGCAAAAGCTCCCCAACACCGAACTGCTGGTTTCTTACGATACGGAACGCACCCGACTGCACGCAAAAAGTTACATTTTTCATCGGGATAACGGTTTCGGAACTGCCTATATCGGTTCATCCAACATCTCTGCTCCGGCATTGACCAGTGGGCTGGAATGGAACCTTAAAATCAGTCAGTTTGAGTCTCCCTATCTCTGGGAAAAAGTCTGTGCGACTTTTGAAACTTATCAGAACACTTCCGAATTTACTCGCTATGACGAAAGCTCCCGCGAGCGTTTGACTCAAGCGTTGCGCCATGAAAGTGGCAAGGACAACGACAAAGAGGACTATATGGCGTTTATGGATGTTACGCCGTACCCGTATCAGGAGGAAATTCTTGATAAGATCCGCGCCGAGCGTGAAATCCATGATCGCAATAAAAACCTGGTCGTTGCCGCTACTGGTACAGGTAAAACAGTTATCGCCGCCTTTGATTTCAAGCGAGTTCGCAAAGAACAGCCCAACGCTAAGTTCCTGTTTGTTGTTCATCGGGAAGAAATCTTGAAGCAGAGCCGCTTTACTTTCCGTAATATTCTGCGGGATCAGAACTTTGGAGAACTCTTGACTGGACATGAAAAGCCGGAGAGTTACGAGCAGCTTTTCTGTTCAATTCAGAGCTTAAATTCGCAAGACCTTTGTTACAAACTCCCCGGAGATTACTACGATTATATTGTTATCGACGAGTTCCACCACGCCGCCGCTAATGGTTATCAGGAGCTGTTGGAACACTTCAAACCCAAGCATCTGCTGGCGCTGACCGCTACTCCGGAACGCCATGACGGATTGGATGTGCTGAAATACTTTGATTACCATATCGCCGCTGAAATCCGCTTGCCGGATGCCATTAACCGTAAACTGTTATCGCCATTCCAATATTTTGGCATTTCTGACTCGGTAGATTTGAGCGTTCTGAAATGGAGCAATGGCGGCTACGACAAATCGCAGCTGAATAACATCTTTACCGGCAACCACGTCCGCGCTAATTTGGTCTTGCAGAAAATGCACGAGATATTGTTGGATATTGACCAGTGTCGTGCGCTCTGTTTCTGCGTAAGTCAAAACCATGCCGAGTTTATGAATGACTTTTTCAATGCGCACGGGGTTAAATCTGCCGTTTTGACTGCTCAATCCAGCGTGCAGGAACGTAACACTGTGCAAGGGCGCTTGATCTCAAAAGAAATCAATGTGATCTGTGTTGTTGACCTTTACAACGAAGGTGTGGATATTAAAGAAATTGATACGGTGTTGTTCCTGCGCCCCACCGAAAGTTTGACCGTTTTTCTGCAACAGCTCGGACGAGGTCTGCGCTTACATGAAGATAAAGAGTGCTTAACGGTACTGGACTTTGTCGGCAATGCACATAAAAACTTTAACTTTGAATATCGTTTCCGGGCGATGCTCGGATCTTCCGGCGAAAACGTTATTGACGAAATGGAACATGGTTTTCCGCATTTGCCCGCCGGATGCCATATCCAACTGGAAAAAGAGGCGCAAAAGAGGATTCTTGAAAACATCAAAGGCAGTATTTCTGCCGGGCGTCAGGCAATGTTGGTAAGCCGCCTTGCTACTTTTGAAAGCGAAACCGGTAAGCCATTAACGTTGGAAAATTTTGTGGATTATCACCACCTGAAACTGGCTACAATCTATCAAAAAGCATTGTTCGCCCGTCTGTGTCAGAAAGCAAATCTGCGTGATGATTTTGAGTTTTCCGAAGAAGATCGCTTGCGTAAAGGTTTGTTACGTATCTGCCATCTTAACTCAGCGTATCAGCTTAAAATCTTATTGGAACTTCTGCAAGCACCTGCTGACAGATTGAATAACTTATCTGATGATGAAAAACGGATATTGACTATGCTTCATTACTCCATGTGGGGGCGTGATATCGGCAAAACTATTCAGGAAAGTGTGGCAAAACTCAAAGAAAACAAACTCTTTTTCTCTGAATTGCTGGACGTGCTGAATTATCTTTTTGAACACGCCGACTTGGTAACTGCGAAGCCGGAACTGCCGTTTGATTGTCCGCTGGAACTTCATGCAAATTATACCCGTGATGAAATCTTGGCGGCGTTGGGCAACTGGACAATGGATAAGTCTCCGGAAATGCGCGAGGGTGTGAAATATCTGCCTGAAATCAATACAGATATTTTCCTCGTTACGCTGAACAAATCCGAAAAACATTATTCGCCAACGACCATGTATTTGGATTATGCAATCAGCGATGATTTGTTCCATTGGCAGTCACAAAGCACAACCAGTACCAAATCAACCACTGGTAAGCGTTATCTCAATGGCGGCAGTACCGTCTTGCTCTTTGTCCGCGAAAACAAAAATGCTGACGGCGTCAGTTCCAGTTATTGCTTCCTCGGACCGGCGCAATATGTGTCACATAGCGGATCGCGCCCGATCAACATCACTTGGAAGCTGCTCTACAAAATGCCCGCCCGCCTCTGCCGAATGACCGAGCGCATGGCAATAGCGTAATGAGGTAACGATGGAAACTGAACTTTGCAATATGTGCATGATTACCGATCCGGAAGGTCGGGTGTTGGTCCAGGAGCGGCTTCCAAAGCCGAGTAACGCCTGGAGCGGCCTGACGTTCCCCGGTGGGCATGTGGAACCGGGAGAGACCGTTGTCGCTTCTGTGATCCGCGAGGTGCGCGAGGAAACCGGCCTCACGATCACAAATGTTGTCCCGGCTGGATATATCCAGTGGTATAACCCGGAGCGCCAGTCGCAGTATTTTGTTTTTCTGTTCAAGACCAGCAGTTACAGTGGCGAATTGAAAGGATCGGCAGAAGGTAACGTCAAGTGGATGACGCTCGACGAAATGCTTGCTGGTCCTCTGGCTCCCAATATGAAAAAATATCTCGCTGTTTTTCAGAACGAGGATATTCCGCAGGCATATGGAATTTCTGGAAAAGGACTCTCGATTATAAATTGCAATGGGAATGTTACTCATCTGACAGACAAGGATAAAAGATGAATTACAATATTTATTTCAGCCCCACCGGTGGGACGAAGAAGGTGGCAGATATTCTGGTGAACAATCTTGGCGGAGAGTTCTGCGAGGTTGATATTTGCCGGGATATAGAAAAGATGACTTTGCAGGCCGATGAAGTCTGCCTTGTTTCTGTACCGTCATTTGCCGGGAGAGTTCCGGCTGTTGCCATTGAACGGCTCAAAAAGATTTCTGCCAACGGTGCAAAAGCAATCCTGAACAGCGTTTATGGCAACCGGGAGTGGGATGATACTTTGACCGAACTTCAGGACACGCTTGAAAGTTGCGGTTTTGTTTGCGTGGCTGCGGTTGCTGCCGTTGCCGAACACTCCATCTTTCGGCAGTTCGCTACTGGTCGTCCTGATGCAGACGATGCAACAGAATTGGCAGAATTTGCTTGCAAGATCACTGCCAAACTTGACGGTGGCGTATTCAGGGAACTGAACCTCGCCGGAAGTCATGGGACATATAAAGAAGTTGGTCCTATTCCATTTAAGCCGGAAGGGAACGATAACTGCGACGATTGCGGAATTTGCTCTGACAGTTGCCCGGTCGGAGCAATCGACAAAACGAATCCCCGCAATACTGATAAAGAAGTCTGCATAAGTTGTATGCGATGTCGGGATATTTGCCCCAAGCACGCCAGAGAACTTGACGCCGCTTTCATGCAAGCTACTGCGGAAAAGATGGCTGCCAAACTTGGCGGACATAAAGAAAACTACCTCTTCATATAAGGTGCAAGGGGAGCAATGACCGACCGCATCTACATAGCCATTGACCTGAAGTCTTTTTACGCTTCCGTCGAGTGCATGGATCGCCAGCTTGATCCGATGACCACCAACCTTGTGGTGGCTGACGAGAGCAGGACCGAAAAGACGATCTGTCTGGCTGTGTCGCCTTCGTTAAAAGCTCATAAGATCCCTGGCAGAGCGCGCTTGTTTGAAGTGGTGCAGCGCGTGCGCGAAGTGAACAATGAACGTCGCCACAGAGCCCCAGGAAGGCAGTTTGCAGGAAAATCTGCAAACTCCATTGATCTCCAGAACAATCCCGCACTGGAACTCGACTATGTTGTGGCTGTACCACGCATGGGGCGATATATGGAAGTCAGCGCCAAGATATATTCGGTTTACCTGAAATATGTCTCCCCGGACGATATTCACGTGTATTCCATCGACGAGGTTTTTATCGACGCGACCAGTTATTTGAAGCTCTATAAACTTTCTGCACATGATTTTGCAATGAAAGTCGTGCGGGACGTTCTCAAAACTACCGGAATAACTGCTACAGCCGGTATTGGGCCCAACCACTACCTTTGTAAGATCGCTATGGATGTCATGGCAAAACACATTAAAGCCGATAAAGACGGTGTGCGGATCGCGGAGCTCAGCGAGCAGACCTACCGGGAACAGCTGTGGCATCATCGACCGCTGACTGATTTCTGGCGTGTTGGAAAAGGTTATGCCAGTAAACTGGAATCCGCCGGGATGTACACAATGGGCGATGTTGCCAGGATGTCCGTTAAAAATGAAGATCTGTTATACCGGATGTTCGGAGTTAACGCTGAACTTCTTATCGACCATGCCTGGGGCTGGGAGCCTTGCACAATTGCGGATATAAAAAGTTATCGCCCGGAAAGCAGCAGTATCAGTTCCGGCCAGGTTCTTCAAGATCCGTATGAATATGAAAAAGCCAAACTGGTTGTTCTGGAAATGACCGACCTTATGGCTCTGGACTTGGTGGCCAAACGCCTTGTTACCGATCAGCTTGTCCTGAATATCGCCTACGATGTACTGAATATATCTGATCCGGAACGTCGCACCCGGTATTGCGGTCCCATAAAAACAGATAACTACGGTCGTCAGGCCCCGAAAGATGCTCATGGTTCCACCAATCTTGGTCGCCATACTTCATCGGCCCGAATAATCACAGATCACACGATGGAGCTGTTCGACAGAATCACAGATCCAGAACTGCTGGTACGTAAAATAACGATCGGAGCAAATCACGTTCTCCGGGAGAGCGATGCTCCAGCAGAGGCTCCACAGGAGCAGCCGGATCTGTTCACAGACTATGAAGCGCTGGAACGTGAGAAGCAGGCAGAGAACGCTGAGTTGGAAAAGGAACGCAGGCTTCAGGAGGCGCTGCTGAGTATCAAAAAACAGTTCGGAAAGAACTCCATTCTCAAAGCGATGAATCTCCAAGAAGGAGCAACGGCTAAAAACCTGGACTATCACCATTTGAAGCTTTCCACGATCTATCAGAGAGCGTTGTTTGTCCGCCTCTGTCAACGGGCAAATTTGCGTGATGATTTTGAATTTGCCGAAGAAGATCGGCTGCGGAAAGGATTGTTGCGTATCTGCCATCTTAACTCAACCTATCAGCTTAAAACCTTATTGGAACTTCTGCAAGCGCCTGCCGGTCGCCTCGCTGCTTTGACCGAAGATGAAGAACGCATCCTGACCATGTTCCACTTCTCTATGTGGGGACGGAATACCGACATTAAAACGGTTCAGGAAAGCGTGGCAAAGCTCAAAGAAAATCAGTTCTTTTTTTCTGAATTGCTGGATGTGCTGAATTATCTTTTTGAACACGCCGATTTGGTGACAGCCAAACCGGAACTGCCATTTGATTGTCCGCTGGAACTGCACGCAAATTATACCCGTGACGAAATATTAGCGGCGCTGGGCAACTGGACGATGGGAAAATCTCCGGAAATGCGTGAGGGCGTGAAGTATCTGCCTGAAATCAACACTGATATTTTTCTGGTCACATTGAATAAATCCGAAAAGCATTATTCGCCAACGACCATGTATTTGGATTATGCAATCAGTGATGAATTATTCCATTGGCAGTCGCAAAGCACTACCAGTACCGAATCTGCTACCGGTAAGCGTTATCTCAACGGTAGCAGCACCATTTTGCTTTTTGTCCGTGAAAATAAAAACACCGATGGCATAAGTTCCAGTTATTGCTTCCTCGGTCCGGCAAAATATGTTTCTCACAGCGGTTCAAAACCGATCAATATAACCTGGAAACTACTCTACACCCGCCTCTGCCGAATGACTGAACGCATGGCAATTGCATAAGAAAGGGAAAGTTCAATGTCAGAAAATTATTTAGATTTATACGGAAAAGCTTTAACACAAGCTCTTGAAGAAAAATCTGATTTTTGTTTGGATGTTGATGATTTTAATAAAGACCTTGACAATATATTGGATCTTTTGCAGTCAGCGGTTAATTTATTTTGTGCAAAACAACATAATATTGCTACTTTTCTTGCAATTACTGCACTGGAAGAAAAAACAAAATTAGAAATTTATAGTTACCAATCTACACGTTCTGAAGTTGATGAAACTCTTGATAATACGCCAAGCAAAAAAAGAGGTATTCTGTATAATCATAGAATAAAGCATCGTTTAGCTCCATCTCCCGTTCTTTTTATGGGAACACGATTGCAAGAACAAATTGGCGAAGCACGTTTATATCAGCTTATTGATCAAGCAAGAGAACGAGGTTTTAGAGACGAAAGAGAAAGCGCGTTATACATTGATTTTAATGCAGATGACACCATTGTATTTCCTAAAGAGGCAATAACTCCAGTGATAGCCAAAGAATTTCTTCTTTTTGCAATTGAGGTCGTGGATGATGGACTTGTGGGATACACAGAATATTCTATTAAAGAAGTATCTAAAGAACTGGAATATTTATGGAATCAAGTTTGTGAAAAATTTGATTCAGAATGCTGAGGCGGAAATTGTTTATGGAAACCGAGCTTTGCAATATGTGCATGATTACCGATCAGGAAGGTCGTGTTCTGGTTCAGGATCGGCTGCCGAAGCCGAGTAACGCCTGGAGTGGCCTGACGTTCCCTGGTGGACACGTGGAGCCGGGGGAGACTGTTGTCGCGTCTGTAATCCGGGAAGTGCGCGAGGAAACGGGCCTCACGATAACCGACGTTGTTCCGGCCGGATATATTCAGTGGTACAATCCAGATCGCCAGTCACAATATTTTGTTTTCCTGTTCAAAACCAGCAGTTACAGCGGTGATTTGAAGGTGTCTGGCGAAGGGAACGTTAAATGGATGACTCTCAACGAAATGCTCGCAGGTCGGCCGGCTCCCAATATGAAACAATATCTTGCAGTTTTCCAGAACGAGAATATCCCGCAGGCGTATGGGGTCTCTGGAAGGGGGCTAAATATTGTTACTGATAGAAACGAGATAGTGTAGGGCATCACTATTTATTCGAGGATAAATTGAGATGACGCTGGCAAAGGAATACGA
>ERZ1026894.1723-NODE-1723-length-12325-cov-4.060962_pt1 | contig 12325 bp, 8 predicted proteins | sample MGYA00380177_ERZ1026894 | MGnify/ENA primary metagenome ERZ1026894 (study PRJEB33269, sample SAMEA4719813) | human gut metagenome | biome: human-associated habitat; feature: organic feature; material: feces | place: Cameroon | collected 2013-10 ... | reverse complement strand
GAAGAGATTTTTCTTCAGCCGGGAACCCCGCTGTTCCGCACATCGGAGCTTTCTCCGAAGCCGGACGGCATCGTTCCGGAACCGGGAGTCTATCTGGAAGCAACAGGAAAGAGTGTTGTGAAGCACTACGAGAAAAACGCGCTCGCATACCGCCTCGAAATGAAAGAAGTGCGTCTCAATCCGCAGACGACGGCATGGACGCTGAACGGGCTCGGAACAGAACTGCGCGACGGACGTTTTCTGCGCTACTTCCCGATCCGCGACGCGGGACGGATGGCGTTCGGAGCGATTCTGGTTCTCGGAGCGGCGCTCTGCGCGCGCGGCTTTTTTGTGAAGCGCAATCTGTGGTATCCCGCGATCGCAATTCTGCTGTTGCAGTGGGGAATCATGCTCTACATCACCGGATGCGTGCCGGCACTCTATTCGCATCCGTTCGACGAAACAAGCTATTTCGCGGCGGCATACGACATCGCGCACGGTGTTTTCAACGCCCGGCAGTGGAGCTACACAATCGGCCTGCCCCTCCTCTACGTACCATTTATCTGGCTGACGGGAGCAAAGGAATTCTACGACATCGAAATCCCATACACGCTCTTCAACACATACCTGCTGGGACCGCTCTGTCTCGTCCTGCTCTATTTCATTCTGCGCAAGCTGACGCGGAGCGAGGCAAAGGCTTTCGGCGGAGTCGTCCTCTATCAGCTTATGAGCGTGTTCTATCAATACCAGGATCAGTGGATGCCGGACATGGCGGACTGGGCGCACAACATCTACAAATCCTTCTTCACGTTCCCGACGCTGGATTTTTCCTACAATCTCTACACGAAATACACGATTCTGCACTGCAATGCGCTCAGCGACACGCTGTCAACACTGACCGTGTTCGGCTGCATCGCGCTCCTGCTCCATGCAAAAAACGGATGGAAGACTCTGGCCGGACTCTCGGTCCTGTTCGGCTACGCGTGCGTGGTGCGCCTGAACAACATTTTCTTTGCTCCGCTTCTGGCGTTTCTTCTGATCTGCAACTGCCGGGAACGGCTGCACGACTGGAAGTCCGCCCTGCGCTTCCTCGGCACGGGAGCGGCCTGCTGGTTCGCCGTCGTCGCTTTGCAGCTGATCGTCAACCGGATTCAGTTCGGAGATTTCCTCCGCTTCCCGTACTGTCTGCATGACGAGGAGGTCTACAAGGGCTTCATGTGGAAAATTGTCCCGCACGGCCTCCGCTTCATCCTTTCAACGCTTTACGCATACTTTGCGCTCGGCCTGGCGGGACTCTGTCTGATGCGGGAGCGGCGGATGCGCACGGTGTTCGGGCTGTGGATTCTGCCGCTGTTCTTTTTCTTCGCAGGCTATCCGCAGATCGGGAACAACGTCGCGCGCTTTCTGCTGAGCGTCGTCATGGTTCTTCCAGCATGCATCTTCTGCACCGAACGCTTTGACGGCGCGACCTGGAAGGAACGCATTGCCGCGATGACGGCGGTTCTTCTTCCGCTGGTGACAGCGGCTCCGTCGAACTACCTGTTTCCGCGTCTGCTCCAGTGGGATCTTCAGCAATACGCGAACGGATTTCTGACCGCCAATGTTCTGACGGTTCTTTCCGTGCTGATCTCCATCGCGCTGGCGGTGATTTTTCTGCGGAAGAAACGCGAAGAGTTCCTCTTTGTAATGGTCTTTCTCGCGCTGTTCCTTCCGGGCAGCTGGCACCTTCTCGCGGCGGTTGCGGCAGGGCTTTTCCTGCGTGCCGTTTACGATGCATGCGCGGAGCTTCCGCCCGTCTTTACCGGAACGAAGGCGGCGGAGTAAAGCGGAACCGCCGCCCCGCGGGAACTCAGCGGGATTCCGTCAGCTCAAAGAAAACAGCCGGACCCTTCTGCAAAGCGGCCGTGTCGACCGCGATCTTTATGTTTTCCCCTTCCCGCACGACAGGGATCCGCTCCAGCCGGACGCCGTCCGCACGGAGAGAGTAACAGACCAACGGCTTCGGGTTCTTCAGCTTCAACTCAAAAGAACCAGTCCGCATCAGAGCGGGACCGCGTGAAAGAGCGACCAGCTTCGCGGGCTCCTGCCCGTCCACCTGCATTTCACGGTTGACAACGGCGGTCGCCAGAATCAGAACGATCCGGGCGGAAGAATTCAGCGGACGGCCGTCAACAGAAGTCGCGGCGGCGAGAACATCCGCTGTTGTTTTTTCCACGCGGAACGCGGAGAGCTCCGCCCGATCTCCGACGGGAAGCGCGACGGCCTGCGACCGGGGAGTATCGACCTGAATCCGGCGGGCGGGGGCATTGAGCATGATTTCACCGGTGTCCGACTGGAAGATTCCACGTGAAACATCCGTTCTGTTCTCCGCATTCAAAATACCTTTTCTCCGGAGCTGCTCCACACAATCCTTCAGCGGGAACGCATCGTCTGCGGAAGCGGAGACGCTCGAAAACCATCCGTGCAGATACGTTTTCGAAGGACCGGAAACCGGAAGCTGGAAATCCGGTTCGGGAAGTTTCGGCAGACCTTCCGGAAGCGGGCGGTCCGGAAACGCCGTTCCGAATCCCGCAAGAAGCGCGAGCTTGCTCTGCTCCGCTGAAACAGCCTCTCCGCCGTCTTTCGAAAGCAGATAGGAATCCGGAACCTTCAGCATGATTCTGTGCGGAGACGGCGCAACATCTCCGCGCAGAAAAAATGCGTTTCCGAGAAATTCACCGGCTCGCAGAACCGGATTCGGCGCGACCTGGAACGGACCGAGACGCGGACGTTTCCAGAAGCCGTCGAGCATAACCGCCATCTCGTGAATCGCAAGCGTACTGTAGCCCTGCAAAGCGGCGTACGCGGTGAAAACCAGCGGCATCTCGTGCTGATAAGGGTTCCAGAAACAGTGATTGAACTCACCGACGCCAAACGGACGCCCGTAAAGACGCTGCGCATTGAGTCCGCGGAAATAACTCGCGCACTCTCCGGCGGCGCTCTCCTGTCCGACCTGAGAGCCCGGACGCGCCCAGTTGCTCGGATGTTTGTAATAGACATGACAGTCGGCAAACGGAACCGTATCCCAAAGAGCGGCGGCATTGAAAACGGGATGATAGCCGTTCTGCGTAACGAGTCCGCGGAATCCCGCTTCGCGAATCACTTTGGAACACCAGCGGTTCATCTCCTCCGCGCACTCGATCCGGAAACGGACGGTTTCCGCGATGAGTCCGGGCGAAACGTCGTACGTTTTGAAGCGGGGCGGATTCTGAAGTCCGGCTCCGCGCAGTTCCGGAGGACGCTCCGCATCCGGTCTGCCGGAGAAGCGCTTCCGGAGCCACTCCGACCACTTCCGGTGAAAATATTCATACTCTTTCGGAAACCACTTTTCGAGTTCGGCGATTCTGCCGAATCCGCTGTACGACTCATTGTAGAATTCCACCAGAATCAGCGCAGGGTCATCCTTCCACGCAAGCCCGGTATACGGGTTGACGTGGTTCAGGAACTTTTCCGCACCGAGTTTGAAACGCTGACGCTCCAGATCGCGCCCAATCGTCATCATCAGCTTGTGCATGTCGCGGCTGCGGAAGGTTCTGTTCCGCTCCCGGTCATTCTCGTAGAGCCCGAAGGAAAAAACAACGTGCTGCCAGCTGATTCCCTGTTTTTTCATTTCCGCAAAGAGAAAATCCCAGCGGTCGAGCATCTCCGCATCGAATTCCGCAGCGGTCTGCGAACCGCGCATGATCCAGTCGTCAATTCCATGATCCCGGAAGAGATTGTAACCCTGACGGCGAATCGCGGAGGCAATCCGGACGGCATTTTTCCGGAACTGCTCTTTGGAGCAGCCGAACCAGAGCTCCTGCGGAAGCCCGCTGGAGAATCCCTGATAACGGGCGGTCTTCTCCGGAGCTTTTTCAAACACGAGAACACCGCCCTTCCCAATCACCGGACGCCCGAATTTGCCAGCCGGAGCGTCAATCCGCGCGGAGAGGTCGAGCGCCGTTCCGGGTTTCACTTCGAGCGACTCCATATCCACAGCCCGCCATTCCGCGTTTTCGCGGAAGACCTTCGGCGGAACATGGGGACGCGGAGATCCGAAACGGAAGAACCATCCTCCGGAACCGCTCAGCACCTTCACTTTCAGCACATTTTTACCCTTCTTCACCGGAAGGAGAACTTTGTGCCGTTCCAAGTCGAACGGCTTTCCGTTTCCCTTTGCAAGCGTGGAAAGAAGCGTGGCGCCGTTCAATTGAACCTCCATCCACCAGTCGGCGGCAAATCCGGCATAAAACGCTTCTTCTCGGTCGTGCTCGAATTCATTCACGATAAGAGCCGCGCTGCGCGGAGAGAATCCGGGAACAAGCCCGTTCAGCCAGATTGTGGAGCCGTCCGGCGAAAGATCCGGTTTCTTCTTTACCATGCGGACTTCCGCCGAACCGCCCTTCCCGGGGAGTTCGATTCTCCAGTTTTCCGAGAACGGCAGAAGTTTCCGGAGCGTTCGCGGATCGGGCGGAAGCGGTTCCGCGGAAAGACGGATCATCAGACGGTATTTCTCTCCGGCTTTCACCGCAAGCGGAAGAATCAGACGGTTGTCATGGTTGATGCGAACCGCCGGTTCCCCCTCCGCTCCGCCCGCCGCAAGGTATTCCGGTTTCCCGCGGAACTGAAAACCGGATGGAATCCGCTTGCCGTCCCGCATATTCTTTGTATTGATGAATCCGCCCTCCGGAATCATGACTCCGTTCACGCGCACCTCCGCAAGACGCAGGAAACGCCGTTTTCCCGCATCGTCATTCCACGTCCCGGCGAACTCCATATTCATTGCTCCGCCAACCGGGGAAGACAGGGTGAAACGCAGTTCCGCCGCGCCTTTGTCCGGAACGGCATATTCGCCATAGAGAGAACTCTTCCGCAGTTCCGGCTTTTTCCACATCTGAGGTTTGAAGAGCAGACTGGATTCCGACGTCTCAAGAACCGTTCCCGGAGCGCCGTTCAAATCCAGCCGGAACACGGCATCCTGCGCGCAGAGAACAAACCCTGCGGCAAACAGGAAAAATGCAAACATCTTCATTCCACCGTTCCTCTGCATGAGATTGTCATGACGTAATCGGTCTCCGCTTCCGCCTTGAAATAGAGAATCAGACGGTTGTCGTGGTCGACCAGCACCGATGCGCTTTTTCCGTCTCCATCCGCAGGCGCATACACCGGGGCGCCGCGGCAAACGAAGCCCTGCGGCAGTTTAATCCCCTTCTTCGCATCGGTCTTCACGCGGGTAAAACCGCCTTCCGGAACGGATTTGCCGTTCACCTGAACCTCGAAAAGAGCGGTTTTTGAGCGCTTTTCCGGATCGTCGTTCCAGCTTCCGGCGAATTCAAAAATGACGGTTCCCTTCCGGTCCGTCCGGAAAAGGACTTTCAGAGTGGTGTTCCGGTCAGCAGGAAGTTTCGTTTCGCCGTAAAGACAGCCTTTGCGCAGATCGGCTTTTTTCCATCCCTGCGGTTTGAGCCTGATTCCAGCGCTCTCTGCGGAAACGGTCATTCCCGCGTCGCCGTTCATGTCAAGCCGGAAAGAGGAGTCCGCCTGCGCGCAGAGAGCGAGTCCGCCGATCAGAGTGAGAAGTGCCGTAAATTTCATGATTTCCGTTCCTTTCTATATATCTTTAAACTTTCAGTAAGAGACTTTGTAGTCTTCTCTGCGGTAAATTTCAAGAGGCGCCTTCGAAGCGCTTCGCAGGTCGTGGTGATAACCGGTCTGCAAAGCGGGAAATGCGACAGCCTGGACATGCCCGTCGCCGAACAGCATGTTTGTCTGCCCCATGTGCCGCAGGTGAATGCCGAATTTGTTTGCGCTTCCCCATCCGAGCCGCGCGGCCTGTCTGCCGACTGCGGCCGCGTTGGAACTTGCGACGGTGATGGAATCGGTCAGCAGAAAATAGGACGAGCCGTTTTTGAGCCGCTTCAAATCGAATCCGGAAAACGCCTTGTCCGTGTATTCGTAGACATACGGGGACCCGAAATATTTTTCATAGGTTCCGCCGAAATCATCGTAAACGCCATAGGTGTAGGAGGCGGGCCACTCGGGGTCGTTCTCTTTTATTTTCGGACAGAAGAACGAACCTGGGAGCACCTTGTATCCCTGATCGTTCCCGCCGCGGTTTCCCGGACCGAAGGGGAAGGTCCGCAGTTCCTCCGCCCAGGTTCCGAACCCTTTGGCGAACTGGCGCGAGGAGAAGAAATCGCCGTTTTCCCCGGCGTACATCATCACCTCCGTTCCGCACTGTTTCTGATTGTTGACGCACTGAATCGCCATTCCCTTCTCCCTTGCCTTGTTCAAAGCCGGAAGAAGCATCCCCGCGAGGATGGCGATCACTGCAATTGTCACGAGGAGTTCCACAAGCGTAAATCCGCGGGTTTTACGCCTGGAGCAGAAAAAGTTTCTTCTGGGCGGATAAGGATTCATGTGTTGCCTGCCTTTCATTTTTTTGTTTTTTCAGTGTTCCAGATAGTAAATGTTTGTGCCGGGAGAACTGAACCGGTCCGTGAAGCGGTCGGTTTCAACGGCGGCAACCCGGTCATCGAATATTTCAACGACCCGTTTTGCCCGAAACGGGAGACGCACCAGCAGTTCACCGCCGGACTTGCTGTGAACGGCGAGCAGCTCCCTTGACCAATGGAATGCGGCGTCTTCGGAACAGAAGAACACTCCCGCAGCTTTTGCCAGCTCCAGAATCCGCTCTTCCGTCAGCAAATCCGCATTCCCGGCATGAACAAGCGTCCATTCCGTCAGCTTCCGCACGGCAACCGCCTCCGGAGAAACGGAACCTGCCAGAAGCTCCATGCCGGCCTCCGCATAAACGCCATCCCGCACGACTCCCGGCGTGTTCAGGAAAACGACGGTCCGGCAGTCTTTGCAGATTTTTGTTTTCAGCAAAGCATCCTTGCGGGAGTTCATGACGGCGAGGTTCTGGAAGATGACTATTTTATATTGCGAAAGCTCCATCGTTTCCAGGTCGCTCACGGTTGCCGTATCGACCGGAAGCCCGGCGGCGGAAATGCGGTTCTCCAGCGAGGTGTAGCGGTCGATCTCCTTCCAGCTGTGCAGGAAATAATTGCTTTCCGGATCGATCACGAGCAGGATCTGAGCGGCGGAACCGGTCGAAAGGCGCGCATATTTTTCCCACACTTCCGCGGCGCGGCGTATGAGCGCACGGGTTCCGGCGCTCCGGTACATTCCGCCCCAGATGTTGAAAAACCAGAAGGAGAGACGGTTGACCAGCGCCATTCCGAGCTCGCGTTTCAATCCCGCAATGTCATCAGCCTCCGTCTTCCACCCTTCCCAGATTCCGCCGGAAAGAGAGACGAATTCGGACATTTTCAGGTTGGCTTCGCTCGTAATGCGGTCGCACTCGAACATGAAGCCGATGTTTCTGCGGCGGAGCATTTCCGTTACACCGATATATCCGGAATCACATCCGATATCCGCCGGACGGTTGCACGCCGCGCCGATCACGAAATCGGGCGGAGCAGTATCCAGCACGCGTTCGCAGTCAAGCTGTCCGCCGATCCCGATGTTGCGGATATGCGCGTAGAAAATTCCGATTTTCGCACTCGTCCGGATATGCTTACGCGCCGTCGAGATAAACGAAATGACCAGATCCGCCGTCAGTTCATTGAGAAACCGGAGCCATGCCGGAAACTCCGCCTCCTTCGCGGGATCGTAAACGGATTCATGCAGACGTTTTTCCGCTCCGTCGATCAGCGGAACCGGATACTGCGGCAGATTCCGTTCCCGGCACCACGAACGGAACGCGATGTTCTTGCGGACCGAAGGTTCGAAGTTGCGGCATTCAATCCATTCGAGGGTCCGTCCGCACGCAATGATGCAGCCTTCAATCCGGTCACCCCATTTCCGTTCGCAGTGATCCAGAAACGCGGTCAGATACGCTTCCGTCAGCGGCTTCCACTGCGGATGAAGAATGCAATCGGTCAGACGGTAGAACGAATCCAGAGACAAACGCCGTGCAAGCCAGAGCGGCGTATTCAAGTCCACAGTCACCAGGAACCGCGCGGCGGGATGATGCGCCAGCACCTCTTCAATCTGACGGTCCAGAACGCCGAAATCGTAAACCTCGTCCCATTTCCAGATTAGCGGATAATCGGAATAGGGATCGCCGACCGAATTCACCGTATTCATCGGAGAAATGCAGACCAGGTTGATTCCAGCCTCACGCATAAACTCCAGAGTTTCCCATTCCCGGCGCAGAAATTTTCCGTACGGCAGACGGTACGCCAGCATCGGAGTTTTCATCATAATCGATCCTTTTCTGTTTGCTTTTTCCATATTATACGCTATTTTTAATAAAAAGTGAAGAGGGGAAAAACGGAAAAAGATTTAAATTTCAATCAAGAGGATTTAAAATGTCGGATCTTCTGCGCAACGAACACGGGGACCTGCGGAGCACGGGGTATTATCAGACCGCAAAAATTCAATGCCACATCTGGCCGAGTTCCGCATTCGCCGCCCAGAGCCTTTACCTGCGGAACGGTTTGACCGTCGAGCGCAACGGAGCCTGCTTTTTCCAACATAATCACAACCCCGACCTCGCCGTCGAAATGGTGCTCGCCGGAACCGTTGTTTACGAGGACGACGGCATCGCCCGCAGAGTCGGCGCGGGAGAACTCTATCTGGTCCATCACAACGCCGAAACGAAACTCCGCACCGATGAACAGCGTTACTACCGCAAACTCGTTCTCTGCATCACGGGGACTCTGCTCGACCCGCTTGTGGAATCGCTGAAACTGACCGGAATGCGTCATCTGAAACCGGAGAATCCGGCGGAATTTGAATCGAGGATCCGCACACTTCTGAATCTGCTCGACCGGAAGGAGCGCGGAACCGAACCGCTCGTCGCAAGCGGAGTCTACGACCTGCTGTTTCGTTTATCCGAAGCGTTTCATGCGGAGCGCCGCGCATATCCGGAGTCGCTGCTCCGGGCGCTGGATTTCATGAACAGCTCCTTCCAGAACGCCGTCCGGCTTGAGGAAATTGCAAAAAATGCGGGAGTCAGCCAGCCGACCCTTGTCCGGCTCTTCCGGCGGCACTTTCAGCGGCATCCGCTGGAATACCTGATCGGACTGCGCCTGGAGTTTGCGCGTTCAATGCTGACCGCAACCGACCTGCCGCTGAAGGAGATCAGCTGGCGGAGCGGATACTCATCGCCATACTACTTCTCGACTGCGTTCCGCAAAAAATACGGTGCGGCGCCGAGAGAATACAGGAAATCGGCGAAATCTTCGGAGAAAACTTGAAATTCCGGAAAAACGTGCTATATTCTGGTTTTCACGACCGCACATTGTGCTGTCGTTTGGAAACAGAACTGCATTACAGATAACCCATAAGAACAAGGTTTGCGAAAATGAAAGAAGGAATCCATCCGAACTACGGCCCCGCAAAAGTCATCTGCGCTTGCGGAAAAGTCTGGGAAATCAACTCCACGAGAAAAGAACAGCGCGTCGGCATCTGCGCCGATTGCCACCCGTTCTTCACCGGCAAGCAGAAGCTGGTTGACACCGCCGGACGCGTCGACAAGTTCAACAAGCGCTACGGCAAAAAGGCGTAATCAACCCTTTGCAGGAAACCCGTCTGAAACCGGAATCTCCTTTCCGGCGTGGACGGGTTTTTCGTGTTCAGATCATGCAGCCGCAGGACATCGCCGTTCACATCGACTCCATGAAGGAGCGTTTCGAAGAACTGGAAGAGAAGCTCGCCGCGCCGGAAATCTATTCGAAGCCGGCGGAATGCAAAGCGCTCTCCCGGGAACGGCAGTGTCTTGCCGGAATCTTCAAAGCCTTCGAGCTCTGGAACCGGACTCTTGAACAGATCCGCGAAAACCGCGAACTGCTCGAACACGAAACAGATCCCGGCTTCCTCGCTCTTCTGCAGTCCGACCTTGCGGAACTCGAACGGAAATCGCAGGAGATCGAACAGCAGCTCACCATCGCCCTCATCCCGCGCGATGCGGCGGACGCCCGCGACACCATCGTCGAACTCCGTCCCGCGGCGGGCGGTGAAGAGGCCGCGCTGTTTGCGGCGGAAATGTTCCGCATGTACCTCAAATTCGCCGAAAAGAAAGGCTGGCGCGCAGAAGTGCTCGACCAGTCCGACAGCGATCTCGGCGGCATCAGGGAGGCAACCCTCTCCCTGTCGGGAACCGACGTGTTTTCTCTGATGAAGTTTGAGAGCGGCGTCCACCGCGTCCAGCGAGTCCCCGCAACCGAATCGGGCGGACGCATCCACACCTCGACCATCACCGTTTCGGTTCTTCCCGAAGCGGACGAAACGGACGACATTGAAATCCGGCATGAGGACCTGGAGATTTCCACCTTCCGTTCCTCCGGACCGGGCGGACAGAACGTCAACCGGACGGATTCGGCCGTGCGGATCGTGCACAAACCGAGCGGACTTGTCGTCGCGAGTCAGCAGGAGCGTTCGCAGATCCGCAACCGCGAGATTGCGCTCCGCATTCTGAAAGCGAAGCTGCTTGAAATTCAGCGTCGTGAAGAGGCCGCGCGCCATGCCGCGTCGAAACGTATGCAGGTCGGCACAGGCGACCGCAGCGAGCGCATCCGCACCTACAATTTCCCGCAGAACCGCATCACCGACCATCGTTACGGCGTTTCCGCCTACGACCTTCCCTCGCTCATGGAAGGCAATCTCGACCTGATTCTCACCCCGATTCTTGAAGTTGAGAGCAAGCGGGCCATCGACAGCATCCTCGCTTCTCACGCCAAGTGATGCGGAGCCGGAGAGAATTTTATGAATTGTTTCCGGTGATTTCGTTGAATTCATTTTCCGGAATCATCCGGTGACAGAAGGAGATGCGGAATGCCGGAAAAGATTCAGGACGGTCTTGCACCAAAAAGCCCTCGTTTGAACGGGGAAATCCTCTGAAGGAAAAAATCCGACCGACCGTCTGAAATTTCGTGCGTGAAGGATATGCAGTGCATGGCAAAAAGAATGGTCGGGGTTGTTTTAATTGTTCGGAAAATGTCTCTCAAGCTCAAATGGTTGCAGATTAGTAAAAAATGTTCACCGCTTCGTTAAATAGCGAAAATATCTCTATTTGTGCTTTTTTATGCAGCAGACAAAAATTTTCAACTCAAATAAAACGACCGCCATTCCGAAACAATTGCAAAATGCCCCAGAAAAAGATGTAAACTTACGACTTTTATGACACTACATATCGCTTTTGCCTAAATTGCACTTGGAACATAATGTTTGCAGGTTTTCCAAAACGGTTTCACCGCCTTTAGCCCACGGCATAATATGGTCAACGTGCAATTCTACCGAAGAATCTTTAGCCGGAGATGCTCCACATGCACAGCACTTAAAATTATCTCGTTGCAATACCCTAAATCTTAAACGAACATTGATGTTCCTTGACGTTCTGCGTTGTTTGTACACCACAATATTGGAATCTTGTTCATCGGGACTTTCATTATTGGAATAAGCTTCTGCTACTGATTTGTCTGTGTTGATGTTTATTTCTTCATCATGACTGGATGAGGCAAATCTAACAAATGCTTCCAAAGTCTTTCGCCATCCACCGAAACGTCTCTTATATGTGTCTATCGAGTAAATGGATATATTCCCTTTTATAATATCTGTCGAAGTAGGCTGTCGCCCCAAAAGAATCCAAATACGTTCAATTTCTTCAAAACACTGCTGCTCTGTTATTTTATCCTTCGAAAATCCCGTTGTGGTTAATCCTGCTTTTTGCAGAGCAATATTCCATTTGCCGAATCGTTCAAAAATCCCCCTTGCTGAATACCGACCATATATTTGGTAGTCTGCATAAGACACTGTATTTTTTTGAACAAACTGTGCAACTCTACGTAAATCGGCAAAATATTTTTCATCACTTATCAGCTTTTGTTCTGCAGATGTTCTTTCTGCTCTTAATCCCGCCAAATGTAATGCTTTTTTCCAAGTACCAAAATGTCCCTGTATTGCCGTTTGAGAATATGCACCATAAGTTTTGTATTGAGATATTGAAATATAATCCGTTTTTAACGAATTGGCAACACTCCTTATATTGTCCAATATCTCTTTGTCTGTCAAGCATTTTTTATATTCATTCAGTTCAAATTTCATATAAGCTTTCCCCTATACCGTCAGAACTTGCCGCAAATGCTGAAAACGGCGGCTACGTAACGTTTTTTCTGTAAATTCTCCGAATCTCAGCCGTCAACCTTTCAGATAGACCTTCCCATTGGCAAGCCATTTTTCGTCCAGCTCGATCAGGAGCGCCGAGGCGATCCTGAGCAAAGATTCCTTGTTGGGGAATACTCTAATACACCTTGTCCGT
>ERZ1026894.1721-NODE-1721-length-12333-cov-3.553429_pt1 | contig 12333 bp, 14 predicted proteins | sample MGYA00380177_ERZ1026894 | MGnify/ENA primary metagenome ERZ1026894 (study PRJEB33269, sample SAMEA4719813) | human gut metagenome | biome: human-associated habitat; feature: organic feature; material: feces | place: Cameroon | collected 2013-10 ... | reverse complement strand
TCCTCATGGGGTGCATCTCGTCGGTGTAGGGGGAAGAGGGGTTGTACTCGATGGAAGACTCCTCCGCCCTGGTGACGAGATATCCGGGAACGGTCACCCTGTGGCCGTTCATGAAGATGTGTCCGTGGGTGATCATCTGCCTGGCCTGCTTGATGGTGCTGGCCAGTCCCTTCTCGAAGACGATGGTCTGGAGCCTGCGGGACAGGACATCCTCGTCTTTCAGGGAAAGGATATCGTTCAGGTTGGATCCGACGGGGAGGTAGCCGAGCCTTCCGCACTTGTTCAGAAGGGCGTCTGCCTCGACCTGGGCCTGCTTGTCTCCGGACCTCAGGCGAGCCTGGAGGTCCCTGGACTGCTTCCTCAGGTTCCTGAGGATGGTCTCTGCCTTCCAGACCTCGGTCTTGTTCTTGAGTCCGAATGCGCGGACGACCTCGACCTCCGCCTTGATCCTCTCGCCCTGCCAGGGGTGGGAAGGGGTGTCGTATGTCTTGCGTGAGAATTTAGGATCTCCCATTCAAATCACCTCAGGACTTCTTCTGGACTCCAAGGGTCAGACCGTGCCTGCCGTTGGAGCGTGTTCTCTGTCCCCTTACCTTGTGGCGTCCCTCGTGCCTGACACCGCGGTAGCAGCGGATCATCTTCATCCTGTTGATGTCGTCCTTCTGGATGATATCGAGGTCGTTTCCGATGAGGTGCATGTCGGCGCCGGACTCGTAGTCGTTCTGCCTGTTGATTGCCCAGGTGGGAGCGTACTCGACGTAGGTCTTGACGAGGGTCTCGATCTCCTTGACCTTCTCGTCGGGGAGGGATCCCATCTTCACGTGGGGGTCGACGTCGGCCTTCTTGGCGACGATCTGGGCGACCCTCTTGCCCACGCCTGTGATGCTCTGCAGTCCGACGACGGTCTTCTTCTGACCGTCGATGTCGGTGTTGGCGATACGGACAATGAAGTTGAAGTTCTCGTCGACCGCCGCTTTCTGCGACTCTTTCTTCTTAGCCATTTTGGTAGCCTCCGTAAATGAATCCGCCTCTGAGAGGAGGATATGCTCAAGCTCCGGTTCCCTAGGGAAGAAGCTCTCAGTGTTCACTGCCCGTTCCCGGACAGGGGGTCCTGAGTTTACGCAATCGTGGCGATGCCCTTCTTATTTATAAAACTGAGTGAGAGGAAAGAGGCCGTACCAGATGGTGCGAACGGCGAGGACACGAGGATTCGGAGGATGAGGAATGGTGCCGGAGGCCGCCTGCGGTTTACGACAGTCAGCATTTCTCCGGTTCTCTCCAATCATTGCCTGATGACGTCGATTCGATGGCGTGCACCTTCGACCGCGTCTATCCCCGCGTCAGCGGCTTTTACACCTTACCCGGCTCCGCCGGGGCCACAGCGGAGCGCTATGCTCCTCATTTCTCACAGTCATCCTATCCGATGACGGGGGGTGATCCCCCTATCTTCTGATCGTAGGGGCATTGCCCCGACCCTGAATGCTTGAAACAGGCTCCGTCAGGAGCCTCCTTTTCCAAACCTCTTACCCGAATCCGATACAGGAGGAATGAAGACACAATGTCAACGACAACAGATAATAAGAATGTCCAGAAGAACGACGTCATCGGTACAGTCCAGCAGGCTCTCGGAACCCCTCAGGAGAAGCACTTCGCCAAGAAGGAGCCTCTCCTGAAGTGCACCATCGGACAGATTACATCCAACCTCAGTCTCGCCCAGTACTACGACGATGCCTCCCAATCTTACCGCGATCCCGAACCGGCTTATTCGCTCTACTTCATGGAGCGCGTCAAGGACCAGTTCGGAGGCATCAGCAACAGGATCACATCGATCCCTATCCCCAAGGATTCGGATTCCATCAGGGCCTTCGGAGAGCACCTTATCAAGGTGGCCAAGGCCCTCGAAGGCATCGAGCTCAAGTCCTCATCTTCTGATGTGGACGACCTCGAAGCCGCGATGAACAGACTCAAGGCTTTTAAGTCCAAGGGGGCTTGATGGTCTTGGCGGCGCCCGCTTTCAGTTTTCCTGTCTTCGAATCACCGGCGGGCGCCGGAACACCCCGCAGGGGGATTCCCTGCACATTTTTCGAGGTTTTGAATATGGCCAAAGCGCCAAATTTCTATTCGTCCAAGTTGACTGCTGCGGAGAATCGCAGCGTCAACAGAATCATCAGGAGAAGCTGGACCAATGGAAGGGAAGCTGGCAGAAAGGCTACTTTCGCTCAGCTCTATTCTCAGAACAGAATCAAAGGAGGCGGCGCATGAGCTCTCTCCGTTCCAGATCCATCTTCGCATCGTTCGCCGTTATGGCGATCGTCGCCGCTGCATTCGCAGGCATCTCCGTTCTCGGAGATGATTCGACTGCTGATTCTGACAAGACATCATCTTTTGATGTCGTTGTTGGAGATACATGGTCCGATAAACAGTTCCTTCCCGGTACGACCGCGACCGGATCCATTCCCGGCATCTCTTTCACATCCAAGATCATGGGTGGCACGTATTTCATTATCGCATCGGGGACATTCACCACTGCCGGCACATACACCGTTACTTCTGATGGTGGTTGGACCGCTACTGTTAAAGTTTCTGAAACTGGCGGTTCCTCCTCCGGTGGGGGTTCCGGGGGTTCATCCGGCGGCTCCTCTTCCGGAGGCTCTTCATCCGGTGATTCCAAAACGGCTTCTTATTCTGTTACTGTCGGAGACGTATGGTCCGATAAGCAATTTCTTGCTGGAACAACAGCGACTGGATCCATCCCCAATATCTCCTATACATCCAAGATTCTGGGCGGAGAGTCTTTCATCTTCGCATCGGGAACCTTCACCAAAGCAGGAACATATACTGTTACTTCCGATAGCGGTTGGACCGCTACGGTCACAGTCGGAGAGGGATCCGGCGAGGATCCCATCGATTTCACATCTCCTGCTGCCGTCGATTCCGTTTCCGGATCCTCGATCAAGTATCAGGCCACCACTAACATCACAGGTTCTACCTTCAAGGCGACCGGATCAGACAATGCTTCCTGGTTGACTATCACATCCGCCGGCCTTCTTTCCGGAACTGCCCCCAGTGTTTCCCAGAAGACCTCCTACACCTATTCCATTCAGGCGACTTCTCCCGGAGGACAGACGGTTGTTCAGAAGGTCACCTTTGACGTCTATCCAGTTGCTCAGCTCAAGGCCACCTCTACGACGATCACCGGAACCGTCGGTTCCGCCGTCTCCTCCGTTACTGTGTCCTCCAATATCGTCTGCACCCTGACCCTTCAGGACAGCAGCAAGCTTACCGATCTCGGACTCTCGTTCAACCCGTCAACCGGCGTCATCTCCGGAACTCCGACCAAGACCGGTTCTGTTGTCGTCAAGATCCTCGGCTCCACTACCGTTGGACCCGCTCAGACTCCTTCGATCGAGATCTCCGTGTCCGTCGGCGAAGCCGCACTGAAGATCACCTCCGAGCCTCCGACCGGCGTCTTCGCCGTCGGTAAGAACTATACCTACAACCTCTCCGCCAATCAGGATGTCACCTGGTCTATCACCGGAGCTCCTTCATGGCTTTCCCTGAGCGGATCCAAGGTCGTCGGACAGGTCACGGGCATCACCGAGGCCGGTACCGTCACCTATAGCGTCACTGCAACCACCTCCGGCGGCCAGACCGCAACCCAGCAGGTCACTATCAGCGTCGAGCCTACCATCGCTTTCACCTCCGTTCCGAAGGCGTCCTGCTCCGTCACTCCCGTCTACGACTACAAGGCCGACGGATCGTTCTCCCTTGCTGGCTTCCTCACGCTCTCCATGACGGAATGCGATGCTGCTGTTCCTGTTCTCGGAGCCTTGATGGATTCCGGCATCGCCGAGAGCGCACTGGATTACACCGCTCCCGATGCGGTCTCCGCCATCACCGGTTCCAAGTTCACCTACAACCCTGCCACCAACATCACCGGCACTACCTTCTCCAAGGTATCCGGTGCCGATTGGCTCACCCTCTCGAACGGCGTCGTCTCCGGTACCGCTCCCAGCGTCACCGAGAAGACCGACTATCAGATCGTCATCCGTGCGAAATCTCCCTACAACCAGACTATCGATCAGACCGTCACGATCACCGTCTATCCGATCGTCAAGCTGACCGCATCCGCTCTCTCCACCAGCGTCCACGAGGGATCTCTGATGAATGAGATCACCGTCACTTCCAACGTCGCGGTCACCTGGTCCAAGTCCGGCGATCTTCCCGCAGGCGTCACTTTCTCCGATGGAAAGCTCTCCGGAACCCCGACCGCTCAGGGATCCTTCCCTGTCACGATCTACGGAGCATCCGTCGAAGGACCTTCGCAGACGGCTTCCATCAAGGTCACCATCGTCGTCGGCGAGCCCGTTCTGAAGATCACGTCCTCCTTCCCGACATCGATGTTCCTCGTCGGGAAGCAGTATTCCTACACCGTCGAGACGAACGTTCCCGACTGTACCTTCACCCTCGGCAGCAAGCCCGCCTGGGCGACCATCAACGGTGCCGCTATCGGAGGACAGATCACCGGCTATACCGACGGAACCACTGTGAAGTTCACGGTTACCGCCGAGTCTCCTCAGCATCAGACCGCTTCCCAGGAGATCTCCGTTACCATCGAACCGGTCATCGCGTTCACTTCTGTGCCTACCGCGTCCTGCATCATCATGGCCGAGTATGTCTACGGGGATGACGGATCCTTCACTCTGAAGAATTCCAATGTCCTCATGATGCCGCTCGCCGCCATGTGCATGAGCGCTTCCGCGATTCCTTCCGTGTTCGAGATGCCCGTCTGCGAAGCGGTTTCCGCTTCCATGACTCCTGTATCGTCCTTCGCTCTCGGGGATTCCGTCTCCGCCGAAGGCGACTCCGAGGGAGGAAGCTCCTCCGCCGTTCCCGCTCCCGATATATCCGAGAACGGGACCAGGACGTTCAAGTTCGTCTGGACCGGCGAGGATGCCGAGCGCGTGATCTGGGATTTCGGCGACGGGACCACCGGCGAGGGATTTCAGATAACCCATACCTACGACAAGAATGGAACGTATACGTACACCTGCACCGGCATCAATTCGATCGGATCGTCCTCGGTCTCCGGAACGATCACCGTCGATGTCGCCGACGATGGCATCAGTACCTTCGTTCTGATCGGCATCGGGATCCTCCTCCTGATCGCCGTGATCTGCGTCGTCCGTCATTCCAGCAAGAAGAACGCCGGATTCTCCGGAAGGAGGCGCTGAAAACCGTTTCGGAGGGTCTTCGGACCCTCCTTCGGGTTTTCGAGGCGATATCATGGGTTGGCAGATAGAACTCGCCAAGCTGCTCAACAAAGGGTCCAAGGCGGCTAAGGTCCCCAAGGTCCGTTTCGAGAAATTGGGATCCCTCGGAGCCCATTTTTCAACCTGGATTCAAGGAACCAAGCTGTCCTCATGGATCAAGGCCGGTGTTGCCGGAGGCATCGGATACACCATTTATCACGCATGGGGCTCCGGCATCTCGACCATCGCGGAGGCCACCGGCCTTCCGGAGGATACCGTCGAATCCGTCCTGTTCGCGTGCATCGGAGTGATGATCGCGTACATCGCTGCCAAGCTCCTCTTCCCTGACAATGGCGGAACCACCGTTGTGGTGGATTCCGGAAGCCGCGGAAGGTCGAATTCCGGCAGAAGCGGCAACGGTTCGAAGAGGAGGCGCTGACATGACCCCCCATAGAGTCTTCGCCATCGCGGTTCCCATCATCATCGTCTCCGCATTGGTCCTCGGGATCGTTCTGACGGATGACGATCATGATTGCGATGCCGCTACATGTTCTACTTGCGGAGGAACCGGAAAAGTTACTTGTCCGAGTTGTGATGGAAAAGGATACTTTATCCATGGTGGTAATGCATTTGGTTGTACTTCCTGCGGTGGAGCAGGAATTGGACCGAAAATTGAACCGAATAATGAATCTAATTTTGGATCTGGAAAAGTTTCCTGTTCCACTTGCGGCGGTTCTGGAACCGTCGCCGATCCGCACACCCACTCTTACAAGAAGACCACCAAGTATTACACCTGCGGAGGTCCGGTCTATACCTACACCTGCTCCTGCGGTGACTCTTACACGGAAGGGACCGGATACAACTCTCACAATTACGTCAGCGATGGAGGTCATTGGAGCGGTTGCAAATACTACACCGACAAGAAGTGTTCCCGCTGCGGCGCTACCACATCTTCATATTCGCATACTTCGCACAGCTACGGCTCATGGGTCACCACGAAGGCCGCCACCTGCACGGAATCGGGAACCCAGACCCGCACCTGCTCCGACTGCGGCTCGAAGGACACTCAGACCATATCGGCCACCGGGCATTCCTATGTCGATCATTCCGCCGTTTCTGCGACCTGCACTTCTTCGGGGAACGATCGGTACTACACATGCTCCAAATGCTCGACGATATTCGACAGTTCCAAGACGGTCATATCGTCGATTCCGACGAAGGCCGCATTGGGTCACAGCTGGGGTTCGTGGACCGTTACCAAGGCAGCGACCTGTACCGAAACGGGAACTCAGAAGCACACATGCTCCCGCTGCTCCGTTTCTGCGACGCAATCCATCTCCGCCCTCGGTCATGATTGGAAGATCGGATCATATTCCTGGTCCGACGACTGCTCCTCGTGCACCGTCTCGTTCGGATGCTCCAGGGACAGCTCCCACGTCTCTTCGTCGAGGATCGATTCCATATGTCGTATTGCGGAGGATTCCGAAGTCAGATCCACCTATACGTATGAGATAAGCGGAACGGATGCCTCGACAGGCATCGCATTCTCTGATTCGAAGGTCCGCTATTCCCATAGCGCGGTTCTGAAGTACTCTTCCGACGGAACAGGGATTCCATCATCCCAATCATCAGAAATCATGACGGATTCCGGATCCCCGTCCGGTTCCGCGTCCTTCGTCGTCGGAACTTCTCCGACGCTTTCCGGCAAGGTCTTCGGAACATGGTCCGACGGATCCGATCATGCTCCCGGTTCTTCGATCTCCGTTCCTTATGGTTCGATCGTCACTTTGACCGCCGTATGGGAGGATGAGATCAGATACACCACCGTTCCTACAGCATCATGTTTTGTCAAGCCCGTCATAGACTACGGAGACGACGGCAGTTACACCCTTCAATCGTATGTCTCGCTTTCGAGTCCTATCATGACCCTCGGTTCCGATACCTGGACCGATCCGGGTTACCGCGATCCTCCGGAAGCGGATATCACTGTCCGTGTCACGGACGATCTGACCTTCACAAGCAACGATTCCGCATACACTGTCAAATGGACGGCCAACGATTCCAGCGGTGCCGATTCTGATAAGGCTTCCATGCTCGCATTCTATCTCGGCATGTGCAAGGAGTTGGACGGGTCCAAGTACCGCACCGGCTACACCTATTCCGTCGATGAGTGCATCCCTTCGTGGATCACCTGGGATGCGGGACTCGTCAACGGTGACGCTGAGATGGGCTGGTTCGAGTTGACCATCCGTCCCGCCCTCCAGCAGGTCTCCGAGGACACCCATGGTGATTATTGGATTTGGTTCAGCTGCACCTATCCGAGAGGTCTCGGATCCGAGACGACGACGTATCTCGTCGAGTTCTCCGTCGATGTCTCATGGGCCGGAGGCGTGATTGTTCCGGAGACGTTTTCCACGTTCATCCTCCGCTTGGATTTCGGTCTTCCGAACGGTGCTAACAACATCACTATGCGTCAGCAGCTCTCGGCCGATGCCACGGAGTATCGTTTTCCCATCAAGGATTATTCCGCCGTCCGCGACGGATACACCTTCAAGGGATGGTCCATGACCTCTGGCTCCAAGACCACCGATATCGGAGAGGAGTTCCCTATGAACATCGGCTCCGCCTCGGTCTTGAAGAGCTTCGACGAGGACGGGAACAAGGTCTATACCTGCACCATCTACGCGGTCTGGGAGGAGAATGAGAAGCCTTCCGTTTATATTCCCGATGATCTCCGCGATCTGCTCGGTCTTCTCCAGGATCCTTATGTCCTCGCGCTGTTTGTTTTGGTCTGTTTCCTCGTAGCGATGGTCGTTCGCGTCCGCCGTCAGGGGATGATGTGAGATGTGGCCTTTGATCTTCGGCATCATATCCGCGGCCGGTTCCGCATTTTATCTCTGGGCCGACTGGAAGACCTCGAAGGACATCAACGATTCCGTCTCCCAGATGGAGCAATACATCGAACTGCTGTCCGGACAGATGGGCATCGAGGAGTTCCTTGAGAACGCCTGGCCGTCCTTGTGTATCATCGGACTCGTTCTTCTCACGGCGTTCATCATCGCCACGCCTCAGCGCAGGAAGGAGAGGATAAGATGAACTGGGGATTCTGGATCGGGACGCTCAACGCCGTCCTCAACGTCCTGTTCATCGGGGATTTCATCTCCTATGTTGCAACGGGGAATTCCCTTGCCGCGGTGGCCTTCGGAGAGGCGGGCAGCCTCTCCGATCTCATCCTGACTATCCAGCCCGGAATGACTCCTTCGGAGTTCCTGATCGCGAACGGGATCCTTCTGGCGTTCAGCGTCGTCCTTCTCATGGTTTCCATCTGGATGGCCTATGCGAGCTCCGGAGTCGTCATGGAGACCTCTTCATGCTCCTGCAGGAAGGTGAAGAGATGAGACTGGTCCGTATGATATCGGGCATCTCGATCCTTACCGCATCGGCCTGGATAGGTCCTGCCGTGGCGCAATGGCTCGGATACTCCGAGGTGTTCGGATTCATCTCCATCTCGTCGATCATCGCGTTCTTCGGCGGCATGCTGTTCTATTCCGGACTTCCTGTCGTCGGATCGTCCAGCTTCAAGTTCAAGGGGGCCTGAGATTGGAGCTCACCGCAGCCATGGGCTGCGCTGCCTTCCTCGGTGCTGTCCTTGGTCTCATCGTCGCATACCGGTGGTACTCCCATCGCTTCTCCGTAGAGGTTGTCGATGTCCTCCGATGCTCGTCCTTCCGATATCCGGCTTGAGCCGGTCGGCCGTACATGGGCCGATATCCTGTTCGTCGGTCGCAGGCCCATCCTCGTTGTCCTCGTGGCTGTCGTCGCATTGGTTCTTGTCGTGATCTACCGCCCGGATCTCTCGTGGATCTCCGAGTGGTACGATGAGAACAAGCCCGCTATCAAGACGTTCATTGCTGCGTTTGTCGTGATGTTCCTCCTCGGACGCTCCATCACACTCCGTCTTCTCTCCGTTCAGACAGTGGATTATCTCGTCCTCGATTTCGTCAACATGCGCGGTTCCGTCTACCGCATCCCTGTTCCGCTCCTCGCATCCTTCAAGGTGTCCGGAGGGAACAACCTCCAGTTCTCCTGGAGGGACGGGCACGTGTTCAAGCTGGCCCGCAGCGTCGATATCGAGAACGGGATCATCGAGACCGCATGGCCGCATTCTATCTCCATCGAGCAGGCTGCGTTCACGCTCTCCGATCTTCAGGCCAGGGAGAAGGACTATCAGGACGCCAAGATCGAGAATCTGCTTCTCCGCCGCCGTCCCGTCGTTCTCGCGACGGATCTCGCTAAGGATGCCAACGATCATCTCGCTTCGGAGCTCTCCGATCTTCTTCAGCTCGGGAAGCTCGATGTCGATTCCTATCTCGACGGATTGGATCCTCTCGAAAACCGCCGTCTCTCCGATGAACGGCCCGGGGATCCCGTCGATGGTATGCAGGAGGCATCGGAATGAATTCCCGTCTCCTTTCCGATCTCTCGTCGATGCCTCATGGTATCATCGGAATCAGCGCATCAGGGAAGATGGGGAAGTCGGCCCTTGCTTTCGCTATCGCCGAGTATGTTCCGAATCTGAGATCTCGCAGGCGGTTCCTCTTCGAGACGGCCCAGGCGGATCTCTCCTGCTTTCCCGGTTTCGAGCTCATCACCGATCTGGATGATGTTCCTCCCGGTTCTCTCGTTATCATCGAAGATCTCGGAAGGATCTTCGGAGCCCGTGGCTCCGCTCAGAACCAGATGTTACCGAGATGGCTTGGTGTCATCTCGCATAAGGGCATCGTCGTGATCTTCACCATCCAATCCCTCTCGGATGCGGACATCTCGTTGTTCCGTTCTCAGAACTTCATCGAGCTCCATAAGATCATGTGGGACGAGGACCTTCAATTCGAACGTCCCGAGTTCCGGGAATCCGCCACTTATGCGAACCTGATGATCGAAAGGTTCGCCATGGAGTACCCGGAGATCCCTCGCGCTGCCATGGTGTTCTCCCCACGTTATTCGGAGGTGTCCGCCTGGCCTCTTCCCGAATGGTGGTCCGATGACTGCGCTCATTTTCTCAGGGATGTTCGGCTGACTGATGGAAGGAAGGCGAGATCATGAGCATCGTCCTCACTGATCAGACGATCGACCAGGCCGAGGCCTTCCGCCTGGCCAAATCCTACCGCTTGAGTCCCGAGGTCGCGCTGAATTCCGATCCAGAGGTCGTCCGTTTCGCCGCCTTCTGCTCCGCATACGGCATCGACGACTATCCGATCGTGATACGCGCCTGCCGTTCCAGACTCGATCGCGGGATGATGACGGCCATCTCGGACAGCGCATCCTACGTCGATCGCCTCAGCCACTTCTCCGAACTCGACAGACCTGTCTCCTTCGTCGATCTTCGTCAATCCCTTGCGGATTTCGCAGCGAGCTCCTGCGGAAATCGCAGCGGGCCGGAATCCGACGGCCGTTAGGCCGACCATGCGCCATCCGACTTGGTAGCTTCCTCATCGACCCCCGGCGACGCCGGAGGCGGCGGGCACGGCGGACCGTCGGCGGCTCCGACGCCAGGTCCGTCCGGGCCAGGGGATCAACGACGGGCGGGCGATGGGGGTGCCCCGTGCCCCCGGAGCCCGTTCGGCGCTTACCGGCCCTGAAAGGGCCGGGCCAAACCCTTTCCAAATCCTTTCCGGCCCGCGAGGGCCCTCCAAGCATCCGGGTGATCCATGATGACGACACTAGAGGAATTCGATGGCGGACGCGATTCCGCCATGATCGAGGCGCTTGAATCAGCGCAACAATTGGCCGATGACATTTCCATCATCGAGAAGCAGGCCATTTCCAATGCTTTGATGACGCACCCTGTCACAAGGTTCGTTTTGCACGCACGCGTTCAATCTACGTTGTATCCTGCCATAAGTGATAGTTACCACGGTCTCCATAAACTCATCTTCGGTCGCAAAGCTAGACAGGACCGTCATATCAGGAACTGCGACAGAACGGATCGTCCGAACATGGTCTGGAGCCTTCCCGGCCATGAATCCAAGACCGGATGCGGCGTCTTCAGAAGCAACGGGAATCTCCCTGTCAAGATGTGCACCAACAATCCGAAGCACTACATGCGTGCTGTATCGAATCATTGCGGATCCATCCGTTGCAGGAACTGCATGAACTACTCCGCCATGATGGCCGGAGTCAGGATCGAGGATCGCATCTGTACTCCTCCGGACATCAAAGGAAGGAAGACCGGCATCTACGATCAGCCCAAGCATTGGGCCATCAGTCCTCCCCAGGAATGGATGAAGGGTATAATGCAGCGTTCCGATCATTATGCCGCTCTTCTCGATGATCTCGTCCGTCTCCTTCCTGCGTTCGGATTCTATTCCGGAGTTCTCGTCTGCCACCCGTGGCGTCTTTCCGAGGACTCCCAGGAATGGATCTTCTCTCCTCACTTCCATGCCGTGGGCTATGGGATGTTCGACAACATGGGCCTTCGCCGTGCTCTTGCGAAAGCCGATTCCGATGCCGGAGGCATATGGAACGATGACGGCGCCTCGGAGTCATGGGTTTTCAATCAGATCCATCCCGACGAACCCCTCAGAAGCGTTCGTCATACCATCGGATACATCATGACGCATGTGGGGATCGCATCTTTCGATTACAATGTCGATTGGATCGATGCGGCCGACCGTATCTCCATCCCTCCGGCTCCCAGGAATGGTAACGAGGCCGAGATCGCCAAAACCATCACTCCCGCCATGCTCCTCGGAGACGGATGGCGCGAATGCGGCTTCTGGCCGGAGCATCTGGACGAGTTCGACTGGCTGCAATGGACCGAGGACCAATGCGCCTCGGAGCTCCAATCCTATCGCTGCTTCGGCAAGGTCAAGGACCAAAGGATCCTTTGCGACTATAAGGACCGTGTTCCCCGTGTCTGTCCGGATTGCAACCAGCCCATCGGACGCTTCTCCAACGTCCGTTCCTGTCAATGCGAGCCCGTGATGTACAACCGTTCATCGAGGATCCGCGTAATGAAGGAGGACATCGATGATGTCCGCCTGAAGCTCTCTCCGTTCATGGAGGATCTGGCGGAATCCGG
>ERZ1026894.1720-NODE-1720-length-12333-cov-3.877667_pt1 | contig 12333 bp, 8 predicted proteins | sample MGYA00380177_ERZ1026894 | MGnify/ENA primary metagenome ERZ1026894 (study PRJEB33269, sample SAMEA4719813) | human gut metagenome | biome: human-associated habitat; feature: organic feature; material: feces | place: Cameroon | collected 2013-10 ... | reverse complement strand
CCTCATCACCACGAAGAACGGTTCTTCTGCTGACGGCAAATGCGAAGTGAGCTATGACTTGACGCTTTCTTACAACCAGCCGTTCAAGATTATCCATACGGTATCGGACATGGCAAGCTACATGCGTCTCTACAATGAGTCATGCACCAATATCGGCGGTATCGCGCAGTTCTCGCAGAACGTCATTGACCAGTGGGTTGCAGCAAGCAAGGACCCTTGGGGACGCGCAGAGTCAGGCTATTACAATTATATGGCATATCCGAACACTGACTGGTGGGACGTCATCTATCAGAACAAGATAATGCAGAAACATGCGATTTCTGCCAGCGGTATGGTGAAGACGATGGGATATAATGTATCATTGTCCTACATTGACAACCCTGGTATCATTGACAATACCGGTTACAAACGCTATTTCGGCAGGGTGAACGTGTACGGGCAGGTGACGGACTGGCTGAAGATCGGCGCGCGTATCTGGGGCTACCATACGGACCAGGACAACAGCAATGTCGGTTCGCTCACATCTCTCAACACGCAGAAGATGACTCCTGACATTTATCCGTATTCGAAGTCTCTCGACCTCTACGGCGGTCCTCAGGCTTACGGCCAGGACCCTCAGGCACACAACCCTCTCGTGGATATGAATTCTACCAGAGGCTATACGAAGAATACCCAGATTTTCACTGACTGGTATGCCAACATCAAGTTCCTCAAGTATTTCAATTGGAATACTGATGTCTATTACAAGGATTACCGTCAGGAGGAACAGAGGATAGATACAGGTATCGGCAAATATGATTTCCAGAATGATTCTTATGTAATCGCTCCTGCCGACCCTTCCGAGCTCTACTCCTACATGTACAACAAGAGGGAGAATTTCGTAAAGGTTTCCAGTGTGCTCAATTATAACCAGACCATCAAGAAGCATGATATCGCAGCGATGTTCGGTTATGAGATCAGCCATTTCCAGTATCGTGATTTCAGTGCCTACAAACGTGGATTGCAGGATGCATCCGTGGGTGACCTCAATGCGGTGGCAAACCCTTATTCTACAAATGGTTACGGTACGGAGTACGCTTCCCGTTCATACTTTGGAAGAATCAATTATGCATTCGCAGGAAAGTACCTTTTCGAAGCGAATCTCCGTGCTGACGCTTCTTCACGTTTCGCTCCGGAATACAGATGGGGTTTCTTCCCTTCAGTTTCAGCAGGATGGCGTATGAGTGAGGAATCATGGCTCAAGAATGCACACATTTTCGACAACCTGAAGGTACGCGCTTCATGGGGCCGTCTGGGAAACAACTCCATCGGCAACTACGACTGGCAGTCCACTTACGGCACTACCAAATACGTGTTCGGTACTGATGATATAACCAATGGTATATCAATTACTTCCATCAAGAATTATGCGCTTACTTGGGAGACGACTTCCGTTACTGACTTCGGTGTGGATTTCGGTGTCCTGAACAACAGGCTCACAGGTACGGTGGATTACTACAACAAGGTTACCGACGGCATTCTCTACACACCATCCATGTATATGGTCATGGGTAATGCCAGTGCACCTAGACAGAACATCGCTTCCGTGACCAACCGCGGTTTCGAGGCTGAACTCGGCTGGAAAGATACCGTAGGCAAATTCTACTACAGCATCAGCGGCAACGTTACCTACAACAAGAACCGGGTGAGCCATTACAAGGGCAAGCTCAAGCAGGGCTGGGAAGTCGACGGTGACGGCAACCGCGTATGGAAAACCAATATCGGTGATGTCTCTACCGGCGGTTCCACGAGAGTCGTAGAGGGCCACATGATCAATGAATTCTATATGATGGACCCTTACAAGGGCTCGGGCAAATATTGGAATGCGGACGGTACACCTGACATCAACGGCGGTCCTGTGGACGGTATGATCCGTACGACCGATGATATGGCATGGGTACGCGCCATGATGGATGCCGGCTATACGTTCTATCCTCAGCAGGGCATCGGCAAGCAGAAGATCTGGTATGGTGAATACATCTATGCCGACGCCAACGGTGACGGACTCTACGGAAACTCTTATGATGCTGTGTTCCAGAATGTTTCGACGACACCTAAGGTGAATTACGGTATACAGTTCTCCGCCGGCTGGAACGGTATCGACTTCTCCATGAGCTGGGCAGGTGCAGCCGGATTCTCGATCTACTATTACAGGCAGGCAAGCAACTCGTCCAACACAATCTACGGTTATGCGATTCCTAAGTCTGTAGCGAATGACCACTATTTCTTCGATCCGAAGAATCCGGATGACCCTCGTACCAACATCAATTCCAAGCAGCCGCGTCTCGTGAACTTGACTTCATGTCAGTCCGATGCCACTTCATCATTGCACCTTTGCAAGGGCGACTACTTGAAACTCAAGAACTTCACTCTTGGTTACACCTTCCCTGAAAAACTTACGAGCAAGATCAAGCTTCAGAAGATCAGAGTGTATGTCAGCGGTGAGAACCTGTTCGCGATTACGAGCTTCCCGGGAATGGACCCGGAAATGCGTTCGACAGCAGGCTATTCTACAATGCGCCAGTTTGCGGGCGGTTTGAACCTTACCTTCTAATTTGTTGAAATGATGAAAAAGTTAATTATAACAGCTGCGTTTGCTGCCATGGTTCTGGCTTCCTGCCAGACTCTTGACTTCGAGAGCTCATATCAGGTCGGATCCAGCAACGTCTGGAACAAGGCGACCCTTGCCCGTCAGGCGGTGAACGGTATTTATAACGAATTTTATGTACGCTCCAGTACCACCGATAGTGAGGATAACTGGAGAATAATGTACGAAGCATATTCTTCCGTGATGGACACTGACAAGAACTGGTATGAAAACCAGAAAGTGTGCTATGGTGACGGAACTCCGGCAAGCGGAACCTTCGCGGAGATGTACAGATACTATTATACATTCATTTTCCGTGCGAACGATGTAATCAGCCACATCGACAAGGTGTCTGACATGACGAAAGAAGAAAAGGCGAAGCTCAAGGCCGAGGCCAAATTCTTCCGCGCCTACGGATATTATAATCTCAATGTCCTCTATCGTGGAGTGCCTCTCTATATGGAATACATTGAAAATGCTACGAATGCGAACCGTCCGCGCTCGACGGAGCAGCAGGTTTGGGACGCCATCATCGGTGATTTGACGGATTGCGTAAATGAAGAGAATCTTCCGGACCGCTACAAGGCCGGTTCCTCCGACTACGGTCACGTGAGCAGAGCGGTCGCCCTTGCCTACAGGGGACAGATGTATCAGTTCCTCGCTGCACGTGGAGAGGGTGACAAGAAAACGTATTGGGAGCTGGCCCTCAAGGACTTCGAGGCTCTCGAACCGATGGGATTCGCTCTCTATCAGGGCGCTGGCAATGATAGTTTCAAGCAGCTTCTCAAACCGGCCAACGAGCAATGCGACGAGATGATTTTCTCCATCCGCATGACGCAGCAGCCGGGTATGGGTAACTCCCGTGCGGTACTTTTCGGAAACCGTTGTACCGGTGTGACTAGCGGCGCCTGGAACAACTACCTGCCAAACCCTGCCTTCGTGGAGTCTTTCGAAAATGCTGACGGAAGCAAGTTCAATTGGGATGATTACTGCCCTGGCTGGAGCGAAATGACTCCTGAACAGCGTTCCGTATTCTTCCTCCGCAACGATATGACGGATGGCGAAAAAGCCAATATGGCTTCATACGGTGCCGATATGAGCAAGTATCAGCAGTATTCCAACGAGACGCGTATCAAGGCGGCTTACGATAACCGTGACCCTCGTCTGAAGATGTCCATAATCACTCCGTATTCAGAGTATTACGGCGGTATCGCAGGCGTGCCTTATACATTTACACTCAGATGGCCATACCGTACAGACGGCGCTTCTTCCCGCGACATCCGTACTGATACCAACTCGATGTTCTACTATCTCTGGAGAAAATATGTGCCGGAAGGCATTGAAAATACTCTTCGCTGGGTCTATGAGGAGGACAATATCCTCTGCCGCTATGCTGAGATTCTTCTCCGTCGCGCCGAGTGCCTGAATGAGCTGGGCCGCACTGACGAGGCTGTGACTCTGGTGAATAAGGTTCGTGGCCGCGCTAAGCATATTCTCCTTAATACTAATGAGTTTACGAAGGTGAAGGACCAGGCCGACATGCGCGAACGTATCCGCAATGAGTTCTATTGGGAACTTGCCGGTGAGGACAGCATGTATTTCAATGAGCTCCGTTGGGGAGTGTGGCTGGACAGGAAGTTCCGTGACCGTTCATCAGGTCAGACGGGTGAGATGAATACCAACGGCCTTATGCAGATCTGGGGAACCAGAACTTATACTTGGTATGCTCTCGGAAATTATGTGGAGACTTGGCCGATTCCTGCAAAGGAGCGTGAGATGAACTCAAGTCTTACCCAGAACGATGGTTGGAGAGACTAATTAAAATGTCAATCAAAATGAAAAAATTCTTATATACAATTACAATGCTCGCCGCTCTTGTGGCACTTTCATCTTGCGAGGAAAAAGTTGTTGACGAGCGCCCTATAAAACCTGATACGGGAGCGGGCGACGGGTATTTTACTACCTCATATCTTAACCCGGTAATCAGAAACAATGCTCCTGACCCGTCGGTTTTCGACGATCGTGAGAGAACGGGATATTTCTATGCCTACAGTACACAGAACGGTACGAGCGGTACCTCGGACGTGGTCTACATGCCTGTTTACAGGTCTGTCGACATGGTGAACTGGGAGCTTGTGGGCAATGCTTTCGGCGGTATGGAAAGACCTCAGTGGGTCCCTGATACCAGAATCTGGGCTCCGGATATCGAATACATTGACGGACGCTATTGTCTCTACTATGCTGAAGGACATTGGGATGACCCTAAGAGGAGTGCCTGCGGTGTGGCTGTTTCCGACAGCCCTACCGGGCCTTTCAAGTGGACCGGCCTGAAGGATATCAATCCGCTGGCAGATGAAAACGGCAAGCTGGTGGACTATGCGTCTACCGGTGTGTCGAACTCCATTGACCCGGATATCATCCGCGATGAAATTACCGGCGAACTCTATCTTTTCTGGGGCAGTTTCGGAAGTGATTCCGGAATCTGGGCCATCCAGCTTACCAATGACGGTCTGGCGATTGCTCCGGGCGCGAAGAAGACTTTCATCGCTTATGAAATCGAGGGAACCTATATGCATTACAAGAACGGTTATTACTACTGCTTCGGTTCCAAGGGTTCTTGCTGTGAGGGTGCCAATAGTACCTACCATGTCGTAGTGGGCCGCTCGAAGAACATTCTCGGACCTTACGAGGGCAAGGACGGCAAGCTCATGTCTACCAGGAACAATGCTTTCGACAATGATAACAATACGATTCTGAGAAGTCCTGTTTCAGGTTATTTCGCAGGAACTGGCCACAATGCCGGTATCGTTACTGATGACAAGGGCAAGGACTGGATGTGCTACCATAACTATTGGGCAGGCAACCAGTACAACGGACGTTGCATGTCAATGGATGAAATCGTATGGGGCGACGGCTGGCCGTCTACCAAGACAGGTTATCCGTCAGAGAACAAGGTTGCAGGTCCTACATGGAAGAAAGTCGCTGATTCCAAGGCTGTTGCCGCACAGGTGGACAATTCCGGCTCCAAGTCTCTGGTCGAGACAGGTGATTCCTGCGGTTGCCGGAATACGTGGAAATACTCTACGGAGAATAAGAATAACTATGAAATCAAGATGATGTATGAATAGGATTATGAAAGTGTCAGCATCGTTGCTGACGGCAGTTTCGCTGGTTGCCTGTGTCAAGGAGGTCTCAGCTCCTGTTCCGAACAAGCGTCCTGAGGTGGAGGTCAAGTTGGATACGGTCCTGGTGGAGACCACATTCAAGGCGAAACTTGGAGCATCGCTTTCTTCTGTATGGAATGGTGATGTGTCGATATATGACAATGTCGCAAAGCATGAGGTCAATGTATTCAAGGCGACTTCTTCGGATGGAGTTTCAGCTGTCCTTTCAGGTCAGTCCTATGACCCGAGCGACATGTATTACGCATTGTATCCGTCTGCCGCTTTCGAGTCTTTCTCCGAAGGCCATGCGGTCCGCACGGTTCCTGCGGAGCAGAAGGTCTGCCGTACCGATGAGAGTGAGGCGCTTCTTGTTACTCCGCAAGTGGCTTTCGCCCAGGCACTTGAGACGTCTCTGGCTTTCCGCCCTGTAGCTTCATACCTGAAGTTCAACATGGTCGCAGAGGATGTGAAGTCATTGAAACTTACAAGTCTTGACGACAAGGTCATTGCCGGAGCTTCTTCCGTGGACGTGTTCAGCAGGGATGTTGTCGGCAACGGCAGCGAGAAGGTCATTGTCATGACTCCGCCGGAAGGCGAAATCTTTGCTCTCGGCACCTATGTCGTGGAGGTTCTTCCGGGCACCTACGACGGCGGCTTCAAGGTGGAACTGGCCTTCGAGGGTGACTTGACCTTCACCAACACCTTCGCATCGGGTTTTGTGGTCAATCCGGGAGAGGTTGTCGAGCTCGGCAGCGTGTTCAGTCCTAAAGTTACTGCGCCGGTTCTGAAAGAGACGGTTACGGCCTTCACTGATGCGCATCTTTCTTGGGATGCTATCGAAAGTGCCGACGGCTACAAGGTTTATGTCAATGGCGTACTTGCCGGTGATGTCAAGGAATGCAGCTACACGGCCAAGGAACTTCCGCAAGGCGCTGAATGCAGTTTGAAAGTTGAGGCTTACAATGATTATTCATCTGCTTCTTCAACCGTGGAAGTGAAGACCAAGGGCTTGCGCAAGAATGATGTCAGCACCGGTACCACATTCCTCTGCATTGACTGGGATGCCATTTGCAGGACCAAAAATGATGGTTATGAGCAGGCTTACCAGGTACAGATATTCGAGGATGAGGCCTGCACCAAGTTGGTTTATGACTTTGTGCCTTATGACGGACAAAAGCTCCCGTATCCATGCTTCGGCAATAGTTCATACTTCGGGCATACGTCCCAGCTTCAGGACGGAATAGAGTGTGTGAATTACCTGACTCCTACCAGAGTGTCGATCGGCGGACTTTATCCTGCAACCACTTACTACGTGCGCGTAAGGACGCTGAAAAGCATAAATGTGAAGCATACCTCAGGCTACATAACGTTGACCAATGCATTCGGCACATCAGAATGGTCCCAGCCTGTTGCCATGGCTACGGATGCCGAAAAGGTTCTTGGTAGCAATGTCGTCTTCTATACCGGTTTCAATGATTTCTGTGTGCAGTCCGACTACAAGGCATGGGCGCCGGGCGCAGTTCCTGCCGGAAGCATCGCAGGTACGGCTCTTGGAGGATGTTGGATTCCATGGAATCATTCTCAGCGCAACAAGTCTATCGGTTTTGCATTCTATCCTCACGGAGAACCTCAGCACCAGACCAACACCTGGAATTTTACGACTGACGGCAAACATGTGGACGGAACTTCAGGCAATGTTACAGGAGGTTATCTGATAGGTCGTGCCAAAGGCTCTGTAAATGCGATTACAGGTGATGTGGCAGGCTGGATTTTCGGCCGCTGGTCACGTCCTTTCATGGGAATGGTAGGTCTGGACGGCGCACCTACGATAGTCTGCACTCCGGCGATTCCTGCCGGCAGAGTTGATGAGGCCGGTTCGGAATGCACGATTTCCTTCTCTGCAGTTGCACGTGTCCGTCCTCAGGACAATTACTCCGGCACGCTTCAGGTCAATGTATGGCGTGCGGAAAGCAAGAAATGGGAGACTGTAGGAATAGTCTCGTCCGAGTCTTTGCTTCCGTACACTCCAGGGGCTTCGGCATCTGAATACAAATGCGATTTCACCGGGCATGTACATATATTCAAGACGACACTCAAGCCTGGTGATGCGGTCGAACTTCGCTCGACCAAGGACGGAATAATCCTCGTAGATGATTTTACTGTGACCAGAGGAAACAATATTGACGGTGTCTCCAGGGGAGATGTAAACTGGTAGATTGTCCTGTTAAAAAATGATGGAAATGAATAAACGAATAACAAATATTTTGGGCGTTGCGGCATTGATGCTGAGCGCATTATCCTGCAGTCGTGAAATCGGGCCTGTTGAAAACAACCGGCCTGATTCCGAAGCCCTTGTTTTCAAGTGCTCGATGGTGGAGACGAAAACTGTCTATGACGGCGGTACTACGGTTTCCTGGAGCAAAGGTGATGTCGTGAAGGTTTTCGATGCCTCCGGTGCAAGCGATTCCTTTACCATTGACGAGCGATGTGATGATTTCGAATTCGCCACCAAGAAATTGGGCGCAGGTCCTTATTATTCCATAGCCGGCCCGAAAGGCGTGGTAGATGCCGTGGCTTTCAATTCCGGTGAAAAGCAGATGAATTTCCCGATGGGAAGCAGTTTCGACGGCAGTTTCGCCTCGTCAGACATTCTGGTCAGTATGACTTCCGATACGGAACTTCGCTATCATCATGTTCTCGGTTTCATCGAGTTTGAACTGGCCAGGGCAAGGAAAGTTGAATTTGCCGGAACCGGCGTTTGCGCCGAGTCTATTAGTCTCACTTTTGATGCAGAAGGCAAGTGGTCGATGAAGAGCGTGAATCCTTCGGACAAGATCACTGTAAATGCATCCAAAAGCGGTACGTACTATATTCCTGTCATTCCGCAGACTTTCGAGAAAGGATTCTCGTTCAAGACTATTGATTCCAATGATGTCGTAGTCGAAAAGTCTACAGCCAAGTCGAATACGGTTCAGGCCGGACAGGTTCTTGCGGCCGGTCGCCTGGGTTCTGAATATGAGGTGGATGATGACGGACGTGCTACTGTGAAGACTTCAGAGCAGGGCTATCTGGAGGTGTATTTTGCCAACAAGAAGAACAGCAAGTGCGTGATTCTCTATCCTGGCGGCGGCTATGCGGTGCATCATGCCGGAGGTATTGCCAGCATAATCGAGGATTTCCGCGGCTCTGACGTTACCCTTATCGTGGACTACTTCACTCTTCCGAACAAGGGTTTGCTCCGTGACCGTTCTCTTGAGGATGCCAATGCTGCGCTTGACTTGGCTTGGAAGAACAAGGCTTTGTGGGGAGGATATGAGAAGGTAGGTCTTATCGGCAATTCGGCAGGAGGACATCTCGCAGGATACATCGGGCAGACGCGGCATGATGACGTTGATTTCCAGATACTTATCTATCCTGTCGTGACACTTGCTCCAGGCAAGACCCATGAGGGTACCTTGCTTTACTGGCTCGGCAGTGATCCTTCGCAAGAGGAGATTGACAAGTATTGCAATGAAAAGCATGTGTCGCTCCAGACGCCTCCGACCTATGTTTCCTACAGTACCGGAGATACGACTGTCCCTCAGGAATACAACGGTAAGGCAATGGGTGATGCGCTCCGTGCCATTAACCACCCTAATTTTGAGGTGCACGTTTATAACGATAACTCTCACGCCACCGGCAATTGGCCTGACTGGCCTGAAGCTCTCTTCAAATGGCTTGACAAACTGGACAAATAGATCATGCTGTGTAGCAACGGAAGTCCCGGCGGGGAACGGCCACGGGGCGACATTAACATTACTATGATTACCTCCGGAGCAAGTTGTCGGGACGCGGCCACGGAGTGTTTTGTAACTGACTGATAATCAAGTACAATCTTAGCGATAGCGTGGAAACGCAGGCCTTTTTTGGCCACGTTTCCACGCTCTGTTTTATAACTCATTGAAAATCAACGCCGTTTTAGACCTGAGCGTGGACGCGACCCGAGAAATTACAATTTTGTACTGAGGCGCAAGACAGATAAAAATCATAAATTAATTTCCAGAAAAAACCACAAAACACATAAAAATCTTCCACGGGACATAAAAATCATAAAAATCTGCATTCCTGTACCCACATTTCCAATGTTTTCGAAAATTTTTTGCATACTATTGCAGCCTTGAAACACGATGATGCCGCCGTAATCGCTAAACATCATCATGTCAAATCATTGTTAAATAAATTAAAAACATTAACTTTATGGAAGAAACATTCAAGGCTAGGTACATCGATCCAATGATCGACTGGAGTTTCAAAAGACTATTCGGCTCGGAAGTAAACAAGGACATCCTCATTGAATTCCTGAAAGTCATTTTCCCGGAATTCGACATCAAGGACATCACATACCTTCCGTCCGAGCAGTTGGGAATCATGGAAAAGGACCGCAGGGCAGTATTCGACGTCATCTGCAGGGCATCGGACGGCAAGGAATTCCTGGTCGAAGTGCAGCGGGGCGCACAGGAACACTTCTTCGAGAGGGCATTGTATTACACATCCTTCCCGATCCTGAAGCAAGGCAAGAAAGCAATGGAGAGAGAGGAGGGCGATCCGAAGAAACCCTGGAATTTCCGGCTCGACGGCGTATTCTTCCTGGGAGTGCTGAACTACAAGCACCTGGACGACGACCGGATAGAGCACCGTTACTGGCTGCGAGAAGGGACGACCGGCGAGACCATGACCGACAAGCTGAAATTCGTCTTCGTCGAAGTCGCGAAGTTCAACAAGACCGAGGACGAACTGACCACCGACCTGGACAAATGGCTGTACATGCTGAAAAACCTGTCGGATCTGCTTGAAAGACCGGCGGCACTGCGCGACAAGATCTTCAAACGGATTTTCGATGTAGCTGAAATTTCCAGCCTTGATGATGAAGACAAGAAGAATTATATCAATTATATGCAGACGGCAAGGGACACATACAACCAATTGGAGTACGCGAAAAAAAAGGGGCGTGAGGAAGGGCGTGAGGAAGGTCGCATGGAAGGTCGCATGGAAGGGCTTGAAAAAGGACTAAAGCAAGGGCGTAGAGAAATCGCGACAAACATGCTGCGTAACGGCCTTTCTGTCCAGACCATCTGCGACTGCACCGGTCTCTCTGCCGAAGAAGTCACAAAACTGCAGAGCGAGGCGTAACATAAGCCATAGTCAAAGCAATTGTTACGCCGGAATCGCTTCCTTCATGGCGGGATGCGGCCACGGGATATTTCGCAACCGATTGATAATCAGATAGCATTTTAACAAGAGCGTGGAAACGCAGGCTTTTTTTGGCCACGTTTCCACGCCCCATTTTATAACTCATTGAAAATCAACGCTTCCAGAAACAAAGCGTGGCAGCGTCCCGACCGACAGGAAAATAGACCTAAAAAACTCGCAAAGATTACCAAGTAATTATTTAAGGATTACTATATTTGCGGCGCTAAAAAGACGAACAAAATGAGAGCAGCGATTTATGGCGCGGGTTCTTTGGGAACCATATTGGGCGCATTCATAACCAGGAAAGGCGGACAGATAGACCTGATAAATCATAACGAGAAACATGTCGCGGCACTGAGACGCAATGGCGCTGTCATTACCGGCACATTGCAATTCAGTCAAGCCGTCAACGCCTTGACTGACAAGGAAATGACAGGAAAATATGACATCATTTTCCTGATGACAAAGCAGCAGGCTAACCGCGAAGTCGTGAGTTTTCTGAAAGATTATCTGGCAGAAGACGGAGTCATAGTCACTATGCAGAACGGACTTCCGGAACCGCAGATAGCAGAAGTCGTGGGAGAGAAAAGAGTACTCGGCTGCACAGTCGCGTGGGGAGCCACGATGACTGAACCGGGAGTATGCGAATTGACAAGTTCGCCGGACAGCCTTACATTTTCATTGGGCAGCATCTTCAAGGAACGAGGCAACCATTTCGATGAAGTGAAGGCTTTGCTGGAGATGATGGGTCCGGTGGAAGTGGATGAAAATTTTGTGGGCACACGCTGGAGCAAGCTTCTTATAAACGCCTCATTCTCAGGCATGAGTGCAGTACTCGGCTGTACTTTCGGCGAGGCTGCCGGAGACAAGGAATCACGTCGGATTGTCCAGAAGCTGATAAAGGAATGCATCGACGTTTGCGCTGCGTCGGACATCAGAATCGAGCCGATACAAGGCAAGGATGTGGTGAAACTGCTAGACTACCGCAATCCCATCAAGAAAGCGATATCATTCTTCATTATCCCGATAGCCATCCGCAAGCATGCGGGATTGAAAGCCAGCATGTTGCAGGACATCGAGCGGGGCAAGAAGACAGAGGTGGACGCAATCAACGGCGCCGTTTGCTCACAAGGACGGAAGGTCAATGTGCCGACGCCGTGCAATGACAAGGTAGTGGAATTGATTCACCGCATCGAAAACGGCGAACTGACCCCCTGTCATGAAAATGTTCTTTTATTCAAATAGTTTCGCACATGATAGCACATGCGAAACACCGCGCATAGAGCCCTGCAGGGCGACAGTAAGTCCCTTCCC
>ERZ1026894.1719-NODE-1719-length-12347-cov-9.438415_pt1 | contig 12347 bp, 10 predicted proteins | sample MGYA00380177_ERZ1026894 | MGnify/ENA primary metagenome ERZ1026894 (study PRJEB33269, sample SAMEA4719813) | human gut metagenome | biome: human-associated habitat; feature: organic feature; material: feces | place: Cameroon | collected 2013-10 ... | reverse complement strand
ATGTTCCTATTAAGCAGATTGCCAGTAGAACAGTAGCAATTGCTTCTAAAATACATATCATCTTATACTTTTTGATTTTTCTATCTTTTTTATAGAAATTCGACTTGTAATCAGGATCAAAAATTCTAGAAATACATTCTCTGCTATCAGCATACAGTTTTGTATGATGTAGCAAATACTCACGTCTCGCAAAATAAGGATCTTTTGTTGTTAATTGTGTTCTTGAACCATTATCAAATTCTCTATGGTTATAAAGAATTTTATCAATTCGGTAAGGGAGTAACCCGGCCTCTACAAATGACATCCACAGATCATAATCCTCTGTCCAACTGTACATGTAAGACTTGTATTTACCGAGCTTTATAAAATCAGATTTTCTGAATAAAGAACTGTTTACAATGCAGTTTCCAAAAATAAAACTCTCTTTATTAAATTTTGGAAGATTCCAATCCTCATTTACGGCACCAAACTTTCTAGCCTTACAGTAAACAAAGCCGACATCAGGATTTTCATCAAATACTTTAACCGCTTTCTCAATATATGTTGGTTCAATTGTATCATCACCATCTAAAGGCAGAATATAGAAACCTTTAGCAACGTCAATAGCATTATTTCTAGAATCAACTACACCAAGATTAGTCTCATTTTTTAAAACAACTATATTGGAGTACTTATTCTTCAAATCATTAACAACTTCTAAAGAACTATCAGTTGAGCAATCATCTATAAATACAATTTCAATGTCTTTATAGGTCTGATTTTCTGCAGACATGATCGCATCAGTAATGTACTTTTCTTGATTATAACAAGGAATAATGATTGAAACTAATTTTGACATATTTATGTTCTGTTAAATTTATTAATTGATCTGATCACTTACCAAAGATTTTAAGCTGTTCTAGGAAACAAAATTTTAAGCTATTTTGGGTTACTTTTACACTCCCAGAAATTCAAACAATTAACTTGTTGTGTTCTAGGTTCAACAACGAGCTAACTCAAACACATGAGCTTATGTAGCCTGCTTTATATAGGAAACCACAACATTTCTCAAAGCTACAATGTATTTTGCAACTTCAGAAAAAGCGTTCTCTTTATCATATGAATCGTCAAAGTTGCCAATGCTAAAGAACCTAGTAATTTGGTTAATTCCCGAAGCATTCTTTCCAATAGTTTCAAACTTAGAACTGCCACCAAGCTTTTTAACTATATCGTACTCATCTTCAACCATGTTATCCCATGCTTGGCAGTCTACCTTCTTAGAGAAGGATACTTTTAAACAATCTTTAGAAGGATACATGTTTACATAGATTTTTCCAATCTTTTCCAAACCTTCTGAAAATTCCTCCCAATTTCGAGGTTTGGCTTTAATTTTACTAAATTTTCTTGAAAATTCATGATTCTTATATGCAATATCTATAAACTCATTCCACAAAGAAATAAATCTCAGCTGAGATTCTGAATAAGGTACTGAGCTTTGGCTACTGTAATCTTTGCTTTGAGAATCTGACGCTGTTGTACTTGAAAGAGCTAAAGTCTCAATAAAATGATTCAAAGCTATTTTATTATTATCACTGATATCATGAGAAGAATTACTGTCACTTTCACAATTATTGTCGTTCTCTGAAATTTCAATCTTAGCTGTTCTTAAGAAACAATCACAAAAAGATTTTCGATATAGATCAAGATCACTTGCTAAAAAATCAGTCCCGTAACCATCATTGATGTCATTACAGGTAGATTCCTCATTGCTTAGCTCACAAAGAAGCTCATATAATTCATGCACACTGCCATCAACTTGAGCCTCATCATTCAGATCGCATTTACAATGAGACACAATGAGGTTGTAGATCTTCTCATTGTATTGTTGCAGACACAGTGCTGCAAAAAGAAGTTTCGCCTTATCCTTATTGTTGAGATCTATTGAACCTTCACCAATGAATGTAAGCAGTAAAAAGGCATTTAACAGTCTTTTTAACGATCTTGGATTAGAACCTATAGAGCTTGCACAGAGATCAATGTAATCTTGTAAATCGTCATCATCAATCTTAAGGTTAATCTTGTTAAAACCGTCCTTTAAGTAGTTTTTAATATCGTAAACAGCTACAGGTACTTTAAATGGCACCTGAATGATCTTATCAAAGAAGGATTTACCCTTTTCGTACTCTCGATTGCGTTCTTTTTCATCGATTTTTTCAGAGTTATATGAGGCAAAACCGTACTTTTCAATAGCACCTCTGATTACTACCTCATAATCAATTGCAAGCACAAAGACACACTGCTTACAGTCTAAGAACAACTTTAAAACTTCAAGTAACTCAACTGCTTTAGATGGAACCAATCTATCAAAATCATCAACAAAAATCACTACCCTATCTTTATGTTCTCTTTCACAAGCACGGTCTACTACCTCTTGAAAGTGTTTATGAAGATTTTCAATCTGCTCTGCGTAATTGTAGTCAGGAGTATTTTCTTTACACTTATTGATATCTATATTGCAGTTGTAAATTGATACAGCCTTTAAAGCTGTAGTTAAGGCATTACCGCATAATAAGGTAAAGCGCTTAATAAAATTCTCGTCATTATCGTGAAGCTTATTTAAAAGCACCTTAATCATTGAAAAGGCTAAAGAGTTACCAAGATCAAACTGAGAGAACTGCCAGGTATTAAAGAATACAGGAATGACATCCTTTTCAATTTCATGCTCTACCATCTTCATGATAGAGGTCTTACCTGAGCCCCATGAACCTTGAATGGAGATTGTCATTGGAGTGTTACAGGCTTTAATGAATCTTGATAAACCATCTAAATGTTTATTAATATTAAAGAGATCGACTGTAGCAGCCTCATCTGTTAGACCTTGTTTCTTGTTTTCTTCAGTACTCATTTAAGCCTCGTAAAGAGTAATCTTTGTATGTTTGTTTGTAAGTTTAGTTAAAAGTCATAAATCAAGGTGTATCAACAGCTTTAAACCAATGACATCACGTCAAACGCCTACAGATGATGTCTGTGACCTATTGGTTACAAGTATGAAGTTTAAAAGCAGCACCATCTTTTAATGATTGAAAAGAGGATTCCCTACTTTTAAGATACGTTGTCTTGCATCTAAAGTTTAGAGTATATAGCTTATTGTACACTACAATAGCTTTCCTCACTAAAAATATACAGTTAAGATTCAGGTACCCGTGAAAAGCTAATTATCTTCCTTGTCTAAAAGCACATCAGAACCAAACTCGTCAGACTCAGTATTTTCATCATAGAATTTACAAAAGACCATAGCTACGTATCCAAAGATATTAACCTTTCTTTTGGTTAAATCTAACTTTTGCTCATCATAATCTGTATTCCAAGTCTTTAAGATAATATATGGCTGTTCAATTGAAACTTCACGAATAATGGCACCTTCAGAGTCATCTGTAGCTAATAAGACGGGCTTATTTAGATATGTCTGCACATTAGGCTCATTAACGATAACAGCCTGCATGCCAGGATTTAAAGATCTGCCTGACAATCTAGCCATACTGTCATCATCAATGTTAAAGAGAAAAATCTTCCCTGATGAATAATAAGATTGAAGACCTAATAATAGATTAAAATTCTCTTTAGGAGCTTTTGCTTTTTAATTGCAAGATCTATTTCTCTTTGTTTAGAATCGAACAGATCAGAAGATAAATTTGTACGAGTTTCTGCGTCGATCTGTTCTTTGTCAAAATCTATACTAGGAATTTTTCTCTCCACTACTACCATCTTTTATTATAGTCTTGAAATAATCAACTCCTTAGGAGACATAATAGTTTGTGACGCGAAATTAAGAAATTGATCTTTTTTATAAGATCAGTATAGGAGTTACAAACTATGAGAAGTAAAACAAGCTACAGCATGGAAGAAAAGCAACAATTGGTTAATGAGTTTGCCAAGAGTGGCTTAACTAAATGGGAGTTCACAAGGTTACATCCAGAGTATAAGAGACCACTATTTATAGCTGGTTACAGAAATACTTTCCTAGCACAACAGATGGTAATGATTCAACAGATGCATCAGAGAGCACAGAAAAGCCCAAAGACAGCATAGGCAAGTTAAAAATGGTGTTAGAAACCGCTAAAATGACAGAAGTTGAAGTAGGTGCCTACTGTAGAAGCAATGGTAACTACTAAATATTTCTCCCTTTAAAAATAAAAAAAGACTTCCTAGAATTATGACAAGCTCCAAAGAGGAGTGAGATCCTGATTTTGTTGCAGATCATGCCGGCTTAAATTAAGTGATCTGAGACAAATGAAGGTGGTATTTAGGCAGTAAAACCTCAGAATGCATGCTGATGAGGCTATTTTAAGAGGATTTGTTATAAAGTTTAGCTAACTTAAAGGTGAGAACGTAGCCTGCAGAGCGCACTGCAGGTCTTGTAAATTAGGAATTTTGGGGCTGCATCTGCAGATATCTGCGGTAATCGTAAGGGGCAAGACCTCTGGTATCGATTTTATCGTAACAGAGTCTGTTACTTTCATCGTACATACCGATATATCCGGTTACTTTGCCATCTTTGTCTTTAACAGACTGTTTATGTGGCATGGTAAAGAAGGTTGGATCACTGTGACCATCATTCAGTCTTTCGGTTAAACGCAGTTTAATGTTTGCACAGAGCCACATCAGATAAGGCTGTACCGGAACCTTATTGAGGTTACAGGTATTAACAATAGTCTGGTAATCAGCAAAGGCATGAGCTCCATCTTCAGACTGTATAAACATGCAGGCATGACGGGTACATATACCAAGCTTTAGAGCTCTTTCAGCAACTGATGAGCTTAGCTCAACATCAGGAGATAAGGTAAACTCTCTTAAAGCCTGTTCAAACTTTAACAGATAGATTAGAGCACCTGATTCAGGATATTTACGGTTTCTTAAGAACTTAACCTCACCATTCTTAGTCTTTTTTACGGTCATGACTTTAGGGTTATCAGCTATATATAGTCAAAGATGAGAGCAACAATCTTTGCAGATTTGTTCTGTCTTGCCTTTAATAAATCCTGTTTGAATTCCTCAGTATCACAGACAAACTGATGAGCCTTAATGACATATGAATCAATTACAAACAGAGCATTGATTAGATAGAAAATGGTAAGCAAGGTTGCCTCACTGTCAGTCATCTTTTTACCTGCTTTAGAGGCTCGGAATTTCTTCAGGTTCTCTTCAAAGTTACAGAAACTTTCACCTTTTGGTAACAGCTCATTCTCGTAAATTCTCAGTAACCAGGTATTTTGAAGCAGTTTAAATAATCCACGTCTGCCGTGAGTCCAGCAGCGGGCACTTTTAAGCTTACAGCCTGTAAGCTCTTCTAAAGTCTTAATGCCACTGTCGTATCCTGCATAGCCATCTGAGATAACATGAGTTAACAGACCGTCTTTTCTAACACCGCTCTTTAGAATGTCTACGATATTTTCAGCATTACGGCTTTGAGATACTGTATATCAGGTAGCCTTTACAGGAGAGGTAAAGCTGCTGGTCATAACCCAGATTTGAGATTTTCTACTGCCGTCTTTAGCTTTCTTTTTATTGGCAAGCTCTCTGCACAGTAATGTCGATTCATCACAGACCACAGCTTTTGAATGGTTGAGAATATCATTATGAATATTTGTAGCCACATTATGCAGAAAAGCTCTGGCAAAGGCATTGATGCCACCAGTTAACTGTTCTCTGGTTAAAGGAAGACCGTTACCTTCGTAGAAACAGGATATCCTGTTCTTAGGAGATCCTAACTGAGTAAAGAGAGTTCCGCATGATCCTAATAAGGTTCCTGACATTACTGATTTTAAGAAAAGAGGCATCATACCAAAGGTTTGAGCATCAAAGCTTAACGGATTGATAATATGAGTAAGTCCGTCACCAGCTTCAATTAAATCATCTGTAAGACTGAATGATACTCTGTCAGCTGTATCTGAGTTTTCCATACTGTTAAAGACTGCTTTACGTTCATCCTGTCTTAATCTGTTCTCTTTCTGGTATATCGCACGTTTATCGTCTGTATTACTCTCTTTTATCTCTTCAGTACAAACATCAGATAAAACGCTGTTAAAAGCCTTTTCCACTTTCTCTTTTACGTTTTTCTTCTATTCATCGAGTGTATGACGCTCGTCTTTACCACTCTTTGTAAAGGTAAAGTCAGATAAGGTGGCAGGATTTACTTCAGTCTCTGTTTTACATTCTGAGCAGACAGCAATCTGTACCTTACTCAGAATGGTTCTAAGGTTACCAAGACTCCCTGAAGGGGTAAGTACAGAGTTAATTCTCTTAGTCTTGTTTTTAAGAATAAATTCTCTTGTACCACCACACTCGTTGCAGTACATGTGAAAGTGAACGCCTATACTGTTGGTAATGGTGCCGTCAACTTCGTTACAGTCGTTGATGCTGGTAAATCTTTCGAATTTACGTTTGCGGTTACTGTCGCTGACACTTGTTATGTCATTTCTGATATGCTCTGACAGAACCTTGGTGCCTGCACTTAAACTCTGTGCTACTGAATCTTTATGCTCCTGAGAACAGCCTTTGATGACAATGCCTTTTATTTCAGATTCTGTAAAATCATTGTTTGCAGAATTACTGCTGTTAGAAACAGAGCAGTCAGTGTTATTTTTAACTTCACTGTTAAGATCGGAGCTGATGGTAACTGATGAGGCAGCTTCGTCAAAGTCCTTTAGGTCATGATCATGTATTTCAACTGTGACTGCATTTCTATATTCACTCTCCATCTGCTGCAGCAGTAATGTCTGCTGAGCAGTCCTGCGGTTCTGATACATGGGAACTGTGTCCTGTCTGCTCGGTTCTTGACAGGTTTAAAGCTACCTTCTGATGTTCTAAAAAGGTTTGAGCTGTAGATAAGAGAAAGTCCAGCTTTTGATCCATGAACATGTTAAGTTCTAAAAGATTGTTCTCGTCATATTCAGGAACCTCATCTTTAGAACGCATGTCTTTAAAGACAAAATAGTAGTTGGTGATACTGTCCAAAAGATTACTCAGCAAGTCTCTTACAGACTGTCTGAACTTCTTCAGTTTTACTACAGTTGCCTCAAGCTCATGTTTTTCATCTGACAGGAGTTTGATGTTGGCAGAAAGCTGCTGCTTTTCTTTAAGAGCACTTTGAAGGTTGGACTCTTTGCGTGACAGCTCTGCTCTTAAATTGGAAACAATGGCAGAGGTACTTTGAGCATTTGCCTGTTCTTTCTTTTGAGCTTCCTCTTTCTGCTGTTGAAGCTGACCTTCAAGGGATAAGAGATAGGTTATCAGCTCTTCTTTGGACATGGAGGATAAATCAGTCTTGTCATCTTTTTCTTTTGACATCTTTAATCCTCCTGAAACTTATAATGTGTGAGACAATAACGTTAAACAGGTCTCATAATACATTATTGTTTTATGAATTATTAGCCTGTTTTTTAAGGAAAGGACATTAATGGAAGATTAATAGGAATGGCTTTTAAAGCTAAGTTTCTCTTTATTAATGAAAAACTGCTCCCTAAAAATATTTTTAAAGAAATTAAAAAAATCTGTCATCCTGCTATTAAAAGAACTTCTGGTTTCTTACTGTCAGGTAAATCTCCTCCTGTTAGTAAGATTTCAAGTTCATCTCTTCTTAAATGAATAGGAAGTAAATCCTCCTGAAGTATGGTTTTGTATTTACCATAGTTCAGTATTCTGGTGGTACAGTCTGTTCCATAGGTGTCAACATGCAGGATCTTACAGATGGTCCTTTTGGCGTTAAAGGTTACAATAGTGATTTCATCTGTTCCGTTCTAGCAGACTCCGAACTGATTGGAACTTAACATTGCCATCAGGCAGTGAATACCAAATCTGCCGTTTACAGGCTGTCTTGCAAGGATGATCCTTCCTGTCTGAGGTAATATTGACATGATAGAGACTCCTTCTACTGCAGTGCCTTAAGAACTTTTGATATGGTTATATCCATACCTTCAAGGGTGGCATCAAAACTGATTTGAAGCCCCTTAAGTCTGATAACCGAGTACTCTTTCTTTGGGTAAGTTTTCTTTTGACTTGTATGGAACTACAGAGACTGCATCTTCAGAAGTCTCTTTACAGCTACTGTGAGCTCTTGCTTCAGGTGTTACTGCAGGAGCAGATACTGTCATCTGAGATTTTACCTCTATCTGAGTATCACAAAACTGTGGTATAGACTCAATCTGGATCACGTCATCATCACAACTGTCGCAGCCTTCACCTTCAAATCTCCTAGCAAGGTTAAAAGAACTTGCTTTGCTAAGTCCAAGTTTGATCCCAATGTTATGAATACTCAATCCCTGTGACTTTAACTTTAAAAATTCTTCCTTAAGATGTTCTAAAGCCAGATGCTCTTTCTTCTGGTAAATCTCTTCCCCAAGATGAATTCTTGCTATTCTGTCTACAGTCATCTTTGTCAAACCGTATTTGTGAGCAATCTGATAAGAACACAAAACACTTCCGGTGATGTCTCGGACGATCTGCTCTGTATGAACAGCATTGTTTGATGGTGCCATAAAATTTCTCCTTTTTAACGGACACCACAAATATTATCTTTTTCAAGGTGTTAAGAAGAGGGAGAAATATTTACCAGTTACGCATAATCTGTCAACTACAGATTTTGTTATACTGTACTTAAAAGCAATTTTGTATGACGACAAATTAGAATTTACTGCCTCATTGATGATATTTTGTGTCAGCTCAGGCGTTAATTGTTGGTAACTCATTTTAGATACTCCTATATCAATTTTTGATATATAAAGTTTATCTAAATCAGTAGGTTAACTTGGAGTACCGAATAGTTTACAGTTACAAACATAATTACTTTCAAAGTGTTACAGGTTAAATGTTAAACCCAAAATACACTGACTTCACCAAGAAGTTTGTATTATCATTTAAGGATCTTCTGTATGCAACTATCAAAAATTAGAATTAAAAACTATAGGTTGCTTGTCGATGCTGAATTGGAAATCGATACAAATACAACCTTAATCGTTGGTAGAAATAACACGGCTAAAACATCATGTTTCAAGTGTATTTGCAATGTTTTGGGCAACTCACAATTTTCTTTTAATGATTATCCATTATCAAAAAGACAACAACTATATTCAAGTTTTGACTCATTCATGTTAAACAATTCAAATTTTGAACAGCTTACTAAAAGTATTGATCCTATATCAGTAGATTTTGTTGTTGATTATTCTCAAGATGGAGCTGATGATAACTTATGTGCATTATCACCATTTATTATTGATGTTGATCCCAATACCACAACTGCCATGATACGTGCAGAGTACAATTTGAAATTTGACGAAAAAAGAATCCGAAAAATTTTAGATCCGTTCTATTACGAGAATGGTAATTATTCACAATCAGATGATCGCAACAGGGCTATTGTGAATAATTTCAATAAGCTTTTTGAGATGAAGATATATGCAATAAATCCTAAACATCCAGAAGAAAAGCAAATTAAAAAACAGGAAGAGCTTGCTGAATTGTTTCCTTTTCAAATAATTCAAGCAGAGCGTAGACTTGGCGAAGATGGAAGCAAAAACGAATCTTTATCTTCACTTATTAATGATTTTTTTACAATGAATGAAGATGATTTAGATCCTAATGTCTCAAATAAAGTAAAAGAACTAAAAAAAGCTATTGCTGATGCCAACAAAAAAGTTCAACAAAGTACAGATAATATCTTGAGTGAATTAGTCAGTAAAGCGGTTGGTTTCGGGTATCCAAATGGAGAGGAACTTCAGTTAGGAGTTACAACCAATCTAAGTATAGACGAACAAGTAAAAAACCAATCGCTTCTTTCATACACTACAAGAATGAATAAAGAATGTCTTCCAAGTAATTATAATGGTTTAGGTTACAACAATCTAATAAAAATGGAATTTATTCTTGCAGCATTCGCAAAAAAAATAGAAAAGATAAAAAACAATTGTATTCCCTTGCTTTTTATCGAAGAACCAGAATCTCATATGCATCCTCAGATGCAACACAATTTCGCACAATACTTAGAACATTTTCTTAAAAAAATTTCCTCTGTAACGTTGCAAACCTTGCTAACTTCCCATTCAGCACAAATTGCGAACACTATAGATTTTTCTAAAATTAGGTATGCTCAAAAAACAAATAATGGTGTTATTTATAAAAACTTAAAAGCATTTTCTCTGGAAAAAGAATCAAACATCGACTTTATCCAAAAGTATCTTACTCTTACTAAGTGTGATTTGTTTTTTGCTGACAAGGCTATTCTTGTTGAAGGAGCATCTGAACGATTATTATTGCCAGACATGATTGAGAAATGCAAAAATAATGGTGATTTTAAATCTCAAAAATTTCAACTTCAAGACCAGTATTATTCACTGATTGAAATAGGTGGTGCATATGCATATAAATTTATTCCCTTTATTGACTTTTTGGGTATTCCCTGTCTTATCATCACAGATCTAGACTCAGTTGCGAAGAGAGCTAATTCTAGCGGAACACAAAGTTATATGTCAGTTATTGTTTCATTAGGAGAAACAACTTCTAATGAGACTATAAAATACTGGGTACGTAAAAATAAAAATAAAAATTGTCACGGAGATCAAAATACTAAAATTAGTCTTCAGGAAATCAACAACATGACAACAGATGACAAAACTCATGATAAATGTCATATCGAGTTTCAAACAAAAGAAAATGGTTTGTGTGGTCGTTCGCTAGAAGAATCAATACGTAATGTCAACCGAAACCTTTTTAATTTAGAAAATGACATAACAGAATATGCTCTTAAATTTACAGAGAAGAGTAAAACAGAATTCGCTCTAAACCTTATTTATAAAAAAAGCAATTATGCAATTCCATCCTACATCAAAAATGGATTGATTTGGCTTAATAATCAAAAAGTGCTCGAATAAGAATAAAATAAGTAAAGAGATAATAATGACAAATTTCGAAATTGCAAAAGCCGATGCTGATAAAGTAGATGAGCTAATTATTGAAACGCTTCAGAATGGTGATAGTTTTTGCGTTGAAGCTGGTGCTGGTTCAGGAAAGACATATTCACTTAACAAAGTTATAGAATGGCTTCAGACAAATAAGTTAGAAGACTATCGTCGAAAAAAACAAAATATTATTTGCATTACTTTTACAAATGCTGCTGTTAACGTGATTTCAGAACGACTGTCAAAAGAATCTTTTATTATTCCATCGACGATACACTCTTTTGCATGGAATGCTATCAAACAGTATCAAAGTTTTCTCATTAGCACTATTGCTAGCGATCCTGAATTTCAAACTAATAATGGAAATAACATAAAAATCACTGAAGTGACATACACACTAGGACATCGCTACAACGAAAATGGAATTCAATATTTATTCCACGATGACGTTCTAAAACTCTTTTGTACACTTTTGGACAATAAAAAATTTCGTCGTTTGTTCTCAGATCGATATCCATTGATTTTAATAGATGAGTATCAAGATTCATATAAACCGATTGTTGATCGCTTTATTAACTATTTTATTGCAATAAAACAAGGGACTCAATTTGGATTTTTTGGTGATTCATGGCAAACAATTTACCAATCCAATCAAGCTTGTGGTCCTATCGAAAACGATAACCTAAAAATTATTCAAAAAGGTTCAAATTTCAGATCAGCACCTCGAATTGTAGAACTTCTAAATATTTTACGTCCAGAATTACTTCAAAAATCTGCAATAGATGACTTTTATGGAGAAGTAAAGGTAATTACTTGTGACGATTACAAAGGCAATAGAAATGTATCAGGTTATCTAAAGGGGGATCTACCAATTGAAGAATTAAGGACTCGGTTAATACAAGTATCAGATAAAATAAAACGAGATTCTGCACATGATGAAAATTTAAAAATACTTATGATTACACATAAGATTCTCGCTAAGCAACAAGGCTATGAGCAACTTTTAAATATCTTAGGTAATAAGCTAAAAGATAAAGAAGATCCTTTTCTTATGTTTTTTATGGAAACTGTAGAACCAATATTTAAAGCCCTTAATGAATCAAATATGCAATTACTTTTTGATACTCTCGGAATTGAACGTTATCCCATTAAGAATAAATCAGATAAAATCAAGTGGAAAAATTTTAAGAAAGATTTAAAAAAAGTTAGAGAAAAAAGAGCAATTGATGTATTTAAATTAATTAAAGGATGCGGTTTGATTCCAATTCCTCCAAAATTAGATGAGTTATACAATCAATACGAAACAGAGCCTAAATCAATGTATGTAGATAAAGTCTCTATCAAAACATTTTTAGATTTAGATTATGAACAATTTGTCTGTGCAATAGAATTTTTGTTTCCTGAATCTCTGTATTCTAC
>ERZ1026894.1718-NODE-1718-length-12353-cov-3.274028_pt1 | contig 12353 bp, 7 predicted proteins | sample MGYA00380177_ERZ1026894 | MGnify/ENA primary metagenome ERZ1026894 (study PRJEB33269, sample SAMEA4719813) | human gut metagenome | biome: human-associated habitat; feature: organic feature; material: feces | place: Cameroon | collected 2013-10 ... | reverse complement strand
CTCCACCAGCGCCGACGGTGCGCTCACAGTGACTCTCGAGAGCACCACAGACGGCTACACCAATGATGGTTTCGAGGCTCTGGTGTCGCTCTTCGAGCCTCAACCCATGCAGGTGGCAGGCATCACAGCCACTCAGAGCGTGAAGGAAACGCTCTGCGCCGGTTCTGCCAATTGTCCCGTACTGCTTCTCAACATCAAGACAAGCAACACCGAACCCGCATTGAGCGTGCAGAAACTGCAGTTCAATACCGTTGGCACCCATCCTCAACTGGCTCACGCAACCCTTTACTACACCAAGGCAAGCGCCGAGTTCTCTGATAGAGTGAAGGTGGGAGAGGCCGACATCACCGATGACAACTTCGAGATAACAGCCACCGAGGGAATTACCTTCGCCGAGGGAGACAACTATCTGTGGCTCACCTACGATATAGCTCCCACCGCCGCCAATGGTGACAAGGTGGATGCAGCTGTCACATCAGTCACCCTGAGCGACGGTGAGCACACCGTGGAGCAGGGTAGCCCCGAGGGAGAATTCCTCATCCGCAACATAGTATATTCACATCTCGACCAAGGGACCGTCACTACGAAGGTCAACGGAAAGCTTGATTTCGTCACCAAAGGCAAGTCAGACTATTCCACTGACTACGAGAGCGGAACGGATGACCGCATCAACATCTTCGAGCCATTGCACGAGGGTATGGTGTGCCAGCTGGATTTCTCTCTCTTCAAACTCTATTGGGCCAGCTATGGCAACGAGCATGCCAGCATCAAGATATACAGCGGCAAGGGCACCACAGGCGAACTCCTGTGGGAGATGACCTCTAAAGACCAGAAGGATAAGGGTCCTGAGCAGACTCTGCGAAGCACCAGCGCCGACGGTGCTCTCACGGTGGTATTCAATAGCGGCGTGAGTCAGAGCTGGAGCACAACACGCGGCTTCGAGGCTGTTGTGAGCGAGTATCTGTCCAAGGATATGGCTATCGACTCGCTGTCAGCCGTTGCTGCCAGCCAGACAATAGCATCGGTGGGTGCACAGAACCTGAAGGCTCTCACCCTGCAGGTGCTCACATCGGGCAATCTGAATGCCAAGAGCATGCAGAGTGCCGCTCTCATGCTCAAGGGTAATGTGGCCGATGTGGCCAGCGTGAGCCTCTATGCGGTGGATGGAACCGACTCAGCCATCCCCGAGGAGGCTGAACCTCTGGCTGTGCAGAACGTTACACTGCCCGAGGGAGAGGGTAGCCAGGCGGTGAGCGAACTGCCTGTCACCCTCACTCTGGCAAAACCTTTTGTCCTGAAGGAAGGCATCAACAACTTCCGCGTGCTGCTCAACCTGTCACAGGATGCGCTTTCGGGCGACGAGGTGACGGTGCTGGCACAGAGTGTGAGCACAGCCGATACATTGGTGAACGCAGTTGCTTCGGCCGATTCTATCACTTTCAGCATCAAGAACATCTTCAACCTCCAGGCCGGTGACAACGGTGAAGTGCTGGTGGCCGGCGGACAGCCTCTGCTCTTCTATGACGATGGAGGACTGGACGGAGACTACACCAAGGGCTTCGACGGTACAGTTACCTTTGCACCGAAGACTCCCGGCGAGAGCGTGAAACTGACCTTCAAGAGCTTCAACGTCACTTATCAGGACAAGTTCTACATCTATAACGGAGGCGAGGCAGGCGAGAGTGCCGATGCCACCTACTCGCGTTATGACAAGCCCGACTACTTTGTGTCGGAGTCAGAGGACGGCAAACTCACCGTGCGCTTTGTGACGAAGATGGCGAGCGAGGGCTTTGCCATCGAGGTGACAGCCTATCAGAAGCAGCCTCTCCACATCGCATCTGTTGCCACACAGCCCGTTGCTCCCGAGAGCGTAATGAAGGGCGAGGAGGATGTGCAGATGGTGCGTATGGACGTGCAGGTAGATGGCGACCTCGACACATTGGACATCACCGCGCTTGCTCTGCAGGCTGCCGATGCTGCCCAAGTGCGCTGTGCCAAGGTGTTTGCCACAGATACTGTGAGCGCCTTTGCTGCTCAGAAACTCTTTGGAGAACTGTCAGAGGCTGCCGATACCATACATGGCAACTACCGTGTGACCAAGTGCGGAGTGTATAAGTTCTGGCTGGCCTACGATATCCAGTCGGCTGCCGAGGCTGATGCAAGCGTGAGCGCATCGCTTACAGCCGTTGTGGCTAATGGCCAGAAGGTGGCTGTGGAGACTCCTGCAGCCGCTTCCACCCAGGTCAAGAGCGGCTTCCACGGCACCATCACCGTGGGTGCAGGGGCCGACTATGGTACTATCCAGGGTGCTGTGAATGCACTCAAGGACGGTATCGACGGTCCTGTGACCATCAACATAAAGCGTGGTATCTACAAGGAACTCGTGAATGTACCTGTCATCAAGGGTGCTTCCTCGACCAACACAGTCACCATCCAGAGCGAGAGCGGCGACTGGCCCGACGTGAAGATAAGCTATGAGCAGTACAGCGAACCGCCCTACAGCGATGACAAGATGTTTGCTGAGTATGGTGTGTTCACCATCTCCGGTGCCGACTGGCTCACGCTGCGTGGGCTCGAGCTGACCACTGAGAACGTGTTCTTCCCCAGCGTGATTCATCTGAAGAACGTCAGTCAGCACGTCACCATAGACAGCTGCTACGTGCATGCTCCCACTTCCACCTCGTACAGCAACGATATCAACCTCATCTATACATACGCCCGAAGCCAGGCTTATCAGAACAATGACTACCTCACCGTGAGGAACTGTCTGATAGAGGGAGGTTACATCGGTGTGCGCTTGACGGGCACCAGCACGGTGGTTCTGCCCAAGCAGCGTGGCGGACGCATCGAGAACAATATCCTGCGCAACCAGGGTTCTCAGTCTGTCTATAGCTTGGACGAATTGGGTGCCAAGATACTGAACAACCGCTTCGAGAACAATGGCGATACCAAAAGCAGCTTCTCGGGTATTGATGCCCAGCAGCGTGATCTCTGTGATGATGCGCTGGTCATCAGCGGCAACACCTTCCACATCAACATCGAGAAGGGTGCTGATGCCATCTATCTGCGCGAAGCCCATGGTACAGCCGATGCACCTGCTCTGATTACCAACAACGAAGTGCTGGTGGCCGGAGCCAACAACAGCACATCGGGCATCAAGATAGGCCGCCAGTGTGACCACCTTTACATTGCCAACAATACCGTGCTGATGACTCCCGAGAGCCCCACGGTGGCTTTGTATATCAACGAAGAGCAGGGTGAGGAAGTGCATGTGGTGAACAATATCTTCAGGCTCAATGATGGCGGTTACGTCTATCGTTGCTACAACCAAAAGGTTGCTCCCACCATCCACTTCGCACATAATGTGCTTTACACTAGCGGTGAGGCCTTCGCTTATGACAAGTCCACTTACGCTTCCTTCGAGGAGTGGGTGGCTGCGAGCGGCGAAGAGGGTAGCTACTGTGAGCAGACCGATTTCCTGAGCGACCAGGTGCTGGAACCCGCTAACGAGGGCAACTTGCGCAACGCTCTGCCTCTTGCCTTCGTGAGCACCGACCTTGTGGGTACCACCCGCGATGCCGAGCATCCCACTATAGGTGCCTATGAGTACAGTGCCGACGAGACAGCTCCTCAGATGCAGGAGGGATATCCCGCCATTGCAAACATCACCGATACCACAGCTGTTGCGGTGGTGAAGGCCGACAAGAGCGCCATCATCTATGCTCTGGTGAAGCTCGCCGACGAGGAAGCACCTGCTGTAGAGGATGTGCAGAAGTCTCAGAACATGATGGTAGTGCGCTCCGGCGATGTGGCAACCCTCACTCTGGACTCTCTCACCAAGGACAAGGAGTATGTGGCTTATGTTGTGCTGCGTGGTTTGCGCGGCTCCTACAGCGAGATGTATGCTACCGGCAAGTTTGTGGCAGGCGGTGAGATTATCGTTGAAATCCCCGATGTGGCAGCAGTTGCCGAGGTGAGCGAGAGTGTGGAGCAGGGTCAGAAGGCTACCTTCACTGCTTATGTGACCAGCGGTACCGCACCTTTCAGCATCGTCTGGACCAATGGCAAGCACATCGAGGTGGCTGCCGACAGTCTGGATGCTCTGGGTGAGAGCCTTGTGGAGTATGCTCCTCAGGAGTGCGATCTCTACTATCTCACCGTTACCGATGCCAATGGCAAGGTGGCACTCGACACTTGCCGCGTAGCTGTAACAGGCGACGCTGTGGCAGCCACCTTCGAGAACCTCTTCCTGGAGCAGGATGGCTACTGGTGGGGACCAGATACCAAGGGCCAGCTTGGCCAGAACAATTGGGGACTCGAGGAGATGCAAGGTTCATTCGTGAGCGGTTCGTACAGCTTCGAAAACCGCTGCATGGCCGACTACAACACTTGGGGAGGCTTTGGCTACTCACGTCGCACGGGCACCGACTTCACTGTGCTGATGTCCGATCAGTTCAACTCCAGCGTGGGCAGCGGTTATGCCGGCTCTGAGAACTACGCTGTGGCTTATGACAACGGTACCATCAAGGTACTCAACAGCCCCATCGAGGGTGACAGCCTGCGCGGTTGCTACGTGACCAACAACGCCTATGCGCTCTCAGCCATCAAGCAGGGAGCCGGAGTGGCACGCAAGTTCCAGGAGGGAGATTACCTCAAGGTGACCTTCACCGGCCACATGGCCGACGGCACCGAGAGCACTCTCGACTACTATCTGGCCGATTACCGTTCTGCCAACGAAGCCGACCGTTATGCTCTGGACAGCTGGCAGTGGGTTGACCTTCGCCCCTTGGGCCAGGTGACCAGCGTAACCTACAGCATCACCGGCTCTGATACGGGAGCCTACGGACTCAATACACCTGCCTACTTCTGCCTCGACAACTTCAATGGCGAGCGTGAAGTGAAGGTGGCCAATGTGCAGAGCAGCGGCAGTGAGATAGACCTGAGTACCTTCTTCGAGTTTGATGATGCAGTGGCCACAGTCAGCTACTCGCTGGCCGACGAGCTGCCTGCCGAACTGAAGGAGTGCATCACCCTCACCACCGACGGCAAGCTGACTGTCATCAACAATCCCGTTGAGAAGTTTGCCGTGACCGTGAAGGCCGTGCAGAAGGGTAAGATTCAGTTCCTGAGTGTACCCTATGATATGCCCACCGCTATCAGTGGTGCCGACGGTTTCAACGGCCATTCCGCTTCTGCCCGCTACAATGTGGCAGGCCAGCAGCTGGGCGAGAGCCAGAAGGGCATCAATATCCTGCGCTACAAGAACGGAACTGCGCGTAAGGTGCTTCAGAAGTAATTTCGGATTTTCATAACTTTGTCAGCCGGGGGCAAGCATTCATTTGTTTGCCCCCGGCTTCTTTTTGGTGGAACATCAGCGCCCGTGCGGGCAGCCTCTTATTGTGCTGGATGCCGTTTCTGAGCATCTTCGCACTCATTTGTGGGCTGCTCTGCATCGTTTTTCTTAATAATGACGTACCTTTGCCAAGCCCTTTCGTGCATCCGTCCGTACAGATGGAGGCTGCAGGCGATGGGTATAATTAAATAAGAAGAAAGCTATGAAGGCGAAAGGAAAAGGCATCGTGCGTGCTGCACTGATGCTTCCCGTACTGGCGGGCAGCATGCTTCTGCAGGGCTGCAAAGAGAACTACTCCAACGGAGAGAAAGTGGGAAACCTCATCGAGTTTACCCGTAAGGGTGTCATCTATGACTCCTGGGAGGGTAGGCTCAATCTGACCCAGACGGGCATGAACACCAGTGGTGAACCCTTCTCATTCAGTTTCGACAACGACCGCACCGACCAGGATTCCATTATCCAGCTGATGAAGCAGGCGCAGGTAGAGGGTTGGAAAGTAAAGTTACGCTATCACGAGGTGTGGGGCTTCAAGAATGTGTTCTGCAATCGGGGCGAAACAGATTACTTCATAGACGGCGTCACCGTGCTTGACAAGGACTTTGCCAACCCGCTGAAGCAGATGGGCTCGCGCCAGGGACAGGTCATCGACACCGTGTTTGTGGTGATAGACAAGCAGGAGCTCCTCAATAGAAAGAAATAGGCAATGGAGAAGAAGAAACTCATCAACCCTTGGCTCGGGATAGAGGGCTACAATTGCATAGGCTGTGCACCCGGCAATCCCTTCGGTGTTCACCTGCAACCTTATGAGGACGGAGAGGATATAGTGGCCCAGTGGCAGCCGTCGGCCAACTACCAGGGCTGGCTCAACACCCTGCACGGAGGCATTCATGCACTCTTGCTCGATGAGGTGTGCGGATGGGTGGTGATGCGTAAGTTGCAGACCACAGGAGTGACCTCGAAGATGGAGGTGCGTTATCGTCGTCCCGTACTTACCACTGGCGGACCGCTCACAATACGTGCACGCATCAAGGACAACAAGCGCAACCTCTACACCATAGAGGCTGAACTGACCGACTCAGAGGGGCGCGTGTGTACCGAAGCCACTTGTCTCTACTTCACCTTCCCGCGTGAGAAGGCCGAGCAGGAGATGTACTTCAAGCCCATCAAGGTGGAGGGAGAGGACTGAATGGCCGAAGAACTGACTCTTGCCGGCGGCTCCAAGGCCGACCGCTATGCTGCGCTCCTGCCTCAGATAGAGGCTGTGATGCAGGACGAAAGCGACTTGATAGCCAATATGGCCAACGTCGCTTCCATGCTCTGGGAGACGTTTGCCCCCTCGGCATTTCCCTTGCGTCAGACTGCCGATGAGGCTTCCGCGCAGTCGCCAGCCCACAGCTCCTTCTCCTGGATGTGGGTGGGTTTCTATCGTGTGATGGGCAGCGAGCTGGTGCTTGGCCCGTTTCAGGGGCCAATGGCATGCACCCGCATCCGCTACGGACGTGGTGTGTGCGGTACAGCATGGGCGCAGGGATGCACACAGGTGGTGCCTGATGTGGAACTCTTTCCCGGCCATATCGCCTGCTCCAGTGCCTCACGCAGCGAGATAGTGGTGCCTCTGGCCGATGCTGCAGGCCATATTTTTGCCGTGCTCGATATCGACAGCAGCCAGACGGACACCTTTGACCAGACCGACCGCGAGTGGCTGGAGCGCATCGCGCAATTGTTTCAGAATCATCATCAATAAATATGAAAAGAGTAAAGATACACACTTCAGAGGGCGACATAGTGGTTCGCCTCTACGATGAGACGCCGCTTCATCGCGACAACTTCCTGCGTCTGGCCTCCGAGGGCTACTACGACGGTACGCTCTTCCACCGCGTTATCCGCGATTTCATGATACAGGGAGGTGATCCCGAGAGCAAGGGTGCACCGGCCGGTCAACCGCTTGGTACAGGTGGTCCGGGCTACAACATTCCCGCCGAAATAGTCTATCCACAACTCTTTCACAAGCGCGGAGTGCTCAGTGCAGCCCGCCAGAGCGACCAGGTGAACCCCGAAAAGGCAAGCAGCGGAAGCCAGTTCTACATCGTGTGGGGTAAGGTGTATAAGCCACAGGAACTGAAACAACTGGAGAAACAGATGGCCATGCAGCAGGAACAGCAGGTGTTCAACCGCCTGGTGGCAGAACATCGCACCGAGGTGATGAACCTGCGCAAGAACCGCGACCAGGCAGGTCTCATGGACTTGCAAAACCAGTTGGTAGCCGAAACGAAAGCCACTTGTGCCGAGATGGGAAAGCCCTCTTTCACCGAGGAGCAGACCGAAGCCTACACCACCGTGGGCGGTACACCTTTCCTTGACGGCCAATATACCGTGTTTGGTGAAGTGGTTGAGGGACTGGATGTAGTGGATAAGATACAGCAGGTGGAGACGCATACAGGCGACCGCCCATCCGTGGATGTGAGTATGACCATGGAGGTGATAGAGGACTAAAAGCCAGCTTGCGCAGCCACTCATCCTCTCTTCTGTCAGTCACGGACAGCCGTCGCACGTGCTTCCTGTGCTGCTGAGCGGGAGGTGGCAGTCTGCTCCTCGCCGTTCTGCTATACAGCGGGAGAAAAGACGCAGTGCGCTGCGTGTGCCGATGGAGCGTGCTGCAAATGCCAACGCAGCGCGGTGCATAAGCAATTGCACCGCGCTGCGTTTTTTGTGTCACATCGGTCCGCTCTTCGGGTCGGGCTTTTCAGAACCCCTTCCGACTCCGCTTCCCAGCTCTTGGAATAAGCCTCTGGAACATCCCCAACCCCAGCTTCCCATGTATCCCAGCGGGGGGAAAGGACTACATATATAAGGTATAAAGCCACCGGCACCCTCTTGGGCTCACAGCAGGAGCCTGGGAGGGTGCCGGTGGTATTGCTTAGAAGGGGAAGAGCAAGGGCAGCAATATCACCATGACAATGCCGATGATGACTTGCAGCGGCAGGCCAACCTTCATGTAGTCAGCGAATGTATAGTTGCCCGCTTTCATCACCAGAGCGTTGGGCGGCGTAGAGAAAGGAGAGGCGAAGCACATGCTGGCACCCAGGGTCACTGCGAAGAGGAATGCGTGGGGGCTGACTCCGCTGTTGCGTGCAGCTACCATCGCGATGGGAGCCATCAGCACGGCAGTGGCGGTGTTGCTGATAAACATGGTGAGCACAGAGGTGGTGAGATAGATGCCTGCCAGCAATACCGTCGGTCCCAAACTGCCCAAGGTGGAAACCAGAGCCGATGATACAGCCGCCGATACGCCGGTCTTCTCCAGCGCGGTGGACATAGGCATCATCGCTGCAATGAGCACTATGCTCTCCCAGTTGATGGTCTTGTAGGCAGCCTCTACGCTTCGGTGACAACCGGTGAGCACGGTGAGCAGTCCGGCTATGATCACTGCGGTCACTGGGGCAATGGGGATAAACTCCAGCACCATCATCGCTACCATGATCAGCATGATGGCTGCTGCCAGCGGAGCTTTGTAGTCAAGTGTCACATGACGCAGCGCTTGCTCGGGTTTGCCAAGCACCACCCAGTTCTCATTGTCGTCGTTGAGATGCAGTATGTCGGCCCATTTGCCCTGCACCAGCAGCACGTCACCAGTCTCCAGTTTGGCTTCTGCCAGGCGGTCGGAACGGTAGCTCGCGCCGTTGCGCATGGCCAATACATTGATCTTGAACTTCTTTCTCAGCTGCGCTTCACGTATCTTCATGCCGTTGACCTTCGACTCAGGAGTCACGATGAGCTCCACCAGCCCCAGGTCGTAGAAGTTGAGCGCATCATCGGGCAGCCTGTCCATACGCAGTTCGTGCTCCATTCGGTCCATCTCGTTGCTGTCGCCCGTCACGTACAGGATATCGTCTTCATTGAGCACGCTGTTGGCCATCGCCATGCTCTGACGCACATCCTTGAGCAGGGACAGATGCCTCATGCGCTCGTTGCGGATTTCCACGATGGAGATTCCATAGGCCGACTGCAGGTTCAGCTTGCTCACCTTCTGCCCCTTGACAGCCGAATCACCCGTCACGCGATAGCGCCTGATGCGGTGGGCTATGTGGTATTCGCGTGCCAGGTCGGCGGGCGACTTGAGTTTGTTCTTGCGCTTTCCCTTCTTGCCCGAAGCGTTTGCCGCCGATGGGGTGGTGCTGCTGCTGTCAGCTGCCGGCTCGCTCTTCTTCACCAGGAAATGCTTGCTCAGGGGCAGCAGCACAAGGGTTCCCACCACGATGCACACGATGCCTACGGGCAGGAAAGAGAAGAAGTGCAGACCAGGCAAGCCTGCTTCGCGCAGCGTCTCATCGATAACCAGGTTGGGAGGTGTACCGATGAGGGTGAGCATGCCACCCAGACTGCCGGCAAAAGCCAGCGGCATGAGCATGCGTGAGGACTGGAATCCGGCTTGGGCTGCCATACTGATGACGATGGGCATCATGAGGGCAACAGTGCCGGTGTTGCTTACAAAGGCGCCGATGACAGACGTCACCAGCATGAGCAGCAGGAAGGTAAGTGTCTCGTTGCCATGCGAGAGCGTCATCAGACGCTGGCCTATGCTGCGGGCCAGTCCGGTCTGCAGCACAGCACCTCCCACCACGAAGAGTCCGGCCATCATCACCACTATGGGCGATGAGAAACCGGCCAAAGCCTCTCCTGGAGTGAGAATGCCCAGAACAAGCAGGACTGCCAGAGCAGCCAGGGCAACAATATCGGAGCGCACGCGCCCCCAAATGAACATCCCCACGGTGAGGGACAGAATGATAAGTGTGATGGTCATGTGTGTAGCGATAATGGCACAGTGGCCGGTTGGGTACGCGAAGGTACACATTTTCTCGCAATCCTGTAGGGCTCGCGTCGCAAATAGGACAGACAATAGCCCCTATCGCCCATTCTCCGCTCACGGAAACCTCCAATGGCCATGGTGCATGTACTCAAATGTAGGTATGTGAGAACCATGCTTTTTGAGTATTGCGGTATTGGGGATATGCCCGTACCTTTGCACCGGGATTAGGAAGTCCCACTGTGTTGACCATCATATTAACGAAGATAGCAGATATGGACAAGATTGTAGTTGTGTATGGTTCCACCACGGGAACCTGCGAGAGCCTTGCTTCGCGAGTGGCCGAGAAGTTGGGCACTGACCAAGTGATAGGCGTGGCAGACATGGACGAGAGTGTAGTGCGTGACCACGATGTGCTGGTGCTGGGCAGCAGCACCTGGGGTGATGGCGAGTTGCAGGACGACTGGTACGATGGGGTGGAGGTGCTCAAGCGCTGTGACCTCGCTGGCAAGAAGGTGGCCCTGTTTGGCTGCGGTGACTCGGCCAGTTACCCCGACACCTTCTGCAATGCCATGGCACTCATCCGCCAGGCGTGCGAGGGAGCCACACTCATTGGCGCGGGCATGAGCACCGAGGGCTATAGCCCCTGCGACTCGGAGTCCATCGAGGACGGACACTGGATAGGATGTGCCCTGGACGAGGTGAACGAGAGTGACCAGACGGAGGCACGCCTGGACGACTGGATTGCCCGCGTGAAGGCCGAGATGTGAGGCGCGGGAATGATTCTTATACGTTGAACAACAAGAACAAGAGAAAGGAGATATAACGATGAAGATACAGAAGATACATGCACGCGAGATACTGGACTCTCGTGGCAACCCTACAGTGGAAGTGGATGTGACACTGGAGAATGGCGTGATGGGCCGTGCGGCTGTGCCATCGGGCGCAAGCACGGGCGAGAACGAGGCACTCGAACTGCGTGACGGGGACAAGAACCGCTATCTGGGCAAGGGTACTCTGAAGGCCGTGAAGAACGTCAACGAGGTGATTGCTCCCGCGCTGCTGGGGGATGACGTGTATGCCCAGCGGGCACTGGACCAGAAGATGATAGACCTGGACGGCACACCCACCAAGAGCCGCCTGGGTGCCAACGCAATACTTGGGGTGAGCCTGGCTGTGGCTCAGGCCGCAGCCCGCTCGCTGGGCCTGCCCCTTTACCGCTATATAGGAGGAGCCAACGCACATGTGCTGCCCGTGCCCATGATGAACATCATCAATGGTGGAGCGCACTCCGATGCACCCATCGCCTTCCAGGAGTTTATGATACGCCCTGTGGGGGCAAGCAGCGAGAGCGAGGCCGTGCGCATGGGCGCAGAGGTGTTCCACAACCTGGCCAAGCTGCTCAAGCAGCGTGGACTCTCGACCGCAGTGGGTGATGAGGGCGGTTTTGCTCCCGCGCTCGATGGGATAGAGGATGCCCTGCAGATTATCTGCAATGCCATCAAGGCAGCCGGCTACGAGCCTGGAAGGGACGTGAGGATTGCCATGGACTGCGCGGCCTCGGAGTTTGCCGTGCAGGAGGAGGGCAAGTGGTTCTATGACTACAAGCAACTCAAGAATGGCAAGCAGAAGGATCCCAATGGCAAGAAACTCTCGGCCGCAGAGCAGATTGACTTCCTGGAGCACCTGGTGGACACTTATCCCATCGACTCCATTGAGGACGGACTCGACGAGAACGACTGGGACAACTGGGTGCTGCTGACCCAGAGGCTGGGGCCCAAGTGCCAGTTGGTGGGCGACGACCTCTTTGTCACAAATGTGAAGTTCCTGGAGAAGGGCATCGCCATGGGCGCGGCCAACTCCATATTGATAAAGGTAAACCAGATTGGTTCCCTCAGCGAGACTCTCGACGCAATCGAGATGGCACACCGCCACGGCTATACCACCGTGACCTCTCACCGCTCTGGTGAAACAGAAGACACCGTTATAGCCGACATCGCTGTGGCTACCAACTCTGGCCAGATAAAGACTGGCTCCCTGTCGCGTACTGACCGCATGGCCAAGTACAACCAGTTGCTGCGCATCGAGGAGGAGCTGGGCTCGGTGGCCAGATATGGCTACAGGCGTGTCAAGTGACCGCTGGCGCACCGACGGAACATACGTGAATAAACCATAATAATGATTGAAGAGAGCCCC
>ERZ1026894.1715-NODE-1715-length-12366-cov-11.291609_pt1 | contig 12366 bp, 8 predicted proteins | sample MGYA00380177_ERZ1026894 | MGnify/ENA primary metagenome ERZ1026894 (study PRJEB33269, sample SAMEA4719813) | human gut metagenome | biome: human-associated habitat; feature: organic feature; material: feces | place: Cameroon | collected 2013-10 ... | reverse complement strand
AAGAGGTTCTTAAGTTTCAAAGAACAATTACTTGTACGACCTCACGTCGCAATTCATACTGCAAAGGTACTGATATTTTGCATAATAGTCTGTGTCACTAAAATAAAAAACATTTTTCTTTCAAAAAAAGATGTTTTTTCATTATTTTTTCGTAATATTGCACTCGAAAACAACTTTAAAAGCAATTTATATGAAACGAATTTTAGTTTTAACGGTAGGTTTCTGTGCATGTATGAGACTGATGGCACAATCTCCCATCAGTTTTTATCCTATGGAGAATTCGCAAGACGTCAACATTGATACACATTTGGTGATAGAGTTTGACAAGGTAGTGACAACTGGCAGCAAGGGTGTCATCACCGTTACGGATAAAACAACTCACAAGGTGGTTGATAGAATCGACATGAGTATCCCTGCTGGACCTACAAAAGGACAGCCAAGGAATCCCAATGCCAGATATTCTCCAGTACCCTACATATACAAGACGGGAAATATCACCAACCGCAATACCCGTCCTGGAACTCCGTCAGGTGCAGCCAAGGAAGATAAGCGCAAGTATCAGAAGACCATCATAGGTGGGTTCTCTGATGCTTTCCACTTTTATCCGGTTATCTGTCATGGTAATAGGGCTACTGTTTATTTGCATAACAACATACTGGACTATGGACATGAGTATGAAATCAAGATTAGCAAGGGGGTTATAGAAGGATGGAATGGAAAGACATCATGGAAATTCACGACCAAGCGAACTGTCCCTTCTTCTGATTTACATCATGTGGTAGTAGCTGCAGATGGAAGTGGAGATTTCTCCACCCTGCAAGGTGCCATGGATTGGATACCGGATTCATTACCTTCAGAAGCTTGCAGAAAAACTGTATTCGTGAAGAATGGAGATTATGAGGAGCTAGTGTATTTCCGCAATAAACGATTCGTTACTATCCAGGGAGAATCAATGGATAGAGTAGTGGTACATTACCCTAATAACGAGGTCTTCAATCCTCATCCTGTAGATATCAAGACCAATGAGCAGAAAGGAACCTTCCCTTCACGCCGTGCGGCAGTGGCAGCAGACAACTGTTCCGACATGATTTTCAAGAATATTACATTCAAGACTGACTGCAAGGGACAGGCAGAGGGATTCCTGCTCAATGGTGAAAGAAACTATGCAGAGAATGTACATGTCATAGGTGATGGTGATGCTCTTCAGGTGAATGGATCTGCCTACTGGCTCAACTGCGTGGTTGATGGAGGAGGTGATACGGTATTGGGAAGAGGTCCATCCTACTTCAATCACTGCACACTTTCCAGTTATGGCGCATTCATGTGGATTAGAAATACCAAAGAGAACCATGGTAACATTTTCAATGACTGTACCTTCAAGGGATTAGGTCAGGATGCTGTGATAGCCCGACTTCCTGACAATAAGGGGAAAAACTATCCTGATGCAGAATGCGTTTTGCTGAACTGTACTCTTGACGGTGTACCTGTGGAAGGATTTGGCCCTGTAGCTGAGACAGCATCTACGGCAAATCTCCTGGAATTCAATAGTCATGACAAAGAAGGAATGACTATAGATATCAGTAGAAGAAACAAGCATGTCCGTCAGCTGGATGCCATTAAAGATGCTGAGACAATCGGAAAATATTCAAATGCAAGTTGGGTATTAAATTGGTAGATCTCATTTGTCCTTCAAAGTCATGAAGGCACAAAAGCCGGTGGTAAAGCTAAAGTTCTTGCCAAGAAAGGCTTCTACTGTTTGTTTATAAGGATGATTATGGTAAATAGGTACGAAATCTTCCGTAATAAAAGAAAAAGGCAGCTGTGAGCATTCTAGAAGATGCTTACAACTGCCTTTCCTATTTTTATATGGAAACTACTGTTTAAATTCTCTCAAATAAGAAGAAACATCGCTTTTAAGCGAAGTCCTTCATGTTTGTTCTTGCACCATACTCAGCGCAAGCTGCAACTACCATTGCAAAAATGATTCCAAATACTGTCATAATTTTTCCCTTTCTCTCAAAAATTTATTAACCAAATCTTTACCTTTAAAACTGAAGGTTTCTTGAAAGCATCCTAAGACGCTTCTCAAAGCCTGTTTACTTACCGAGGCTAATCTTTCTGTTGACATTTACAATCTCAGCAAAAAGGGCAGCTACAACTGCCAATGTCATTCCTAATACCATCATAATTGTTATCCTTTCTTTACTTTATTTATCTTTTCGAGTGCAAAGGTAATGCCTTTTTGTGTACGCACACAATTTTTAGGGCAGAAATTGTACAAATGGCTCGATTTCTTGATTTCAGTCAAGTTTTGTCATATACATAGTGGCAAATTGACATGCTTCTAGCTTAGCTCTGTATGATGTAAGAAGTTCTGGGATAACAGAGATTGCTTCTGTAGATACCTTATACCATAAAACATTTTAGCAAGGTGGTAGGGAAAAATGTCAGTCTGGCTGGCGGTTAATAAGTAAAAAATCTACCGGTATAAATCAACATTGATATTGAATGGAGAATCAAAATCCCTCAACATCGCATGCTTCGTATCTTTCTCTGAAAGATTGGCATGTACTGTAGGGATTCTCCAGTCAATACCTAGCGTTTCATCAATGATGGAGATTCCTCCATCTGCTTCTGGATGATAGAATTCATCACATTTATACTGGAAAACTGCAGTTTCTGAGAGAACAGCGAAACCATGGGCGAAACCTCTTGGAATGAAGAATTGAAGGTGATTGTCCTCTGTTAATTCCACAGCTACATGCTGACCATAGGTTGGAGAACCTTTACGGATATCTACGGCAACATCAAGCACTCTTCCTTTTACACATCTTACTAGTTTGCTCTGAGTAAAAGGGGGACGCTGGAAATGTAAACCTCGCATGACGCCATAGCTACTCATACTCTCATTATCTTGGCAAAAGTTCACCTTATGTCCGATAATAGGAGTTACTTTCTCGTCAAATTCCCGTTCGCTAAAACTTTCAAAGAAATATCCCCGAGCATCACGGAAGAGGCGTGGCTCTATAATGAGAACACCCTCTATGGCAGTTTTAAATATATTCATTTCTTTTATACATTTATTTTTAATGCAAAGGTACTACTTTATTCCAAATTTTCAAAAGAAAACAGTATTTTTTTCCTAGTTATCATAATAAGGTGGTTTAATTTTGGTTCTTCCGCTTTTTTCGTTGCTAAGTAGCAGCAAAAGACAATAGAAAGAAGCTTGGTTCCGTTATATATTTAAAATCACGACAAATTAAATATATACAAGATGGAACCAAGCTTCTTATATCATAGTTTCGGCATAAGCCGCAGTAATCAACTATCGAAGCACCTAGTTTCAATGGTAGCAACTGAAAGCAAATACCAAGAAGCTTGGTGTTCCGATAGTTTGAAACAAGCAGAAAGCTTTTTTTTAGTGATTTGGGACTATAATTATCTAAAATCGAAAGCTCAAATCTACCCCACATTGGAATGGGTTACCACGCTGGGCAAAGTATTCACGTTTACCTGTTGCTGCATTATCTACTGCAAATGTATTATAATTAGTATCGGTGAGATTCTTACCCCAAATATTTAGCTGCATGATACCGAAATCGAAGGCTATATGGCCCCCCAATACAGCATAAATATCCTGACTGTAAGTATTGCCATTATCCCAATACGTCTTTCCCTGCATATTTACATTGACTCCGAAAAACATGTTACGCAACAGCTTGGAATTGAATGCCAGACGATAATCAGCCATAGCAGATAAAGTATGCGTTGGAACATATGGAACCTTCTTGTCTTTATAACTCACAGTCTTTTCACCTTCTCCATCAGTATATTCATCGAAAACAGCATGAGTATAACCATAATTCAACATCCAGTCTATATTTCCGTTGGCTAATTGTCCTCTCAAGGCAGCCTCTATACCGCAGCTATGGCTCTTGCCTGCATTCACCATCATTCTGCCAAAGCCATAATTACCTGCCATTACCGAAAGTTGTTGGTTCTTTACCTTCATATAAAAGGCACTGAAGTCGAGATGAATGGCATGATTGAAAAGATTGAGATGAGAACCCACTTCGTAATTCCATGATACCTCTGGTTTATAAGAAATAGTCTGGTTCACTTTCTTATAATCTTCTGCCGTATGAGGTACTTCATAATCGCCACGCAATGCCTGCTGGCGGTTGGCATTCAGCTCAGTCTGAAGGATATCGCTAAACATCTGAATATTATATCCGCCGGCACGATAGCCTTTACTGATGGTGGCATAGATATTACTCTGCTGATTATCAAGGCGATAAGTCAGACCAAATTTCGGAAGAAACTGGCTGTAATCATCATTTGTCTTTTCATCCAAGGCACTCCTAAGTGTATAGGTAGCCTTCTTCCCCATCATATTTGCCGTCATTGCCATATAGGCAGATGACTCATAATGAATGCCCGTATGCATATAATCATATCGCAAACCCAATGTTGCCACCAGATGAGAGGTAATATCAAAATTACTTTCATGATAAAAACCGAGGTTAGTTTGGGGAGTATGATAAAGTCCAGGAGCCCCCATGCTGACCGTCATACTGATACCTCCTGCCTTCTCTATAGCAGCCTTTGCCGCTGCTTTAGCTGCCACTTCCGGCATTCCCTGCGCCATCATTTTCTTCACCATCGAAGCATGAATGGCAGTATACATCTGTTGCTGAATTGCATTGCCTATCGGGGCAGTCATCGCATCATCGAAAAAGACCGGTCCGTTGGTTTTCAACCATTGTTTGGAGAAGAAGCCACCTACTGTCCAATGCCAGAAGCCTCCCACTGCCTGGTTACTCTTCAAGGAGAGTTCCTGGGTGAATGAATTCTGCAATTGTTCCTGCAGGATATGCATGTAATCTGCCGAAAGATAATCCTGATCCATCAACATGCGGTCCTTTATATACTGATAACTGGAAACTGAAGTAAAATCATATCCATTTCCTGTATAACCAAATTTCAGTCCAGTTATCAGGTTATTTCTCCGATACGTTCCAGGGAAAGTAGAAGCAGGAAGGTCAGCCTTACCTGTCTCCAAATCAAGCTTTCCATAAGGGAATCCATTCTGATCTACATACTGGTAATTAGCAAGAACATCCATCTTCCAACCCGAATCAAAACGGGTTTTGAGAAGCATCTTGCCTCCAGCTTCATTATATTGGTCAGAACGATCGCCGGTATGAGTGTTTCGGAAGAAACCATTCTGTCCCTCATAGAAGCCAGCCAGAGAAAGAGCAATATGCTCATTGAATTTCTGATAATGAGCCGCTTCTACATTACGGAAATATTTACTGCCATAGCTTAATCTGACGTCAGTTCCCTGGTAATCGAAAGGATTACGGGAATACATCTTGACCAATCCACCCTCAGTATTCTGACCATAAAGTGTACCTTGTGGACCACGAAGCACATCTACTCTACTCAACTGGTAATTATGGAGATTAAATGCCGACTTGCTCATCACCGGAATACCATCGAGATAGAGACCGATGGCAGGACTATTGACACGGCTGCCTATTCCTCTTACATAAACAGAAGAAGAAAGGCGGCTACCATAATTAGGCATGACAAAATTAGGAACAAACTGCGAGAGATCACGCAAATCTGATACACCCATCTTTTTCATTAGGGAGCTACTCAGCGATGTACTGCTGAGCGCCTGCTGTCGGAGGCGTAACACCTCCTTGGGTTGTGATACAACTACCACTTCATCAATATCGAAAACCTTGCTGCTGTCCGACAATGCCGATTCTGCAGAAATAGGCAAGGCTATTCCCCAACCTGCCATTGCCAATATTATTTTATAATTCATAATCTCTAAAATTCTTTCCGTATGATTCAAAATCGGGTGCAAAGGTACAAAGAAACATAAAAATGGGAAATCCTTATTTATTAGGAACTCTCCTTGATGGGGGAAAGACATAAAGGGATAGAAATAGAAAAAGCCCCTAGCCCAAGAAATTACTTGAAGCTAGGGGCAGTGAACTTAAACCTAAATATTGATAAATAAAAAATCCGGAAGAAACTTCCGGATTACCATGCCTCTAGCTTATCAGCTATCTCAGGCATCTTACTCTTAGTAAAGACTGGATTCTTGCCTTCCTTCTTCTGCTGGCGATAATCCTGCAGCAGGAAGACGGCCTGGCGGGAAAGCAGGACGATGGCCACGAGATTACAGAGCGTGAGAAGAGCCATCGTGATATCGGCAAAACTCCATGCAAAATCCAGCGATACCACTGCTCCTATCATCACCATCGCTGCTACTGCAAGGCGATAGATAAACACACCTAATTTAGAATCCTTGATATATCTCACATTGGTCTCGCCATAATAATAGTTGCCGATGATGCTGCTGAAGGCAAAGAGCCAGATCATGACAGCTACAAAAGGATTGCCGATGCTTCCGATTTCGTGGGTCAGGGCATCCTGCGTCAGCTGAATACCATTGGATGCTGTAACATCTACCCCACTCACCAGGATGATAAAAGCTGTGCAGGAACATACCACCAAGGTATCCGTGAAGACACCCAAAGCCTGAATCAAACCTTGCTTCACCGGATGACTTACCGTAGCCACCGCTGCCGCATTAGGTGCACTACCTTCACCAGCCTCATTGCTGAACAAGCCTCGCTTAATGCCCTGTATTACAGTGACTCCAAGCACTCCACCCGCAGCCTGGTTGAATCCGAAGGCATTCTCTACAATGGTTAACAGTACCTTAGGCAAGCTGGTGATATTCCAAACCACTACTCCAACAGCTATCAGAAGATAGACGACTGCCATCACAGGAACTACTGTAGAAGAGAACTTTGCCACTCGCTGAATGCCACCGAAGATGATGAGCAAGGTTAGTGCCGTAAGCACGATTCCCATAGTTGCCGGCTCGATACCAAACGCTTTCTGCCAAGCCAGACAGATGGTATTGCTCTGGACTGAATTATAGGCGAAGCCAAAGGTGATGATCATCAGGACGGCAAAGAGAATACCCATCCATCCCTTTCCCAATCCATACTTCATATAATAGGCTGGTCCACCAAAGAAGGAAGTCTTTCCCTTACGCTTGTAAAGTTGGGCAAGAGTTGATTCTATGAAAGCCGATGCAGAACCCAGCAAAGCAAGCATCCACATCCAGAATACAGCTCCCGGTCCACCAATACTGATAGCAGTAGCTACACCTGCAAGATTACCTGTACCGATACGGCTTGCCAATGCCACCACAAAAGCCTGGAATGAAGAGATATGTTTCATTTCGCCATCCACCTTCACCTCCATGGATAATTCGTCGTGCCCTATCTCTTCCGGTTGAACCTTGTCGGGATGCAGCAGCAACCTGACCATCTCCTTGATGAGACGGAACTGAACGAAACGAGTACGCCAAGTGAAAAACACGGCACAGCATATCAAAACGGTAATGATGATATACGACCAGAGAAAATCGCTAATCTGAACTAGAATGTTTTGTATTATATCTATCATTTGTCTATTAAAAACTGAATATATCTTCTTTTCGGCTGCAAAATTACGAATTTTCTTTCAAAAACGTGCAAATTATCTGTAAAATAGCAATTTATCATAAAATTATGCAAAAGTAATGCCGTTCTCATTTATTTTTCTTACTTTTGCAAAATAAAACAACAAACAACTTAATAATGAAAAATAAAGCGTTTATCGGAGCTATTGCTGCCTCACTCGTACCGGGGCAGGCAGCAATGGCACAAAACAAGGCTGTAAAGGCTACGGCCGACAGACCCAACATCATCTTCATCCTTGCCGATGATCTTGGATATGGTGACCTTTCCTGCTACGGCAGCAAGACCATCAAGACTCCAAACATTGATAAACTGGCTGCTACGGGTACTCGATTCAACCAGAGCTATGCCGGGTCAGGAATCAGTTCACCATCACGTTGTGCACTGATGACGGGTAAGAATACCGGCAATAGCCGTATACGTGATAATATGTGCACAGCTGGAGGCATGACAGGTCTGAAAATAACCCCTGAAGGTGACACGACCATCGTTCGTAGAACAAGTCTGCAGCCGCAGGATACGACCATCGCTACGGTATTGCACGCTGCCGGCTACAAAACCTGTCTTGTCAACAAATGGCATCTGGATGGCTATGATCCAAAATCATCACCAATCTATCGTGGTTTTGACGAGTTCCACGGATGGCTGATAAGTACGGTAGAATCCAATTCACCTTACTATTATCCATACAACCGTTTCGACAATGACAAGCTCATCCACATCAAGGCAAATGAGCACGATAAGCACATCAAACACAATACGGATATTTCGACCGATGATGCCATCAATTTCATCAAGCGAAACAAGAAGAATCCTTTCTTCCTCTATCTGGCTTTTGATGCGCCTCATGAACCCTATATCATCGACAACACCACATGGTATGATGATGAATCGTGGAGCATGAACGACAAGCGCTACGCTTCGCTCGTAACCCACATGGATGCGGCAATAGGCAGACTGCTCACCTATCTGGAAAAGAACAACTTGCGCGAGAATACGCTTGTGATCTTTGCCTCAGATAACGGTGCAGCTGTTCAGGCTCCATTGAAGCTGTTCAACTGCAACGCAGGATTCCGTGGCCGCAAGGCGCAGCTTTACGAAGGAGGTATCCGAGTACCATTCATCGTGAACCAGCCAGGAAAAGTACTGGTACAGTCGCTGAACAACATCATCTATTTCCCAGATGTAATGCCTACGCTGGCAGCTCTTACTGGAGGCACCCCATATCTGCCTCAGAACATCAACGGCATGAATATTCTGCCTTTATTCTATGGTAAGCAGATTGATACAGACGACCGAGTTCTCTATTGGGAATTCCCAGGCAAGCAGCGTGCTGCCCGCCACGGTGACTGGAAGGCTGTTACCATCAAGCCTAACAAGCCTCTGGAACTCTACAATCTGCGTGAAGACCCAGAAGAGAAGCATGATCTCGCCAAGAAATATCCGGAAATGGTAATCGGTTTTGACAAGGTGATGAAGGAAATGCGTACTCCATCAGAAAACTGGCCAATACCGGAAGATGCGGAAAGTGGGAAAAAGTAATTGGCTTTGTAAAACTGAGGGCGTGTCATGGACTTATGACACACCCTCCTTTGATTTATCAAGGTACCATCAATTTCTTACCATTTACAATATTGATACCCTTTACTAAAGAGTTCATTTTCTGCCCCATGATATTGAATATCAGCCTTTTATTATCCATGATTTCAACACCATTAATCTTTGTATCTGTTCTTGGAATAAACTCATATTTCATAGTTGTAGGATATATACAAAACTCACATTCTGCATTTTCCAACAAATCTGGTTTTGTAATATTGATACGATTTGTCTCTTTGGTCAAAAATCCAGATAAAGCATGATTTTCCTTTATTCCATATACATTAATCCAAAAATCATCTTTTAGTTGACTTTCATCTTCATATACCAAAAAATCATCTTCAGAATTAATTATCAAAGAACAGTAATTGCCATCTTTCGAATATACAAATGGCACAGTATTATCTGCCGTCCATCCATTTCTACTGCCAATATAATAAAAAAATCTTCGATTACCTTTCGTTACATTTATTTGGCATGTAGCCTTGAATACATTGCCATCATAACCTTCTACTTCAACTATTACAGATGTAACACCTTGCTTTATTCCCTTCACCATGCCTCTTTCATCAACAGAAGCTATATTCGGATTATCTACCGTCCATTTTACACGCTTGCAAGCCGAATTCATTGGATAAATATGAAGCATTACAGGATAAATTTCATTTTCACCAACAGAAATATCTGAAGACATGGCTATTTTGGATATATTTGCAGCAGCTGTACTTTCCCAAATTAATTCAGGACTAGTTACTTTCTCTTGAGTATTACGAGTTTCAGGATTGATATTACCATAACGGTTGTCACCCCATCCCCAGACACTTCCATCATTTTTAATAGCAAGACTATATGACCATGAAGTTGAAATTTTTGTAACATTATCCATAATTTTAACAGCCTGTTGTGGAGATGTCGATTTACCCAAAGCTGTCACTGTTCCATTACCTAATTGCCCACAATCGTTTAGTCCCCAACTCATCAAGCTTCCATCTTTCTTTACATACATTCCTCTAAAATAGCCTCCAGAAACATCTACGACAGCCTCTGATATTTTAATTGGATTAAAATAGTCATCACAAATATACAAAGTGCCATTAGAAGTAATGTAACTCGGTGTTTCTTCTCCATTAGACGAAACCAATATTGCATTGTCAGCTATTTTTAACGGCTTATCTATCAAAGTATAACTACCACTACGTGATGGTGTATAAAAAAGTCCCCATCCCCATAAGCTTCCATCATTTTTGATAACAAAAGAAGTTCGGTCATTAGCATTTATATATCTAACATCATCCATTAGCAACGTGACATCAGCATATGAAGTTTTAGCAGTAGGCAGAAGTTGATTAAAGGAATTACTACCCCATCCATACAATTTACCATCTTCTGTCAACGCAAGAGTATGTCCCAAATCACCACCACAAGCTACCTGTTTAACATAATCTATTGCAACACAATAGGGAGAATCATGCTCATAATAACCACTGTAAGAGCCATCTCCTATACTATAATTATTATTACTTCCCCATATATAAAGCTTTCCTTCCTCAGTCACAAACGGAATATGATATTTAGATCTACAACTGGTCTTCACAGGCCAGCTTCTCCAGTACCAATCTTTACCTATACTAGATGTCCATCCGCCTTTAGAATTAGGAAAAGCGCCCCAATAATACAATACTCCTGTATTTGACAAATAACTAGAAGTCAAATCACCAGCATATACATCAGTTGCATAATAGGAATAAGGAACTGTTATATCTTCTGTCTTCCAAGACAAGTTCATACTCATATTACAATCACCACTTTTTAACTTCAAACTATTTTCTGGTATTGTCAATATAGCAGTTTGATTATCTAATGGAATATCTTTTTCCGGAATAACCAAAAGCCATTTATCTTTAATGATACATTTATCCAATACATTTTTGCCATCTATAGTAAGGGTTATGGAATTAAACGCATCCGATTTTTCTATTGCATCATTAAATCCAACATAAGGAAGCGTAAATTGACTAATCCTATTGAACTCACCTGTAGATTTCAAAGATGTAATATCATATTTATATGAAATAATATCACTTGTCAAATAATCTGTATGATATGCAATAGCCTTCAAAGTACAATTTTCCTTTAATACAATTGGAGAAGAATACAACATCGAACTGGAAGAAGGAGTCGAACCATTGAGCGTATAATAGATTCTTGCATTATCAGCACTAGAAGTAAGTTCGACTTCAGTTCCACGCTCTACCAAACCTGCCTCAACATTTGATGCAAGTTTCAACTTTGGCTTTTCCACCGTAACAAAACAATTGTTACTTCTGTTAGTTCCATTTACCACACAGTAGACAGATGTTGTTCCATGCTTTACGCCGATAACAGTACCATTATTAACTGCTGCAATATTAACATCGTTTGAATACCATTGAATAGAATTCACCGTAGCGTTATTGGGAGATATTTCTTTACGAAGAGCACAAGTTTCTCCTGCAACCAAAGAAACAGCAGATGTTATTGACACTTTCTGTACAGCAACATCTTTCACTGTAACCAAACAGCTTGGCGAATTACCTGATACTTTAGAATATAAATTTATGTATGCTTTACCTGGAGCAACCGCTGTAACTAAACCATCAGATGTAACATCCACAACTTTACTATTGCTTGACGCATAATAGATATTTGCATAAGAAGTATAAGAATTACTATATGTCAACGAAGATGACACATACGCTTGTTCTCCTGGAGAAAGTTCTAAAGAACTTGGATAGATAGACGCTGGATTATCATTGCATGTAAAGTTCCAAGTTCTACTTCCTGTCTGCCATTTGCTCGTAGAAGTTAGCCTATATTTCCAACGACATGTGACAGAAGCCGTTCCCTTAAAATACTGTGTAACCTTAATTGTCCTATAAAATCCACTTCCACTCATGGAAATGTACCCTCCACTATTGGACCATGATACATCAGAAGTTAGACCTACCACAGCCGAAGAAGCATTACAAGAATAACTTTCTCCGACCCACATTGCTTTTGTTGTTTGCGCATGCAATATAAGCGCAAACAATGAAAATACACAAAATAACAAAATTCGTTTCATCATAAAAGTTTTTCAATACATTATTGGACCCTCTCTAAAAAGTAAGGCCTGTTTAATATCAATACTGCGTTAAATTAATATTTAATCGTCTGTAAATCAATAACTTATATT
>ERZ1026894.1713-NODE-1713-length-12372-cov-3.841845_pt1 | contig 12372 bp, 9 predicted proteins | sample MGYA00380177_ERZ1026894 | MGnify/ENA primary metagenome ERZ1026894 (study PRJEB33269, sample SAMEA4719813) | human gut metagenome | biome: human-associated habitat; feature: organic feature; material: feces | place: Cameroon | collected 2013-10 ... | reverse complement strand
GTCGTCGGCAGCGTCAGATGTGTATAAGAGACAGGTTCAGAATCCTAATTACGTTAAATAGACATTGACATGAAAAAAATATCATACATACTTTCATTGGCGTTGGCAGGAGCCTTCTTCAGCGGTTGCAGCGAAGAAGAGATTGTGTTCGAGCACGAACAGCCGGCCTTCGAAATTAAGGAGAGCAGCATTCTTCTGGAGGTAATCGCTCCGAAAGAGACGACTGCTGATGCTGAACTTTATATTGCCGGAGCTTTCAACGGCGGTGAAGAGACTGCCGTGGGTAATATGCAGTGGCAACTCGAAAAATCTACTAAGGTGGATGGGAAATGGGGTATTTACCTCGATCCTAAGACATTCGTTTCAGGAAAATCTCTTGCAGATGGTTACTGGTTCGTGTCATCTGATGGTGGCGCAGAGCGTTCAGCACTCGGAGAGGTAGTCAGCAGAACTGACAACTTCGAGATCGGTACCAGAAACAATATTTATGTAACTCACTGGAAATCATATTTCGACAAGGCTCCTGAAGCTATCGTTCACGATGGTTATACTGTTTATCTCGAAGATAATTCAGGTTGGGATGCTACTGCGATGTATTGCTATGGTACAGAAGAAGCTTGCGGCGGATGGCCTGGCAAACTTCCTGACGGAACAGAGAAGATCAATGGCAAGACATACAAGTATTTCGATCTCGGAGCTGACCGCGCCGGCATGGAGTTGACATTTATTTTCAACAACAATAACGGTGGTAGTCAGGTTGAGAATTTCGACTGCTTGAAGAAGAACGTGATAAATAAGAACATCTTCTTCTCTATTACCGCAGAAAGTGCTGAGGCAGTGGACGTTGCAGAAACAAGATACTTCTATGTCCTGAATAACCAGGGCTGGGAAGGCATCTCACTCTACACTTGGGGTAACGATAACGAGTTCTTCGGTGGATGGCCTGGTACAGGTACCACTGGAAAGACCGTGACCATAAAGGAGAAGACTTATCAGCAGATCGCTATTCCTGATGCAGCTGTAGGACAGCTTGTAAACGCTATCTTCAATAACAACAACGCAGGTGAGCAGACTCCAGACCTCAACATCGAGGCTATCGAAAACCACGATTACTATATCCTCATCGAAGGCAAAAAGGCTTACGAGGTAAACCCTCAGAACCCTTCTGCAGCGGGAGGGGAAACACCAGATCCTACTCCGTCTGAACCTGGTTATTCTATCTTTGTTCAGGACAACAGCGGCTGGGATGCACTCTATCTCTATGCTTACGGTGATGCTGAGATATTCGGCAAATGGCCTGGAAAGACTTCTACCGATGTTACTATCGGTGAGATGACTTTCAAGAAGTTCGAAATCGCCAAAGACTACACGGGTAAAGTCGTAAACTTGATTTTCAACAATAACAACGGTACCCAGTTCAACGCTTCAACAGACCTCAAAATAGAATCTGACATCTATCTCTCTATCACAAGCGACAGCTTCGAGGTAATTGAAAAACCATAATCAAATGAATACCAGATTAAAACTGACATTCATATTTTCAACGGTGTTACTGCATCTCGCTACGGGGTGCAGTAATTCCGGTAAAAATGAAGAACCGGATCCTAGTCCTGCAGAGGCACGCAGTTCGGTCGTAATATATGAAGCGAACCCAAAAGTATTCTCCAATACTGACGCGTTACAGTCCATAACAGGAAGGCTCGATGAAATTAAAGAACTCGGGACTGACGTACTGTGGCTGATGCCGATTTACGAGCAAGGCCAGAAAAACAGCGTAGGATCACCTTATTGCGTAAAAAATTATGAAAAGGTGAATGCCGAATTCGGCAACCTCCAAGATTTGAAGAATTTGGTCAATGCTGCCCATTCGAAAGGAATGAGAGTCATTCTCGACTGGGTCGCCAACCATACTGCCTGGGACAATGCTTGGACAACAGAGCACAAGGACTGGTACACCCAGAACGGAAAAGGAGAAATCATCTCCCCGGAAGGCATGGGATGGTCCGACGTCGCTGACCTGAACTACAATTCACAGTCACTGCGCACCGCCATGATCGATGCCATGAAATACTGGATAAACGAAGCTGACGTGGATGGATTCAGATGCGATTACGCCGAAGGTGTCCCTGAGGACTTCTGGAGCAAAGCCATAAACGAACTGAAAAAGATAAAGGGCGAAGAGTTATTCATGCTTGCAGAAGGCAATAAATCAAGCCTTTACAATGCCGGATTCGATGCGGTTTATTCCTGGAATTTCGTATACACCGCAGAAAAGGTCTGGTCTGGAAGCAAATCTCTGTCTGACCTGTACTCATTTCAGAATTCAGACCTCGCAGGAGTACCTGACGGTGCATACCGCATGAGATATATAACCAGTCACGACATGACAGCAAACGAGCACTCTCCTATATACGCCTTCAAAAACAAGGATGGAGCTATGGCAGCATTCGTACTTACAGCCATGATGTCAGACTGCGTAATGATTTACAGTTCACAGGAAATAGGTTACGGAAAGACGCTTTCTTTCTTCAACTATAACATCCTGAACTGGAACGACGACAAGGCCTATACCGAGGGATACAAAAAATTCATGACAGCGTACAAAGGCATTGACCCTCACAGAACTGCGAAGCCTGTACTCTATCAGTCCGGCAAAGGTGCGGCCGTATGGGCGGGAGGCGAGAAAGGAGCGTTGGCAGTCATTAATCCGACTGGTTCCGATCTGCAGGTGAAAGTCCCGATGGAACAGGCCGGCAAGACAGCCGAGGAGATGTCAAGTGGCGAAAAAGTCACCATCCCGCAGGCATTGACACTCAAACCTTACGAATATAAGATTTACATTGTAAAATGAAGACATTAAATAACTTAGCCATCGTCGCAATGATCTGCGGAGTTTTGGCTTCATGCGAAAACAAGGTAACTTACGAAGTTCCTGCACCTGAAGACGTGATGATGTATCAGGTGAATCCGAGAGTCTTCGCGCCGGACCATTCTTTTAACGCAGCAGCTCTTCAGCTCGACTCCATTAAGAGCTTGGGAGCCAATGTAGTATGGCTTATGCCTATCTATGAAGTGGGAAAGGAAAAGAGTGTAAACTCACCTTATTGTATAAAAGACTACAAAGCTCTTAACCCTGAATTCGGAACCATGCAAGAGTTCAACTCTTTCGTAGACGAATGTCACAAGCGCGGAATGTCTGTCATCATCGACTGGGTGGCAAATCACACCTCTTGGGACAACGCATGGGTGCTGGACCATCCGGACTGGTATACCCAAGATTCCACAGGAGCCATTATCTCCCCTGAAGGCACCGGCTGGCTCGATGTCGCTGACCTGAACTTCGACAACCAGGACATGCGTATCGCTATGATCGATGCCATGAAGTTCTGGGTGAACGAGGCCGGAGTCGACGGATTCCGCTGTGATGCCGCCGATTTCGTTCCATTCGATTTCTGGAAACAGGCTATCGATTCGTTAAGGTCAATGCCGGATCACAAGTTGCTTCTCTTGGCTGAGGGCAAACGCAAAGATCATTTCGATGCAGGATTCGAGATGAACTATGCATGGGATTTCGCGGAGACCATGCGCGAAGTGTTCAGAAAAGACACGACCGCAGCAAAAGTATTCGAGACCGACATGGAAGAATATGATTCCATACCGGAAGGTTGTGTAAAACTGCGCTTTACGACAAATCACGATGAGGCCACCAAGATGTCTCCTGTCGACGAATTCATATCCACAGATGGTTCCATGTCCGCCTTTGCCATTTCTGCTTTCCTCCATGGCGGCGTCCTCATATACGGTTCCCAGGAGGTAGGCTACCCTAGTACCATCAACTTCTTCAACTACGTGCCGGTAGACTGGAGCATGAACCCACAGCTCCGACAGGAATACAGACAGCTCATGCACCTCTATAACGAACATCCTGCTCTCAGGAAAGGACAGATGATCCCTTACCCGGCAAAAGATGTCGTAACATTTGCGAAATCACTGAACGGCGAAAACTTCCTGATCATGGCATCCGCAAGAAGATATGACGTACTGGCGGAAGTACCTGAAGGATGGAAAGGTACAGAAGTTACAGATATGATTTCCGGTGAAAAGAGAAAGCTCGGAGATTCAGAAAACCTCTCCGGTTACAAGTATTATATTTTCAAGAAATAAATGATGATTTCACTGCACAAGACATTTGTCGCGCTATCTGCGGCAGCGATGCTATTCGTCGCCTGCTCGAAAGACACGCCTAAGAAGATTATCCGGACTGAAGGGGGCCGAATAGAAGCTCCGGCACTGTCTTGGAACGGAATTATAAGAAGCGACATCACCTATCAGGTGCTTGTCTATAGCTTTGCAGACAGTGACGGGGACAAGGTAGGAGATTTCAAAGGTATCGAAAACCACTTGGACTACTTCAGCAGTTTAGGAGTTTCCGCCCTTTGGCTCTCTCCTATCCATCCGTCATCTTCTTACCACGGATACGACGTAACTGATTATGAAACAGTGAATCCTGCGTATGGCACAGAAGCGGACTTCAAGTCACTTTTAGATGCAGCGCATGCGAAGGGAATAAAAATATATCTCGACTATGTACTGAATCATACCGCCAGCGCCCACCCGTGGTTCAAGTCTGCCAAGGCCTCGAAGGACAGTCCGTACAGGAACTTCTATATATTTTCCGAGGACCCGTCCGCTGATATCGCTGCAGGAAAAATCCCGCAAATCTCGACTGAAGGCGCAAAAGGTTATGATTCAGGACAATGGTTCCGTACAGGAACAGGTAACGAGATGTTCCACTCTCATTTCTGGACAGACTGGTTTGCGGATTTGAACTACGGACCTGCAGCAGAAGCCGAAAAATCAGATGCCTTTAAGGCATTGACCACAGCCGCAGACAAATGGATCAATTTTGGCGTGGACGGATTTAGGCTCGACGCGGTAAAACATATTTACCACAATGCGTATTCGTCTGAGAATCCGATATTTCTCAAGAAGTTCTATGACAGATGCAACACCGCTTTCAAGGCTCGCGGCGGCAACGGAGATTTCTACATGGTCGGAGAGATGCTCGATGACTGCGACAAGGTGGCTCCTTATTATGCAGGACTCCCTGCCCTATTCGAATTCAGTTTCTGGTATAAACTGAAATGGGCGCTGCAGAACAACACAGGACTCTATTTCGCACACGATATAATCAGCATGCAAAGTGCTTATTCACAATATCGTACCGATTATATCGAAGCTACTAAACTTTCAAATCATGACGAAGATAGAGCAGGTTCTGACCTCGACAAGTCGAAGGAAAAAATGAAGCTCGCAGCTGCCGTACTCATGACTTCTCAAGGACATCCTTACATATATCAAGGTGAGGAACTCGGCTACTGGGGTACCAAGAGTCGTGGAGATGAGTATGTGCGAACTCCGATAATCTGGGACAGAAGTTCCACCAATACCGCCACAGCCGGTGTAAACGGAAAATACGATTCCGGAATGCTCACCAAGTCTATGAGCGTGGAAGCCCAAAGCGAAGATAACAACTCTGTACTAAGCGTTTACAGATATTTCACAAAACTGAGAAACGCTCATCCTGCATTGGCCTCAGGAAAGATGAGCAGACATCCGGATTATGATGAGAATCGTCAGACAGATAAGAACATAGCCGCATGGTTCATCGAAGGAGACGGAGAAAAACTGCTGGTAGTACACAATTTCGGCAACACCCAATACGACGCATATTTCCATGACGACTTATCTCAGGCCGTGGGACTTCACGGTACGGCAAGTGCTTATAAGACAGCTGATACTTGGAAGCTGACATTGGGTGCATATTCTTCAGTAATATTTAAACAATAAGTACTACATTTATGAGAAAAACATTATTTATGATAAGTGCCTCGATTATGTTGGCAGCGTGCTCCGGCGGACAAGATATTTCTGCCGTAGCTGACGCCGACAGCACACAAGTTCATCGAGTAGAGCCACTCTCCTGGTGGACAGGAATGAAAACCTCCTTGCAGCTTATGGTTCAAGGAGACAAAATTTCAGAATATAAGATTTCCGTAGAAGGCGGAAAAGGAGTCTCCGTCTCCAAGATTCATAAGGCGGACAGCCCTAATTACCTGTTCATTGATGTAAACATCCTCAAGGATGCCGCGCCTGGTACATATTATCTCGTATTCAGCAAGGACGGGAAGCCGGCGTTCAAGTATCCTTATGAGATTGCAGCCCGTGAATCCGGCTCGGTCCAGAGGAAGAGCTATACTGCTGCGGACATGATATATCTCATTATGCCTGACCGCTTTGCGAACGGTGATCCGTCCAATGACTCCACTTCTGACACCGCTGAAAAGTCTGACCGCGGCGAATATTTCGGACGTCATGGCGGCGATATTCAAGGAATCATTGACCATCTGGATTATATAGAGGATCTTGGCGCGACGGCGATTTGGTGTACTCCGCTGCTTGAGGACAATGAGCCTGGCGGTTCATACCACGGCTATGCGTGCTCGGACTACTATCATATTGACCCGCGTTTCGGTTCCAATGAACTTTACCGCGAGATGGTGGGCAAGGCTCATGAAAAGGGCCTGAAGGTGGTGATGGATATTGTTACAAATCATTGCGGTACAGCGCATTGGTGGATGCGGGACCTTCCGTTCGCTGACTGGATTCATCAGTTCCCGGAATATACCGGTACCAATGTCTGTTTCTCGACCAATATGGACCCGAATGCGTCCAAGTATGACCTGAATCTTCAGGAAAGCGGCTGGTTCGTTCCTTCCATGCCTGATATGAATCTGGACAATCCGTTCACTCTCAAGTATTTCCAGCAGTGGGCAATCTGGTGGATTGAATATGCCGGATTGGACGGCTTCAGGGTCGACACCTATCCGTACAATGAGAAGGAGCCAATGAGCAGATGGTGCAAGGCTGTCCGCACGGAATATCCGAATTTCAATATAGTAGGGGAGTGCTGGACGTCATCCATTCCGCAACTCGCTTATTGGCAGGCTGATAACGAGAACAAGGACGGCTTCAATTCGAATCTTCCGTCCATCATGGATTTCCCTCTGTACGATGCGATCTGCGCGGGCGTTCCGACGGATTCTGTTCAGTGGGGTGCCGGCATGACCAAGGTATATGACTGTCTTTCACACGATTTCGTATATCATGACCTTTCCAAGATGATGATTTTCCCTGGAAACCATGATACCGACCGTATCGGTGACGTGGTAAGGCAGAATCCTGACAGGATGAAGATTGTGATGGCCATGATGGCTACGATGCGTGGCTTCCCTCAGATTTTCGCCGGTGACGAAATGATGTTCGTCTCCAAGGACAAGAGCCAGGGACATGGCGGTCTCCGCGTGGATTTCCCGGGCGGCTGGGCAGGTGACCATGAAAACTGGTTCACTGAAGAAGGCCGCAAGGCAGCATTGACGGGAACCGACGGAAAGCCTGTTCCAGCTGGTCAAGTCGCTGACCTTCATGATTATACGCGCAAGCTTTTCCAGTGGAGACGGAACAAGGGCGTGATTCACGACGGCAAGACCCTGCATTTCCTGACCAGGGACAACACCTACGCTTATTTCCGTTACAATGCCGGTGAGGCGGTGTTCGTATTCATCAATAATTCCCGCGGGCGCAAGTCGATTCCATGGTCGCACTATGCGGAAATCGCTGAAGGCCTGTATGATGGCCACGATGTCATGACCGGCGAAGCAGTTGAGGTCAATGATGCTACCGTAGTGGGGCCGCGTCAGGCATTGGTAGTAGAGTATAAACGTAAATGAACATTGATATGAACCTTTTAAGAAAAGTCCTTTTTGCGGGTGTTGCCCTTTGCGCGGCATCGGCATTGGTGCAGTCCTGTGGCGGCTCGGGCCGTGCTGCGGCTGAGCTTTCCGATGTTTCTGTCCTGAAGTCTCCTGACGGGAACCTCTCCATGAAATTCGGGATTGCGCCTGACGGAAGTCCCATGTATTCATTGAATTACGGGGAAACGGCGGTAATCAGGCCTGGTCATCTCGGATATGAAATGCGCGGTGTGCTCAAGGCCCAGAAACTCGTTTACGGGGACAAGGATATCAAGAAAGTGGACGAGGAACCTTGCTGGTCTTTCCATGACGGCTTCAAGGTAGAGAGCATTGACACTTGCTCTTTCGATGAGACATGGCAGCCTGTATGGGGCGAGGAATCGGAGATTCGCAATCATTATAACGAATTGGCAGTCAATCTGGTACAGATTGCTTCAGATAAACGGATGACCATACGCTTCCGTCTTTTCGATGACGGTCTCGGTTTCCGTTATGAGTTCCCTGAGCAGAAGAACATGACTTATTTCGTGATCAAGGATGAACTGACGGAATTCGCCATGGGCGGCGATTACACAGCCATCTGGATTCCAGGCGATTACGATACGCAGGAATATCAGTACACCGTGTCCCGCCTGAGTGAAATCAAGTCCAGGATGGAGAGCTCGATGTGCGGCAATTCTTCGCAGACTCCGTTCTCAATGACAGGCGTGCAGACCTCTCTTCAGATGAAGACCGACGAGGGCCTCTATGTGAATATCCATGAGGCTGCATTGGTGGATTATGCGTGCATGCATCTCGACCTGGATCCTGCGACATTGACTTTCCGCTCTGAACTTACGCCTGACGCCCAGGGCTGGCGCGGCCGTCTCCAGACTCCGTGCAAGAGTCCGTGGAGAACAATTCAGGTGGTGGACAATGCTTGTAAACAGCTGGAGTCCAGGCTCGTGCTGAATCTCAATGAGCCTTGTGCCTACGATGACGTTTCATGGATTCATCCTGTGAAATATGTAGGTGTGTGGTGGGAAATGATTTCCGGAAAGGGCACTTGGGCATATACCGATGACTTCTCATCCGTGCATCTCGGCGTTTCCGATTATTCAGCGGCCAAGCCTAACGGCAGGCATTCTGCGAACAATGCCAATGTGCGCCGCTACATCGACTTTGCTGCCAAGCATGGCTTTGACGAGGTGCTGGTCGAGGGCTGGAATGTAGGCTGGGAAGACTGGGCGAACTGCAACAAGGATTATGTCTTCGATTTCGTGACCCCTTATCCTGATTTCGACATCAAGGCGCTGAACGAGTATGCTCATTCCAAGGGCGTGAAACTCCTCATGCATCATGAAACTTCCTCATCTGTACGTAATTACGAGCGCCACATGGATGCTGCCTACAATCTTATGGAGAAATATGGCTACGATGCTGTGAAGAGTGGTTACGTGGGCGATATCCTGCCTTTCGGCGAGTATCATTACGGCCAGTGGATGAACAATCATTATCTTTACGCTGTAAAAGAGGCTGCCAAGCACCATATCATGGTCAATGCCCATGAGGCGGTACGCCCTACGGGATTGTGCCGCACCTATCCTAACCTTGTCGGCAATGAGAGTGCCAGAGGGACTGAGTATCAGGCTTTTGGCGGTACTGAGCCGATGCATGTCACCGTTCTTCCGTTCACCCGTCTGAATGGCGGTCCTATGGATTTCACTCCAGGCATCTTCGAGATGGACCTCTCCAAGTTCTGCTCGAATACCTCCAAGGTCAAGGCGACTATCGCCAACCAGCTTGCGCTTTATTTGACAATGTATTCGCCGCTCCAGATGGCAGCGGATTTCCCTGAGCATTACGACCAGTTCGCTGATGCGTTCCAGTTCATCAAGGATGTCGCAGTGGATTGGCAGAAGAGCAAATACCTTCTTGCCGAGCCTGGTGACTATATAGTAGTGGCGCGCAAGGCGAAGAAGTCAGGCCAATGGTTTGCCGGCGGCGTTACTGACGAGAACAGCAGGACATTGGATGTACCGATGAATTTCCTCGACCCTGGAAAGACATACGTGGCGAAGATTTATGCAGATGCTCCTGATGCTGACTACGAGAAGAATCCACAGGCTTACGTGATTACGGAGCAGGATGTAACATCTGAGAGTGTGGTTTCTGTGTTCATGGCCCGCGGCGGCGGATTTGCCATAGAGTTCCGGGAGAAGTAAGTTCTCGTGCATATTTTGGCGGTTTCCACGCACGTCATGCCCTGATTTGGGTGTGACGTGCGTGGAAAACGTTTTAGTACGCACGTCGAAAAAAAATTTTTGTCGAAACTGTTGGAAATTGGAAAAACTGTTGTATCTTTGCAGTGTATTAATAAACTCATACACTATGATACGAATTGAAAACTTGGGTTTCAGCTATGGAAAAGTTCCGGTGCTGAAGAACATAACGATGGACCTGGAGTCTGGCAAGATTTACGGGCTTCTGGGTGAAAACGGAGTAGGCAAGACCACGCTCCTGACATTGCTTTGCGGACTTAAAAAAGCATTGGAAGGAAGCATAAGTGTCGACGGCATTGACCCGTATAGCCGTAATCCTGAGCTGCTTGCGAAGCAGTTTTATCTTGCTGACGAGATGCTGGCTCTGCCGATCAAGGCGGCGGATTATGCGAAGATGACAGGGGAGTTCTGGCCGAATTACAGTCATGACATGTTCCTGGAGATCATGGAACTGTTCGAGAATGATCCGCAGAAGAAGCTGATAGCGATGTCTGCCGGTCAGTTGAAGAAGGCGTATATTTCTCTGGCTCTGGCACTTGGATGCCGTTACATATATCTTGACGAGCCGACCAACGGGCTGGATATTCCGTCCAAGGCGCAGTTCAGAAGCGCATTGATGAAATATACTTCCGAGGACAGCACGATTGTCATCTCGACTCATCAGGTGAGGGACCTGGAAAACATCATTGACCCTATTATAATATTGGACCGTCAGGAGGTGCTCCTGAATGCTGACGTCGAGACGATTTCGAAGAAACTTTACTTCGACTACGGCACGGAGCTTCATCCGGAATCGCTTTATAGTGAGCAGCTTCCAGGAGGCTTCATCCAGGTTTGTCCGAATGCGGACGGCAGGGAGAGCAAGGTGAACATCGAGGCATTGTTCAACGCCGTGCATAAGAACAAGGAATTAATAAAAGGTCTTTTCTCTATAAAATAACATCATGAACAATACATTTTCAATCAGCCGTTTCGGCAGATATTTCAAATATGATTTCAAGCGTTGGGTTTCCACTTACGGACCGACATTGTTGCTGATGTCCGCTGCCCCGCTGATTCTTTATACTCTTACGGTCGTATATTCGCTGTTGTTTGCCGGGGAGTGGGGGACGCCGGGCGAGACTACCAGGATCCTTATCGCCTGCATGGTGACGTTCGTCATGATACTGACTTATCCTTCAAGTGTTTACGGTTATGTTACCGAGAAGCGCGCGGGCAGTACGTTCGTACTGATGCCGGCTTCGGTCTTCGAAAAGTTCTTGTCAATGATTTTGAACACCGTGGTAGTGGTTCCTCTGGCATTCGGGCTTGTCTATCTTTCGATTGACGGAATAATTTGCCTTCTGGACGGCACCTGTGGCGGTTCATTGTTCTCATGTGCGGCCCGTGGCCTAGAGTCTTTGGTGACATTTGCTTTCACCAGCGATGCCCCTGTTCATGTGAGTCTCTTCTCAATGTACATGTCTACGGTTTCGACGGCATTGTTCTTCCTTCTCGGTGCGATTTTCTTCAAGAAGCATAAGATATTGTATCCTATTTTGATTATTGTGTGCTTCCAGATGGCGCTCAGCATGGTTTTCGGCCTTGTGGTGTCATTGGGGCTGATCAATGTCGAGAACTTGACGCTGTTTGCCCAGAATCTTGCCGACAGATTCATCTTGAATCCTGACTTCCTGAATTGGGCGATTCCTACTTTCAATGTTTTGGCTACATTGTGGGATATCATTGTCTTCGCCGCTCTGGCGACTGCGGTATATTTCCGTCTGAAAACCCTTAAACATTAATCAGTTATGCAGTTTGACAGTAACAGGCCGATATATCTTCAGATTCTGGACAGCATCTGCGAGCAGATTCTTGACGGCAAGTTGGAGCCCGACGGGCGGATTCTTTCCGTCCGTGAGTACGGGGCCCAGTTGGGTGTCAATCCCAATACGATAATGCGTTCCTACGAGCGTCTGACCAATGACGGTATCATCTACAATAAGCGTGGTCTGGGGTATTTCATAGCCCCGGATGCCCGTGACAAGGTGCTGGATATCAAGCGTAAGGAGTTCATGGAGGACGTCTTCCCGAAGATTCGCCGTCAGATGCAGCTTCTCGGAATCGGTCCGGAGATATTCAATAATTAGATGATCTTTATCAAGTTTTATTGTGTTGATTATGAAAAAGATAAGTTTTATAGCTGCTATTGCAGTCCTGGCCATGGTGTCGCTTTCTTCATGTGCCCTCAGGTTCGACAAGAAGGCCATCATGAAGGAAATTGATGATCTCAAGGCGCTGAAAGACAGCATCACGGT
>ERZ1026894.1711-NODE-1711-length-12375-cov-4.270049_pt1 | contig 12375 bp, 8 predicted proteins | sample MGYA00380177_ERZ1026894 | MGnify/ENA primary metagenome ERZ1026894 (study PRJEB33269, sample SAMEA4719813) | human gut metagenome | biome: human-associated habitat; feature: organic feature; material: feces | place: Cameroon | collected 2013-10 ... | reverse complement strand
TCGAGCTTCTTGCTCTCGGCTTGCACTATCCTTATCGCAACTTACATGCCAAGGACTGAATGGAGGTTAAAGTGTTAAATAGTAAGCAATTCTGGCAGATTTCAGACAAATAGGCACAACCTGTTGACAATTTGTCAATTCGCTCGGCTTTGCCGCTTGCTTTAGCAAGAACTTCACGGCAAACATCTTGACAAGCGTTGTCTTGCCCACCTGGCGGGCACCACGCAAAACCAAGGGCTTACGTTCGTCCTTACGTGCCCAGTCGCGAAGATAATTGAGTGCTATTCGTTTGAACATATCTAAATGGTTATAAATCAATCACAAAGATACACAATATTTTCAAATCCAAACCAAAATCAGACGAAAAACCGAGCAAATCCAAACCAACTTTCGATGATTTTCGTGTCAAATCCAAACCAACTGGTAGAAAAACCGTACCAAAACCAAAGCAACTGGCAAAATTGACAAAGGCACGTTTCATACGGGAAGACAGCAAATGGCTGTAAAAAGAAAAAAGCGGAGGCAATGTGCTGCCTCCGCTGCTTAATGATAATGCATAAATCAAATATACGATAAGAAGTATAAGTCCAGTTTAGTCTGTATTAAGATGTATCGTTAGTTTATTTATTTTAAAAGCAGTTTCACGTGTCCTTTTATTTCGTTGTCCTTCTTTATCGGTCGGCGTGTCGGGCCATAAAAGCCACCAAGGAACATCTCGTCGCCTGCTGTGGCGAAATCAGCTACAAGGAAACGTATCTTTCCTTCCTCAAGCCATGAACGCCAATGCTGGATGCCATTAGAAACGGCAGTGACCGTATTGCCTGAAGCATCCTCAAGACCGGCGAAAAAAATGTTGCGGCGCGTAGAGCGGAAGTCGCCACTGCCAAGACGGTTGGCATCATGACTCCATGACCATGTGGGCTGCACACGCGGTGAGGCTTTCATGTCGGCATCGCTGTAGAACAACTGCGCCTTGCCTACGGGACGGCTGATGTGGTCATCGGGATAAACACTCCACTGGCCCTTGCGGTTCCAGAACGTTGTGTTCATCGTCTTGGGTGCATCGAACACCATGCCCCACTGACGTGGGTTCACATCTGTAAGGGCACGGAACGAATAGTCTACCACAGCCTCGCCATTGGTGTTGAACACAATGTCGTAACCGCCCTCCATCTCGTCATACTTGCCCGATACGTGCACGGTTATGTTCTTGCCCGTCTTCTCTGCAGTTACGGATGTAGCGGTCCAGTTCTTGCAGCAGTCGTTGAACAACGGTGTGTTGGCATTGTGGTTGGGATAGCATCCACCGCCTACAAGCGGCAGCACCATAAGCGTCGGGCCGCCAGTAAGCACCTCATTGCCGGCAGCGTCTTTTGCAGTAATCTGTCCCGTTGTGCGGCTCACTGTGTAGACAAACTGCTTGCCTTTGATGACAAAAGCATCGGAGGTCTTCTTCAATGTGGTCTTCAACTCAGCAGGCTCGGCTATCTTCTGCTGTTCCTGTGCGCCTACGGGGATGAGATATTCGTCAACGGTGAAGCCGCGTGGGTCAGTGAATGCCAGATAGAGGCTGTTGGCATCCTCGGGGCGTGCGATGCTTATGTTGAAGCTTGCGCGTGTGCCTGGGGCAGCATCTACATGTGCTGTACCGTGCTCTGAGCCGTAACGGTAGACTATCTTCACCTCACTGAGATTATTGTATGTATAGCGGTTCTCGACATTTATAGTTAAGGTATTCGACGGAGCAAGGCTGTCGGTGAGCACACGTATCGGACTGTAAGCCTTCTTCATGTCCCAGTATTCCGGTTTCGGACGACGCCAGCCGTCTATCGGTCCCCAGCCGCCATAACCGACTGCACTGCCGTCGGGCAACTGGAAGATATCGTCTATGCCCGACCATATCGAACCGCCCAGCACACTCTGTGTCTTGAGCATGTTCTCCCATGCCGGAGCAAGTGCCAGAACGCCCCAGTCGCTGCGCACACCAGGATCGGTTTCGAGTTCGGTGCGGTTGTAGCAGTTGAGGTGGCAATACTCACCGTAGGTTATGGGGCGGTCGAACTTAGCCACCACCTTGTAACCGTCAGGTCCAGGATAGTGTATATTGGATATGGGAGCCGTGCTGCCCTGATTGTTGAATCCGCCATACCCCTGGTCATGGAAAGTGTGCGGGCGCGTGCGGTCGGCACGTTTGACATACTCCTGCACCTGAGCAAACGTCTTACACCAGTACGATTCGTTGGCAATCGACCAGAACAATATGCTTGGATGGTTGCGGTTGAACTGTATGTTCTCCATATTGGCCTGCAATATGTACGGCTGGTATTTGGCATCGCGGTAGTCGAGTGTCTGCCAGTTCTCGTTGGCATGATGGCCAACCCAGCATACTGGTGATTCACACTCCACGAACATGCCTATGGAATCGCATATGTTCAGCATCTCTTCGCACGGAGGATAGTGCGACGTGCGTATGAAGTTGCAGTTGGCATCGCGGTACAGCTGAATATCCTTCAGTTCAAACTCCATGGGCACTACACGTCCGCCAGTAGGGAACATCTCGTGGCGGCAGACACCACGCAGTTTCATGGCCTTGCCGTTGACAAGGAGCTGGTTGCCCGAAACCTTCACCTCACGGAATCCGAATTTCTTCTGTACCGTCTCAATTACCTTTCCGCCCTGCATCAGTTCGATGCGCATCAGATAGCGGTCGGGATGTTCGCTGCTCCAGAGTTTCGGCGAAGCATAGTCGGCAGTGATGTTGTGAGTCCATGTCTTACCTGCCTTTATCTCCGGTATCTGCACGGTCGCCACCTTGTCGTAGCCGTCTACCGTCATGCGCAAGGAAAGTCCGCGCACACGCTTGGCAGAAGCATTGGCAACGGAGAGTTGTGTGCTGAGCTGGGCGTCGCGGTTGTCGTTAATCAGTGTGGTGGCTATGCGTATGTCCGACACATAGTTGTCGGGCAATGCCATAAGCGTGATCTTTCGCAATATACCTCCCAACTGGTGTGCAGCATACTGTGTCAGGCTGCCGAGCATGTCGGCAAGCGACTCGCTGCGCACAGACAGCGCCAACTCGTTGGCTCCACTCTTAAGATATGGAGTAATGTCAACCTCGTACGGAGTCATGCCACCAAGATGATAGCCAGCCTTCTTGCCGTTGACGTATACGTAATACTCGCTATGCACACCGTCAAAACGAATGCGCACACGCTTGCCCTGCCAGTCTGCTGGCAATGTGAAATTCTTCTTGTAGCCCGCAAAAGCCGCTGAATCGACCTTGAATCCCTGCATGGCCCACTCGCCCGGCACCTTTATGTCGTTCCACTTCTCGGCAGCATCGGCTGCAGGAAACGCCTTGTCTGGACGCGCACAGAACTGCCATGTGCCGCACAGCGACATAGTTGGCTTTGCCACTGAGGCTGTAATGTGTGGCATCGGAGCATATACGGGCAGCACACTCTCTACATCTACATTGGTGTCAATGTTGAATGTATTCACATTGTAGAGCGCCACCTTGCGGTCACCGGTGAACGGTACGGGTTTGTTGGGATTGGTAGAATACAGATTGACTTCTGACACAAGCGCATTGTCACCCTTGCCGGCAAGCTCAAACACGAGTACAAGCTGTCCGTAAGCATAAGCCTTGCGTGGCAGGTCTATGACGTAGTGTTGTTCCTTGCCGCCTTGAAGGGAAACCTTCTGTATCTCGTTGCCGTCGACAACGATGTGCTGCACACGGTCATGGTCGGCAAGATAAGTCACTTCAAGGCGATAGTCGGCCTGAATGTCCATCTTGTCGAAGGCATAAATCACCCTTCCACCATAGTTGCATGTCTGCGCCGCCTTGCTGCCCTTTATATGTTCTGGCATGGTGTAGTCTTCGCCACTGACAAGAAACGGCTGCTGACCAGTCACGCCACAATCATTGGCAGCCACCTGCGTCATCTTCTTTTGAGCTACAGCTGTCCCCACTGTCATAAAAGACAGAAGGAGCAGCAATGCAACCTTGATAAACTTGTTTACCATTTTAAAAATAATCATTTTAACATTTGACAGTTACTTTATTCTCATTTCAATGCGACCGTAGCACGGCAGAGCCTCGATTACCTTGCAGTAGTTGCCCCATGCTATCTCGGGATAGTCCCACTGGTTGTCAACGCACAGTGCAATGTTGCCTTTGGCGTTCTGGTGCAGACGACATGCTGTTTGTGCCTGAGTGTCAACCACCGACATACGGTGGCCGCCCTTGGTAGAGAGCGTATAGTAATACACATTCTCCTTCATTCCCTTAGCCTTCTGGGTGAGCGGACGGTCGCACACTGCGCCACGGTCTGCCCAGTAATAATAGTTGTGCGTGTCGTCATGCCAAGCCTGAGTTGGCGCTTGGGCATATCCAGCCTGGTGCGAACGGAACAGATAGCAATCGCCGTCGTTTCCGGCGAATGCCTGGTCGGGATAGCTCTCCCAATAGCCGTTGCGCTTCCACTGCAGACGCTCCATGCTGCCTCCCAACCAAAATCGGAGTCCGGTCTCACGCAGGTAGCCGTTGGGCAGTCCGTCGGTGGTGTACGATATGGTCATCTTGCCTTGCGGTGTGATGATAATCTGATACTTTATAGTCACCATGTCAGCCTTGCCACTAACTTTTATACAGGCATTACCATCGGCTGTGCGCGTCCAACTCATGTCTTTCAATGTCCATGTGCTGTCGGCTGTTATGTAGTGGTCGGCAATCTTGCGCACCTCGGCACCGCTAAGGTGGTTGTAGTTGACATACATGTTCATGAGCGGTCCTCGGCTTATTATCTCCTCGCCGCCAGCCGTGGCATGGGTGATAAGACCTGTGGAGCGGTCGAACGGAATGGTGAAACCATTGCCCTTAACCACCACCAGACCGTCATTAGCCTCGATAGAGAGGTTGCCGTCGGCTGCCAGTTCGGGATAGTCAATCGTCTCTCTGCCTACAACCGGGTTGTACGAATCAATAACAGAGCCGTCGGCCTCCATGAATTCAATCTTCACATGCTCACCGTCCTGCCACTTTTCAGCCGGAATGACGAGCAATCCGCGCTTGTGAGGCTCTACGTCGGGCATTGTTGCAGTCTTTGTTGTGCCGCGATAGGTGTAGCGCACCTTCACCTCGTTAAGATTAGTCTGGTCAAAACGGTTGTACACCGTAAGGATCATGTCCTCGCCAGAAGTGACGTTTATACTCTTTCCTACATCAAGGCGTACAGGCGAGTGAGCCTTCTTCGTCGCCCAGAACTCGGGTTTCTTGCGACGCCAGATGTCAACGATGCCCCACTCTCCATAGCCTACGCACTTGCCTTGATAGCCCTCTGGCTTGGCTGTGTGTGCAAAAGTCTTCCAGAAAGCATCGCCCACCTTAGGTTCGGGCAATTCAAATATGTCGTCGGCATAACACCATATGGCTCCACCGAGTGCACCAGCGGCCTTGTAAACACCATCCCACATAAGGTCGAGAGACTTTCCCCAGAACTCGCGTATGTTGGGGTCTTCCTGAAGTGTGGCGTATGTGTAGCAGGCAGGATGCGCCCACTCGTCGAAGAGAGCCGGCATCTCGCCTTGCTCAAATCCACGGGTGCTGTATCCCCATTGTCCACACGAGCCATTCCATGACGGATAGTGAAAGCTTAGTATGTCATATATCTTCGCTCCTTTAGCCTTTGCCGTACCAGGATAGCTGAATATCACCGGGCGTGTCTTGTCATAATTCTTCACCCAGTCGTAGCAGACCTGAAAGTTCTTACCATATACGCTCTCATTGCCTATACTCCACATAAGCACCGAAGCATGCGAACGGTTGGTCTTGACCATCTCCTGCAACTGTCCGAGGTAGCGGTCGGTAAAATCCGAGTTGTCCTGCGTTGCACCCGGTGCATAGTTCTTCTGTCGGTATGTATCAACAAAACAACAAGCCGTCTCACTTTCAACGTATATACCATAACGGTCACAGAACTTCAGAAAGCGTTCGTTAGGCGGATAGTGCGACGTACGCACGAAGTTCATGTTGGCTTCATGGAACAGGCGTGCGTCCAGACTATCGTCTTCGGCTGTAGTGCCACGTCCCATGATAGGGTTGATGTCGTGGCGGCATGCACCACGCAGCTTCACCTGACGTCCATTCACAAGCAGACGGTCCTTCACCACCTTGATATCGCGGAATCCTATTTCCTGCGAAGTGCTCATGACACTCTTGCCCGGAGCCGTAAGTGTAGTGTTGAAAGTGTACAGATTAGGATGCTCGGCATCCCATTTAAGAGGATTCTTTACCGGTATGCTTATGACATTATGTCCTGGCTTGACTGCAAACTTGCGCTTTGCAATCGGTACCTGACGACCTGATGCGTCACGCAACGAGACAGCCATTTTGGCGCCAGGACGTCCGTCGTATTCGAACGAGTAGACAAGATTGGCGTCGCGGTACAACGTATCAAGCTGTGTCTCAACGCCACAGTCATACACATGATTCACAGGCATGGCTATAAGCGACACGTCACGCAGAATACCACCAATGGGATGATGGGCATAACCCGATGCATACGATATGTCGTCAATGCGATCCTCTACGTCAAGCTCAACGCTGAATGCTTGTCCCGGCTTTACGTAGCGTGTTATGTCCGTCTCCCAACGTGTGAAACCGCCATGGTGTTCGCGTACTTGCGTGCCGTTGACGCGCAGTTTGGCATGACAGTACACACCGTCAAAACGCAGCACAACACGCTTACCCTGCCAGTCGGCAGGCACAGTCATCTTGCGGCGATAGCTGAACCATTGGTCGTGGCGTATTGCATAGCCCTGCATGGCAGCCTCACCAGGCACGCGTATATTCGTCCACTGACTGTTGGCAGAATAGCGGAATTCCCAAGTGCCGTTCATTGACAGCACCGGGCACTTCACACCACCCACACTAAGCGGCATGGAGTAGCTTCGTCCTGCTACATCTGCCGCCTGCGATACGAGCACCAGTAAGCTGGCGCACACCGTCATCAATACCTTTTTTATATTCATATAGTCTGTGTTATTTGTTTTTTTACATTATATATATAGCTGGCGTTTCGCATTTACCACCACAGCCAATATATGCCAACGAGTATAGCCATTATTATCACAGCCGAAATGTTGAACCATCGATTTGTGGCAAAAAGTGAGCGCTCGTATGTGCAGGCATTGCATTGGGCTTCGCTCTTGCTGCCCGTGACTACCATTACGGCACAACACAGCAGGAACACTATGCCCATGCGGTCCATCCACGGCAACGACGGGCATCCCGCCTTCATCAGCACCGAGAACACAAAGCTGCCAACAGCTGCCAGCAAAGCGCCACGCGATGTGGCACGCGGATAGAAGAATCCGGCAAGGAAGATGGCAAGAGCGCCCGGACTGACAAATCCCGTGAACTCCTGGATATACTGGAACGCCTGGTCAAGCCCCGTGAGCATTGGCGCTATTACCACTGCCACGAACAAGGCTATCGAACTTGCCCAACGACCGATATGTACCAGCTGGCGTTCGGAAGCGTCGCGGTGTATATACGAGTGGTATATGTCCATAGTGAAGATTGTGGATATGCTGTTCATCATCGATGCCAGCGAGCTGACGATGGCAGCTATGAGTGCCGCAAATGCCAGGCCGCGCACACCCGATGGCAGTATGTTGGCAAGAAGCCACGGATAAGCCTCATCGGGCTTTGACAGCGGAGCGTACATGGCTGCGGCAGCTATACCCGGAATGACAACCAGCAACGGCACAAGCAGCTTTATGTAGGCAGCGAATGCCATACCCTTCTGCGCCTCACCTATTGACTTGGCGGCAAGGGCTCGCTGAATGATGTATTGGTTGCAGCCCCAATAGTAAAGGTTTGACACCCATAAACCGCCTATTATCACCGATAAGCCAGGCAAATCCATATAGCCTGGATTGCTGCGGTCAAGTATCAGGTGGAATTTCTCAGGCACACGTGTACACAACTGGTTGAATCCGTCAACAACGCTGCCCGTATCGCTCAGTGCCGACACGGCAAGCACCGTGGTCACAATACCGCCTACTACAAGCACCACCACCTGTATAACGTCGGTCATCGCCACAGCCTTCAGTCCGCCGTATATTGAATATACGCCCGCCATAAGTGCCAACAGCACCACACCCCACAACAACGGCAATCCCATAACCTGCTGTATGGTCAAGGCTCCGAGGTAAAGTATAGACGTAAGGTTGACAAATACAAACACGGCGAGCCAGAACACAGCCATCACCGTCTTGACACGCCGGTCGTAGCGTTCTTCAAGAAACTGTGGCATAGTTACAATGCCACGCTTAAGGAAAATGGGGATAAACCACTTGGCTACGATTAGCAGTCCCAATGCTGCAATCCATTCGTATGTGGCAATGCCAAGACCGATGCTGAATCCCGAGCCTGACATGCCCACGAACTGTTCTGCCGATATGTTAGAGGCGATGATTGAAGAGCCTATCGCCCACCATGCCAGCCCTCTGCCGGCAAGGAAGTAGCCGTTGGCATCGCGCTCACCGGCACTGTTGCGTCGCGATATCCAGATGCCGACACCCACAATCAGCACACAGTAGCATAAAACTATGATAAGGTCGTAATTCATAACAAGTTATTAAGTATAAGGTATAAGTCTAAATTGACATAGGATAATGGTTCTCGCCAGGACGTACATCGGGCACGTCTGCCACGTACAAGCCACCGCTTTCGGGATATCTGGCGAGTTGGTCGGCTGTCAGTCCGTCGCGTGCGGTGGTGATGTACAGTTTGTGGTCGCCTCCGAATGTACACGAAGCTACGTTTGGCACCGGCACAGCCACCTTGCCCTCGCATTTGCCCGTCTCGGGATTCCACACATACACGCCATATCCGCCCCAATGTGCCACCCACAGACGGCCGTCGGCATCGATGGTCATACCATCGGGAATGCCATACTCGGCAGGCACGTTAATGGCAGTGCGCACATAGCTTATGCTGCCGCTGTGCTCGTCGTAGGCATATTCCTCGATACAGCCACGGCCAGAGTCGGCATAGTACAGCTTCTTTGTCTTTGGATTCCACACCACACCGTTGGGTATCGACTGGCGGTCTATCAGCACATTTGAGTTGCCACGAGCGTCCATAGCCGTAACCCATCCGTTGCGATTCTGGTCAGACATGCGCATTATGCCGCACCACAGTGTGCCATAAGGTGCGCATTTGCAGTCGTTGGTGCGCCACTGCGGGTCGCGCGTGTCCACCTCGGCGAGATGGCGGAACTTGCATGTGTCGAGATCATACACCACAAGGCGGTTCTTCATTGCAAGCACCACCTCATTCTTGTTACCCTTTACGGGTATTATCGATGTTATCATCTCGGGCAACCGGTCGGCAGTAAACGTTCCGCAAGCGGGAGTATAACTGTGCAATAGTCCGCGGTCTATGTCAACCCACAGCAGCTGCTGGCGTTCCTTTAGCCACGTTGCTCCCTCGCCAGTGCAGTCGGCACTGGCGAAGAGCAAAGTTGCTGATATCAAGATTTCTATCATAATTTAATGTTGCTTTATTGTCAATCCTGCATGAGGGCCGAACGGCCTCCATCCATGAGTACTGTAGTGCCGCTTATGAAGCGTGCGTAGTCGGACGCAAGATAAACGCATAGAGCACCGACCTCGTCGACAGTGCCCAGACACTTTACCGGGTGCATGTCAACTGTGCGTTGGCGTTCGGCTGCCGGATCGGCAAACGAATTGAACCATGTGTCGTTGCCGGCGGTGTCGATAAATCCAGGGGCAACAGCCACAGCGCGTATCTTCGGCCCCCACTCTATTGCCATGCTCTGTGCCACAGCGCGCAGTGCAGTCTTGGCTACGTTATAGGGAAAGCAGCCTGGTATTGTGTAGTAGCCATGATTTGACGTCATTATCAGCACCACACCTTTGCCCGACTTCTCGAGCCAGGGCTGGCACAGACGTGCCAAGTGCCAGTGGGCGGCAAGGTTGAGGTTCATGCAATACTGCCAGCGTTCCTCTGAGCACTCGCCTACCCCCTCAAAAATGTTCACACCGGCATTCGACACGAGCACGTCAATGCGTCCGTAGCGTTCGGTCACAGCATTCACAAAGTGTTCGAGTTCATCGGTGCTGGTCACATCGCAACACACATACATGCCCTCACTGCCTTCTTCGACAATGGTGTTCATGAATGTCTTTGCCTCGTCACTGTCGTCGGCCTTGCGCGCGCATCCGGCTACGATGGCACCGGAGCGTGCGAAGAGGCGCGATACGCCAAGACCTATACCCGACGAAACGCCCGTAACTATGACAACGCGTTTTTTTAGGTTAATATTTAAAGGCATAAATAGTTTATTTCTGAAAATCTGTTTTTGTTCTTATTTTTGTTTTTTATAGTAGATAGTCGCACTTTAAATATAGAAGTTGTCGGGGCAATCAGCAAATTCTGTTATGCCAGGATGCTTCTCCATCTCCTCTTCAACGAGGTCTACACCAAGACCCGGACGGTCAGACAGATGCAACATACCATCGTATACCATGTCTTTTATAGGATGATCGATGATGGTGTCGCGCCAAGGCACGTCGTTGTACATGAACTCCTGGCGGAAGAAGTTTGGTATTGAGGCGCACACCTGTGCCGACGCCAGTGTCGAGAGCGGACCGTTGGGATTGTGCGGTGCAACGAGCACATTGTATGTTTCAGCCATTGTTGCCATACGCTTCATCTCCGACGGACCGCCACAGCGCGTGATGTCAGGCATGATGATGTCGCAGATGTAGCGTTCAAGCAGCGGTCGTATGGCGTAGCGTGTGTAGTGGCGTTCACCTACACAGATGGCCATATCCGACGGTATACGCTCACGCATTGCACGCAGTGTGTCGACATTCTCCGGACCGGCTGGCTCCTCATACCATGTAATGTCCAGTTCGGCAAGACGCTTTGCCATCTTCACCGCAATGCGGTAGTTGAGCATGGCGTGCGTCTCGATCATTATATCTACCTCAGGGCCAACAGCCTCGCGCACAGCCTTCGACACGTTGTAAGCCAGGTCTTGCTGGGCATTTGTCAGCGTAAGGTTGGATGCGAGGTTTTCGCCATAGAAGTAGTTGGTGTGTGCGAACGGGTCGAACTTCATGCCTGTAAATCCGTCGGCAATAACACGCTTTGCCTGCTCGATGTAGTCGGCCTCATTGTGTCCGCCCTTGGTAAACCAGTAGTTGGCATAAAGCAGAATGTCCTTGCGGTAGGCACCGCCCAGAAGTTCGTAACACGGCACACCGAGTACCTTGCCCTTAAGGTCGAGCAACGCCATGTCGATACCGCTGATGGCACATAGACTTGCACCCGACGGACCGATCCAGTTCAGGTCGCGATATAGCTTGGTCCAGATGAAATCGGTCTTCATCGGGTCAAGACCAATGATGCGTTTTGCTATATGCTTTGTCGCACCGTATATGGCAGGGCTGCCTGGCCAGTTTGTTGCCTCACCTACACCTGTGTATCCCTCGTCTGTATATATCTTCAACATTGTCCAGTTGTACTTGAACCCCTGGACGAGCCAAACCTTAACGTCTGTAATTTTCATAGCTTTTTTTATTATAATTGTTATTATTAGTCTTACATTATACCATATTTCTCGAAAGCCTCAACCGATGGCATGCCTTCCTTTATCTTGGTAAGCACAACACGCTCGCCACGTGCTTTCTCAAGCGCACGGGTGAACACCTCTTTCTCTATAGCTTTCGGAACAACGCACACGCCATCGATGTCGCCAACAATCATGTCACCATTATTCACCAGAACACCATCCACACTGATAGGTACTCTGTAGTCTATCACCTTGCCTCGTGGAGCCTGGTCCTGTGCATATGGTCCGTAAGAGAAGCAATTGAATCCAAGAGCAAGTATTCCCTTAGTATCACGTGAATAGCCGTTGACTACAGCTCCAACAGCACCGCATTGCATTGCACGGGCACTCATCAGCTCGCCCCAGAGTGCATAATTGGGCGATGAGCCTGAACAAATATACACCTCATTCTCCTTCAGATCATCCAGAGCCTGAAGCATCATACCAAACGACTGCTTCAACACGGCATTTGCCCCGGCATCGGTGTCATTCTGCAAGACATCAGCCTCAAGCACAGTCATTGCTCTGCCAGCCAGCTTCATATCATTCTTCAACGGTCTGATTCGCGGGTCAAGAAACTGATGGTAATACCCCATCTTGTCCATGATATCTCCAATAACGGCTGTATACAATTCATCGTTAATCAGAGCTATAAGTTCTTTGTCATTTTTCCATTCTTCCATCATGTGTCTAAATGTTAATTAGTTAGTATGTAACTATG
>ERZ1026894.1710-NODE-1710-length-12389-cov-18.164099_pt1 | contig 12389 bp, 8 predicted proteins | sample MGYA00380177_ERZ1026894 | MGnify/ENA primary metagenome ERZ1026894 (study PRJEB33269, sample SAMEA4719813) | human gut metagenome | biome: human-associated habitat; feature: organic feature; material: feces | place: Cameroon | collected 2013-10 ... | reverse complement strand
AAGGAAAAGAAGCTGATTAAGCCCCGGGAAGACCGAGAAGGCGGGGCGCAGAAAGCTAAAATAGGCCGATTATACCCAAGAAAAAGAAACCGGCCGGGTATGTGAAGCCACAATAGGCCGATTATACCCAAGGAAAAGAAACCGGCTGGGTATAGTGAGCCACAATAGGCCGATTATACCCAAGAAAAAGAAACCGGTCGGGTATAGTGAGCCACAATAGGCCGATTATACCCAAGAAAAAGAAACCGGCCGGGTATAGTGAGCCACAATAGGTCAATTATACCCAAGAAAAAGAAACCGGCCGGGTATAGTGAGCCACAATAGGCCAATTATACCCAAGGAAAAGAAACCAACCGGGTATGGGAAGCAAAAGAGATGAATAATACCCCCCGGAACCGAAGCCACGGGGGTATAAAGTCGCGGTATATCATGATATGGAAGTGCAACACTGTCAAATGTATTAATTACCTTTGGAGAACGGATCCCCGCCGTTTTTGAATAAGGTGATCATCTCCTGACCGACACTAATAGTGGAAGGAAGATCCGGAACTTCGCTACGGGAGAACCATTTGGCTTCTCCAAGTTCCGATTCCTGCAAAGTAATCGTGGGATCACCGTCCAGCTTTGCAAAGAAGCCGATCATGGCGGAATCACTGAAGGACCAGGGCTGGGATTTGTAATAGACCAGATCACTGACCTTAAGACCTACCTCTTCCATGATCTCTCTGCGGGCAGCGCCCTTGAAGGTCTCACCGACTTCCACGAAGCCTGCCACCAGTGCCCAGTGACGGTAGGAACCGCCGGCGTAACGGGTCAGCAGAATCTTGTCCCGCTCGGTATCCACGATGGCGATAATGACGGCCGGAGAGATCTTGGGATATTCGATCTGTCCGCACTCAGGGCAGATGCAGGCCCGCTCTGTGGTACTGTGAACTGTGGGATGACCACAGCGGCCGCAGAATTTCCGGTCCAGACGGAAACGGTTGATCTGGGTAGCGGTGATCCCGGCGAATGCCAGATATTCCGGTGCAAAGTTACGGAACACGCCGGAAGCATAGAGATCTTCCTCCGGGAGCATGAGAGCGCCGGAGTTTTCTACGGTCTTACGGTAAAAAGCCCTGTCGTCAATGGAAAAGAGGTATTCACAGTCGAGGAAAAAGCGCTCCAGGGGCTGCCGGATTCCCAATAGTCCATGAACTTCCTCAAAGGTAGGAAGATATATCTGAGGATGCTTCTCAATACCTGCATTCGTGGAAGTATCTGCCTCGGTAGCGCTTTTTGTATGGGAGGGTAGATATACCTTTTCCCCATCAAACAACAGCAGATAATCGGAAGGCTTTGGCTCCTGATTTCGGAATTCCGGATAATATTTATGCGGTTCGATCTTATGGATCATCATAGGGTATTTCTCCTTTTATGGCTATTTTTCAGAAAGTATTCATAAGAATATAGTAGTCCACCGTGGGGAGGCTGTCAAATGCAACAGTTCATGAATTGTTTGTCATGAATTGTTGTGGAAATTATTTGAGATTCCGGTATATTTGTGTTAAAATATTCTGTAACTGTTCCGGGACGTTCATTTCACGAAGACTCGCCGGACAGTTATGAAATTTATCAGAAAATACAGCATGAGAGTGTCGTGATGAATGTCTCGGGTGCATCATGTGGAAACGAGGGATAGTATGTTACAGATGATCTTACCGGAGGGAAGCAGTTCTCTCCTTGCTTTTTTTGGAATCCTTTTTGCTTTTGGAGCTACGGTACTGGCAACGGCGAAATTAAGTCCGTATCTGCCGAAGGATGCAGGAAGAGAATTTGCCCATGATGGAAAATTGTCTGCGGGGAAACCCAGAGGCGCCGGAATTATTTTTGTTCTGGCATTTGTGGTATCTGTTCTGCTGTTTTCCCCTTTAAGCGCAGAGCTGGTGATCTACCTGCTGCTGATCGTGGTATGCATGATGACGGGATTTCTGGACGATGCTTCCAAGACTCCATGGGGCGAGTACAAAAAAGGTTTCCTGGATCTGTGCGTGGCAGCACTGGTAGCTATCACTTTTCTGAAATATAATTCCAACGTGGTGGAGCTGGCACTGTTCCATGTAAAGTTCACCCTGCCGCCTGTGGTATTCGCCATTCTCACGGTGATCCTGGTATGGACATCCGTGAATGTGACCAACTGCTCCGACGGTGTGGACGGACTGTCCGGAACTTTGACTATTATTACAATTATATCTATCTACATTGTGGATCGCATGAAGGATGTGAATGAGACTTACTCTTTCCTGATCCTGCTGTTTGCCGTATGTATTCTGGGCTATTTGTGGTACAATGCCACACCCAGTAAGCTGATGATGGGGGATGCCGGTTCCCGGGCCATGGGATTGTTCATAAGCATCGCCATTTTGAAGAGCGGCTGCCCGTTCCTGTTCATCCCACTGGCGCTGGTGCTGATCCTGGACGGAGGACTGGGACTTCTTAAGGTGTCCCTGCTTCGTTTCCTGAAGATCCATATTTTAAAAAATGTACGTACCCCCCTGCATGATCATGTGCGCAAGGTATGGGACTGGTCCAATACCCAGACGGTATTCCGCTTTGCTATCATTCAGATCATTCTGTCTTTGGCAGTGATCTATGCGATGCAATTGTAAAATGCAGGCATGCCGGTAAAAGTAATTGAACAGATAGAAATGGAGAAATTATGTACGATGAATTAACCCCCACTGACATTAAGAAAATGGAAGAAGAGATCGAATACCGCAAGCTGGTCGTGCGTCCCAAGGCACTGGAGGATGTCAAAGAAGCCAGAGCCCACGGTGATCTCAGTGAGAATTTTGAATATTATGCAGCCAAAAAGTATAAGAATCAGAATGAGAGCCGTATCCGCTATCTGGAGAGAATGATCAAGACAGCGAAGGTCATCTCCGAGAACTCCGCAGCGGATGAGGTAGGTATCAACAACACCGTCACGGTGGAATTCGTGGATGACGGCACGGAGGAGGATTACAAGATCGTGACCACCGTCCGCGGTAATTCCCTGGAAGGTCTGATCAGTAATGAGTCCCCCCTGGGCAAAGCACTCCTTGGCAAAAAAGTAGGCGACATCGTTCATGTGCAGGTCAACGCCAATGTGGGTTATGATGTGGAGATCAAGGCACTGAAAAATACCGAGGATGACGGAGACAAGATCCGCAGCTTCTAGTACATCGTTCTGCAAATAACCAGACGAATAACTCGTATAAATTTCCATCTGCGGCATCAGAAAAGCCTGACAATGTTTGAATGCGGTACTAGTCGTTTGCGGAACATATAAGAATAGAAAGAAAAAGGAATTATAAGCATGAAGAAATATCTGCTGTTTGATCTGGACGGTACCCTGACAGATCCTAAAATCGGAATTACTACCTGTGTGCAGTATGCATTGCACTCCTTCGGCATCGAGGAGCCGGATCTGGACAAGTTAGAGCCCTTTATCGGACCACCACTGAGGGACAGCTTTATGGAATTCTACGGTTTCACCGCAAAGCAGGCAGAAGAAGCTGTGGCAAAATACAGAGAGCGTTTTCAGGATACGGGACTTTTTGAAAATGAGGTCTATACCGGTATCCCTAAGATGCTGCGGGAACTTCAGGCTAAGGGATATTTTCTGGCAGTAGCATCCAGCAAGCCCCAGGTATACGTAGAGCGTATCCTGGAACATTTTGACCTGAAAAAATACTTTGTTGTAGTGGTGGGCAGTGAACTGGACGGCAGAAGAGAGACCAAAGATCAGGTGGTACAGGAAACCCTGCGTCAGCTCTTTGGAGAGAGCCCCGTGGATCCCGAACAGGTCTATATGATCGGTGACAGAAAGTTCGATGTGGAAGGAGCCAGAGCGCTCGGAGTGGAGAGCGTGGGAGTGACCTACGGCTACGGAAGCAAGGAAGAATTAAAGGAAGCCAAAGCAGACTATATTGTGCAGTCCGTCGACGAACTGGAGAAATTCCTCCTCCGCGGCAGCGAAGAACTGCGAAACAGCAATCCCGATGATAAAAAGAAAAATCCCATGTACCAGAGAATCTGGACCATGGTGTATTCGTTCCTGATGTTTATTCTGGTGCGTAATGTGATCCAGTATGCCTTGCTGGCACTTCTGTATCAGTTGGCACAGTCCGGAGCCTCCGGCGGGCTGGTGGATCTTCTGATCCTGCGGGATGAGACCGGCGCCTATAACGGCTACTCCGGAGACGTCTCCAGCATCATAGCGGGATTGGGATTCATCGGCGGAGCCATTGCCGTATGGTCCACAGCGAAATTGCTCATTGACAAAAATAAAGAGGACATGCACCTAAGCCACCTTAAAAAAGAAGGCAAAGCAAGATACGCCCTGCTGGTGGCAGCTACCATCGGTGCCGTCATCGGATGCAATCTCCTGTTTGAACTCCTAGGAGTGACCAACAAATCCGAAGCTTATACTGAAGTTGCATCCCAGCAATATTCCGCGCACTTTATCGTAGGAATTCTTGTATTCGGTTTCATCTCACCCATAGCAGAGGAACTTCTGTTCCGAGGAGTTATCTACGGATATCTTCGCAGGTTCCTGAACCTCAGGATTGCCATAGCCCTGTCCGCCCTGATCTTCGGTGTCTACCACATGAACTACGTCCAGGGCATGTACGGCTTTCTCATCGGCTGCCTTATGGCATATGCCTACGAATACTTCGGAGAGTTCAAAATGGCGGTCTTCGTCCACGTGGCATCCAATGTTCTCGCCTACTGCCTCTCCTACACCGCCATTGCCATCACCGGCTTCGTCAGCTGGCCCGTGTGCGTGATATTCCTGGCAGTGGCAGCAGTATCCCTCGGGATGCTTCATCGGCAGAAAAATATATTTTAACCAAATAACAAAATGCATTTCTGTCAGTCCTAACAGCAACCATAAGATGTATGGGCTGACTTCATAACCCAGCAGTCGATAACAGGGTAAGGATAAGCAGACCGTAAGCAGACGTCGGCACTTAGCGGGGGTATTTTCCACGCTTATGTGCCGCTACGCTCTGCGACAGAGCGAGAGCGTGTCGCGTTCCTTACCATGTTTGAGACTGCGAGGCTTCATGAGACATTATAAAAGGAGCAACACATGAAATTCAGCATTATCGTAGTCTGCTTAAACCCAGGCCCCAAACTGAATCAGACCTTGGACAGCATCCTGTCCCAGACCTACCCTGATTTCGAGATCATCGTCAAAGACGGCGGCAGCCGCGACGGTTCCATAGAAACCATGCGCGAGGACAGACACATCCACCTATATCAGGAACCTGACCACAGCATCTACGAAGCCATGAATCAGGCAGTCTCCCATGTGACCGGCGACTTTATTCTCTTCCTAAATTGCGGTGACCTTTTCTATGACAACGAAGTTCTGAGCCGCACCGCACAGTTCATGGAACAACACCCGGCGAAACTTCAGGGCATCTACTACGGCGATACATACAGCGCGAAGACACAGACGAAGATATCTTCACCACCCCGCATCACCGGTTTCGTCTGCTACCGCAACATTCCCTGCCACCAGTCCTGCTTTTATGCTGCAGACCTGTGCAGACAGAAGCCCTACGAACCCAAATATAAGATCCGTGCAGATTACGAACATTTCCTCTGGTGCTATTATCGTGCCAAAGCACCTATGCAGTATCTGGGACTTACCGTGTCCTCCTACGAGGGCGGCGGCTACTCTGAGACCAAGGAGAACCTGAAGCGCAGCGCAGCAGAACATAAGGAGATCACGGCAAAATACATGAATCCCGGCGAACTGTTCCGCTACCGGGCAGTCATGGCACTGACACTGGCACCTCTTCGCACCGCACTGGCAGAGAGTAAACACTTTTCAGCAATGTATCAGAAACTGATGAGCAAGGCGTATGGACGAAAACAGGAAAAATAGGGGAGAACCCCTAAAAAGTTGTGCAGGAAATACACTTCTGAGAAGAAAATTAATACAATTTCCAGACAACAGATATGTAAATAATAGAATTGACAAATTATCTGACAATTCATAGAAAAATCTATATTTACAAATGAGAAAAATAGGTGTATAGTACAGAAAAGGTCGCAATGAGGCGCTCGAAAGAGTCTCATTGCGACCTTTTTTATTATTCGAGATCAAAACACGAGAAGAGAGAAATAGAAACCCGGAAAGGAGAACTATATGTTTGATGTAAAACAGGAGCTGCCCAAGGCACCATTATATCGGGAAGAATTTGAGCATGATAACTGCGGTATCGGAGCCTGTGTCAATATTCACGGAGAGAAGAGCCGCGCTACCGTTGAGAATGCGCTGAAGATCGTAGAGAATCTGGAGCACAGAGCCGGTAAGGATGCGGAAGGTAAGACCGGTGACGGTGTCGGTATTCTGACACAGATCCCCCACAAATTTTTTGCAAGAGTCACAAAGGCTCTGGGCATGGATATCGGCGGAGAGAGAGAATACGGTGTCGGCATGTTCTTCTTCCCCCAGGAAGAGCTGCGTCGCAACCAGGCGAAGAAGATGTTTGAGATCATTGTGGAAAAGGAAGGAATGGAATTCCTCGGCTGGCGTGAAGTGCCCACTTTCCCCAATGTGCTGGGACACAAGGCAGTAGAGTGCATGCCCTATATCATGCAGGGCTTTGTGAAAAAGCCCGCCGATGTGGAAAAAGGTCTGCCCTTCGACCGCAGACTTTACATTGCAAGACGTGTATTCGAGCAGTCTTCCGATGATACCTATGTGGTCTCTCTTTCCAGCAGAACTATCGTATATAAAGGAATGTTCCTGGTAGGACAGCTTCGTACCTTCTTTGCAGACTTACAGAGTGAGGATTACGAATCCGCCATTGCTATGGTACATTCCCGTTTCTCCACCAATACCAACCCCAGCTGGGAGCGTGCTCATCCGAATCGTCTGATGGTACACAACGGCGAGATCAATACCATCCGTGGCAATGCCGATAAGATGCTGGCCCGTGAAGAGAACATGGAATCCGAGCATCTGAAGGGACAGCTGCATAAGGTACTGCCTGCCATCAGCAAGACCGGTTCCGATTCCGCAATGTTAGACAACACATTGGAATTCCTGGTAATGAGCGGCATGGAGCTGCCTCTGGCAGTCATGATCGCCATCCCCGAGCCTTGGGCGAACAACAAGGCAATGTCCCAGACCAAGAGAGATTTCTACCAGTATTACGCTACCATGATGGAGCCCTGGGACGGTCCCGCATCCATCCTATTCTCCGACGGAGATATCATGGGAGCCGTGCTGGACAGAAACGGTCTGCGTCCTTCCCGTTACATGATCACGGATGACGATACGCTGATCCTGTCCTCTGAGGTAGGTGTGCTTCCCATTGATCCCACGAAGATCAAAGTAAAAGAAAGACTTCGTCCCGGCAAAATGCTCCTGGTCGATACCGTACAGGGAAGAGTCATCGACGATGAGGAGATCAAGGAAAAATATGCTTCCAGACAGCCTTATGGAGAATGGCTGGACAACAATCTGACCGAACTGAAGAGTATCCATATCCCGAACTATCGTGTTCCGGAATACACCTACGAAGAGCGCCAGCGGATGCAGAAGGCTTTTGGCTACACCTACGATGAGATGAAGCAGAGCATTCTGCCGATGGCAAAGAACGGCAGCGAAGCCATCGCAGCCATGGGTGTGGATACGCCACTGCCCGTGCTGAGTAAGACGAATCACCCGCTGTTCCATTATTTCAAGCAGCTGTTTGCACAGGTGACGAACCCGCCTATTGACGCTATCCGTGAGGAGATCGTAACCTCCACCACCGTATACATCGGTACCGAGGGCAACATCCTGGAGGAGACTCCGAAGAACTGTAACGTTCTGAAGGTCAACAACCCGATCCTGACCAACACTGATCTCTTGAAGATCAAGAACATGAAAGTAGACGGCTTCAAGGTAGAAGTCGTACCTATCGTATATTATAAGAACACCAGCTTAGAGCGTGCCATTGACCGACTGTTCGTGGAAGTGGACAGAGCTTACAGAGAAGGTGTGAACATTCTGATCCTGTCCGACAGAGGCGTGGATGAGAACCATGTGCCCATTCCTTCCCTGCTTGCTGTATCTGCCCTGAACCAGTATCTGGTACGCACCAAGAAGAGAACCAGAGTCGCACTGATCCTGGAGTCCGGCGAACCCAGAGAAGTACACCATTTTGCTACACTGCTTGGCTATGGTGCCTGCGCTATCAACCCTTATCTGGCACAGGATACCATCAAGGAGCTGATCGAGAGCAATATGCTGGACAAAGATTATTATGCTGCAGTGGATGATTACAACAACGCTGTTCTCCACGGCATTGTCAAGATCGCTTCCAAGATGGGCATCAGCACTATCCAGTCCTATCAGGGCTCCCAGATCTTCGAGGCTATCGGTATTGCACCGGAAGTGATCAGTAAGTATTTCTCCAACACTGTATGTCGTGTGGGAGGTATTACCTTAAAAGATATTGAGCAGCAGGTAGACGACCTGCACTCTCAGGCATTTGATCCGCTGGGATTGAAAAACGACCTGACCTTAAACAGCCCCGGACACCACAAGATGCGCAGCGGCGGTGACGAGCATCTGTACAACCCCGCTACCATCCATATGTTACAGGAATCCACCAGACGCGGTGATTATCAGATGTTCAAGCAGTACACTGCCATGGCCAACGATGAAGATTCCATCAAGAACCTCAGAGGACTGATGGACTTCAATTATCCGAAAAAGGGTGTGCCCATCGAGGAAGTAGAGCCGGTAGAGTCCATCGTAACCCGATTCAAGACCGGTGCCATGTCCTACGGTTCCATTTCCAAGGAAGCCCATGAGACCATGGCCATCGCCATGAACCATCTGCACGGCAAGAGCAATTCCGGTGAAGGCGGTGAGGATCTGGACCGTCTGACCGTAGGCCCGGATGGACTCAACCGTTGTTCCGCCATCAAGCAGGTAGCCAGCGGACGTTTCGGTGTCACCAGCCGTTACCTGGTAAGTGCACAGGAGATCCAGATCAAGATGGCACAGGGAGCAAAACCCGGCGAGGGCGGACATCTGCCCGGAGGAAAGGTATATCCCTGGATCGCCAAGACCAGACACTCCACACCCGGTGTGTCCCTGATCTCTCCGCCCCCTCATCACGATATTTACTCCATTGAGGATCTGGCGCAGTTGATCTACGATCTGAAAAATGCCAACACCCAGGCAAGAATCTCCGTGAAGCTGGTATCTGAAGCCGGTGTGGGAACCGTAGCAGCCGGTGTAGCCAAGGCGGGAGCCCAGGTCATCCTGGTATCCGGCTATGACGGTGGTACCGGTGCGGCACCGAGAAACTCCATCCACAATGCCGGACTTCCTTGGGAGCTGGGACTGGCAGAGACACATCAGACCCTGATCATGAATGGATTGCGTAATAAAGTCCGTATCGAGACCGATGGTAAGCTGATGAGCGGCAGAGACGTAGCCATCGCAGCTATTTTAGGTGCCGAGGAGTTCGGTTTTGCTACCGCTCCGTTGGTAACCATGGGTTGTGTCATGATGAGAGTATGTAATCTGGATACCTGTCCGGTAGGTGTGGCTACCCAGAACCCGGAGCTGCGGAAAAACTTCCGCGGTAAGCCGGAATATGTGGAAAACTTTATGAAATTTATCGCACAGGAGCTGCGGGAATACATGGCAGCACTGGGCGTGCGTACCGTAGATGAGCTGGTTGGCAGAACTGATCTGCTGAAGAGAAAAGAGCATCTGACCGATCGTCAGGAGGAAGTGGATCTGACCCAGATCTTAAGCAATCCTTACGAGGGCAGCAAGCAGAAGGTGACCTTTGATCCCAGGCAGGTCTATGACTTCCAGTTAGAGAAGACACTGGATGAGAAGGTACTGTTAAAGCAGCTGGGAAAAGCCATCGATGCAGGACAGAAGCGCAGCATCGAAGTAGACGTCAGCAACACCGATCGTGCTTTCGGTACGATCCTTGGAAGCGAGATCACCAGAAAACTGGGCGATGATGTGGAAGAGGATACCTACCATGTACTGTGTAAGGGTGCCGGCGGACAGTCCTTCGGAGCCTTTATCCCCAAGGGCCTGACTCTGGAACTGGTAGGCGACAGCAACGACTACTTCGGCAAAGGCTTATCCGGCGGTAAGCTGGTGGTATATCCTCCCCAGGGCAGCAAGTTCAAGGCTGAGGAAAATATCATCATCGGTAATGTGGCACTGTACGGTGCAACCTCCGGTAAAGCATTCATCAACGGTGTGGCAGGCGAACGTTTCTGCGTACGTAACTCAGGTGCCATCGCAGTCGTCGAAGGTGTAGGTGATCATGGTTGTGAATACATGACCGGCGGACGTGTAGTAGTCCTGGGACCCACCGGTAAAAACTTTGCAGCCGGTATGAGCGGTGGTATCGCTTATGTACTGGATGAAGGCAACGATCTGTACAAGCGTCTGAATAAGGAAATGGTATCCTCCAGCGAGATCACATCCAAATATGATGTGCTGGAGTTGAAATCCATGATCCAGGAGCATGTGGCACTGACTAATTCCGCCAAGGGTAAGGAAGTGTTGGACAACTTTGGAGAGTATCTGCCCAAGTTCAAGAAGATCATCCCTCATGACTATGAGAGAGTCTTGAAGACCATCGTACAGATGGAGGAAAAGGGACTGAGCGCAGAGCAGGCACAGATCGAAGCATTCTATGCCAACACCAGAAAGTAAATGGGAGGCCAGTGTGAAAAGCAATCCTGAAGATTACTTTTCACACGACTAATTTGTGTCGCGGGCGCCACAAATTAGTTTATCGCAGAACTAAATCTGAAATTTAGTTCGCGATTCTTCCGACGCCGATGCGTCTGCAGAATGGAGAGAGTCATGGGAAAACCAACGGGATTTATGGAATATAAAAGGGAAGTCAGCGTGGCTGAGGATCCGAAGAAGAGAATACAGCATTTTAACGAATTCCATGAGCATCTGCCGAAGGAAAAGCAGCGTTTACAGGGTGCCAGATGTATGGAATGCGGCGTGCCGTTCTGCCAGTCGGGTATGATGATCTGCGGTATGGCCAGCGGATGCCCTCTGCACAATCTGGTGCCGGAGTGGAACGATCTGGTATATACCGGCAACTGGCAGCAGGCTTACAACCGTCTGAAGAAGACCAACAATTTCCCCGAGTTCACTTCCAGAGTATGCCCTGCCCTGTGTGAGGCGGCATGTACCTGCGGGCTGAACGGGGATCCGGTCTCCACTAAAGAGAACGAATATGCTATCATTGAGAATGCTTACAGCGAGGGCTATGCGGCAGCCAAGCCCCCTGTGGTACGCACCGGCAAAAAGGTGGCAGTCATCGGCAGCGGTCCCTCCGGACTGGCAGCAGCGGATCTGCTGAACCAGAGAGGACATCAGGTCACTGTGTTTGAGCGTTCCGATCGTGTGGGAGGACTGTTGATGTACGGCATCCCCAACATGAAGCTGGAGAAGCAGATCATCGACCGCAAGATCAATATTATGAAGGAAGAGGGTGTCACCTTTGTCACCGGAACCGACATCGGCAAGGATATCAAAGCCTCCAAGCTTTTACATGATTTTGACCGTGTCGTACTGGCCTGCGGTGCCTCTAATCCCAGAGACATCAATGCTCCCGGCAGAGATGCCAAGGGAATCTATTTCGCAGTGGATTTTCTGAAGGCTAATACCAGGAGTCTGCTGGATTCGAATTTTGAAGATAAGAAATATGTGGAGACCAAGGGGAAGAATGTGGTCATCATCGGCGGCGGTGATACCGGTAATGACTGCGTGGGAACCTCCATCCGTCACGGAGCAAAATCTGTGACCCAGATCGAGATGATGCCCAAGGCACCGGACAAACGAGCAGAGAATAATCCCTGGCCCGAATGGCCGAAGGTCTGCAAGACCGATTACGGCCAGGAAGAAGCCATTGCGGTCTATGGACATGATCCGAGGATTTATGAGTCCACGGTCAAGGAATTTATCAAGGATAAGAATGGCAATCTGAAAGCTGTGAAGATCGTGAAGCTGTCCTGGGAAAAGGATCCGGCTACCGGACGCATGAAGATGCAGGAGATCGCCGGAAGCGAACAGATCCTGGATGCGGAGATCGTACTGATCGCAGCAGGATTCTTAGGAACCCAGAAATACATTGCCGATGCTTTCGGGGTGGAATTAAATGAACGCACCAATGTAAAAACTGCACCCGGGAAATATCAGACCAGTGTGGAAAATGTATTCGTCACCGGCGATATGCACAGAGGACAGTCTCTGGTGGTATGGGCGATCCGCGAAGGCAGAGAAGCTGCACATGCTGTGGATGAGAGCCTGATGGGGTATTCTAATCTGGTGATCCAGTAGTATTAAAAAA
>ERZ1026894.1709-NODE-1709-length-12390-cov-3.573976_pt1 | contig 12390 bp, 10 predicted proteins | sample MGYA00380177_ERZ1026894 | MGnify/ENA primary metagenome ERZ1026894 (study PRJEB33269, sample SAMEA4719813) | human gut metagenome | biome: human-associated habitat; feature: organic feature; material: feces | place: Cameroon | collected 2013-10 ... | reverse complement strand
CAAAAAAATGCGAGTATCAATATGAGGAATCTAATTATTATCATTTTATTATCTACAAGCATTGGATGCGTTGCACAAATTGACACGACAAACACAGTATCAGACACATTGAGCACCAAGATGACCGGCAACATCCTGACAAAAGATACACTGTCGGGAACCGCTGCGGTCGGCACTCAGACAAAAGTCACTTCACCAGCGGACAAAATGACAAACTCGCAGAAAGCCATCGCCTTCATCGACAGGCTTCCACAAGGAAAACTTTTCAGATCCACTTATATCGGAGTGCCGTTAATCATCGGAGGACTTATTGAAAAGCATCAAGACACGAAGTTCAGGAAACTGAGAAATGACTTCATGCCGGAATTCCACCGTACATTAGACAATTACACGCAGTTTGCTCCCGCCGCCGTTATGGTAGGAATGAAAGCGGCAGGAGTAAGAAGCCGTTCGTCATGGGGGAGGATGCTTCTCAGCGACGCTTTCTCCGTGGCATTGATGACAGGCATCGTACAAGGACTTAAGAACGCGACGAACGTGACACGCCCTGACGGCTCCGACAATCATAGTTTCCCTTCGGGACATACCGCAACGGCGTTCATGACAGCCACGATGCTGAACAAGGAATACGGCTACAAGGGTCCGTGGGTAGGAATAGGTGCATATAGCATGGCTACTGCCACCGGTCTGATGCGCATGGCAAACAACAAACACTGGCTCAGCGACGTGATGGTGGGTAAATCCTCACTTTCTCAAAATTGGTCAAGTTGTTTTTTACCATTACTTAACAACTTTTACAATCTTCTCATCCAACTTATTCCCTGTAATGATTGTTCGGAAAGCAAAAAAAACATATATTTGCAGAGACATATATAATCTGATAACAATTAAAACTATAAAAGATGAGAAAATTCACGACAAAATCCATTATTGCACTGTTAGCAGGTGCGGTGACTCTGAGTTCATGTATCGGTTCTTTCGGATTGACCAACAAGGTGTTAGACTGGAACAAGAGCCTCAGCAGCTGCAAGTTCCTCAACGAGCTTGTGTTCCTTTTGATAAGCCCGGCTTATGCCGTGTGTAGTGTGGCAGACCTGTTCATCCTCAACACCATCGAGTTCTGGAGCGGCAGCAAAGTAATCGCCAAGGTGGGCGAGACCCAAAATGTGATGGGCAAAGACGGCCGCATGTATGCCGTGAAGACATTGAAGAACGGTTATGAGATAACATCTCCCGACGGTGAGGTGTCACACCTTGTATATAACAAGAAGGAGAAGAGCTGGAGCTACGAGGACAAAGGCGCCATCAAGGAACTGTTCCGTTTCAACGACGACGGCACCATCATGGCAACTCTGCCCAACGGCAAGAAGATGAAAGTATCGCAAGACCAGGCCGGCATCTACCAGGTGAGAATGGCTGTCAACGACGGAATGTACTTCGCTTCAAGAAAATAAAGAAGAGACATATAACTAATTATTACGACATGAATACAATAAAAAAATTAGCTACTTGCTGCATCGCTTTAGCTGCAGCACTAAATGCAAACGCGATTGGAACGGAAACGGCCAGCACGGCAGTATGCGTACAGAACATCAATGCACAATGGACTGGTGACGCCACGGGATTCTGGAAGGCAAGAATCGGTGCCAACGTCAGAGACATCCCGAGCTCCTGTCCAGGGCTATATTCAAAAGTAGACAAGACCGACTTCGGAGATGGCACATATATGTATTGCTATCTGAAAGACGAAGAAGAAGTGTTTTCTGTAACCACCGACGATGCCGGAACCATCAAATCCGTCAGCATAGCCATGGACTCCGGAATAGAGCTCTCTCTGATGGGCATCAAAGTGACTGCAGACACAAAATACCACACACTGATGAAGACCGTGCCTACCAAGATAAAGTGGGTGTTAGACTTAGATGAACTCACACTCTACCTCGGTTCGGAAAAGGTATCTTGCGCACCGTTCATCAGAGACCTAACCCAACGCGGCAAAAACAAGTTGGCAAGGATGAAGGATACGGGAAAACTGATTCCTGTCACCCTGTCAGACATCGAGCCCGACGCTATATTATGGAGAATCACCATAGAATAAGCGCATAAGCCCCATATCCACAACAAGCCCCGACCGGTAAGCACTACCCGTCGGGGCTCGTCAATATAAAGCCACGCCACACAAATAAGAACTTGGATTATCAAAACCATAACCTCCGTTATCCTTTGCCATGAAACAGCCATCTCGTTTCCTGCATTTGGAAAAATCCAAGCAAGCCCAGATGAACGGTTTGGGATTATCAGGAAGCAGCGAATGCGAAAAGGTTAAATTAACACAAAAACCGGAGGGACGGAACGAGAGAAAGAGAAAATAGTGTTACTTTTGTAAGATATGAAGAAAGTGTCAGTACTCGTGCCGGTATATGGCGTGGAGAAATATATAGAAGAATGTGCGAGATCGCTGTTCGAACAGACCTACGAAGACATAGAATATGTGTTCGTTGACGACTGTTCGAAGGACGGCAGTATCGCCATACTTGAAAGGGTTGCCGAAGAATATCCCCAGAGGAAAAGTCAGACAAGAATAATCCGCCATGACCACAACAAAGGACTTGGCGGAGCGAGACTCACCGCCCTGCAGAAGGCAACGGGAGAATACGTGACCCACGTGGACAGCGACGACATCCTGCCCCTCGACGCCATCGCCCTGCTGATGGCGAAGGCTGAGGAAAGCGGCGCCGACATCGTAACCGGCGGATATTCAGAATGGAGAGACGGCAAGGCCACAAGATATGCGGAACCGCCACAGATGGGAAAGGAGAAATACCTGAAGGCGCTACTATGCCAGAACATAGTGAAAAACAGGATATGGGGCAGGCTATACCGCAGGAAGACGCTGACGGAGAACGGGATATACAGTGTGGAGGGCATCGACTTCAGCGAAGACTATGCCGTGGTGCCGAGGGCTGTGTATCACTCGCGGATAGCGACTGTAGACAGAAACGTGTATTACTACCGCATGGACAACAACACCTCGTATACGCACACCATATCCGAGAAGCACCTCCGCTCACACCTGAGGGCATGCCAGCTCGTGGCCGATTTCTTCATGACCGTAGCCGACGGCAGCAAATACCGCAAGGCAGTTGACATCGGCATCGCCAACGCCTTCAGATGTCTTGCCGACAGCAATCTTGACGCCGCCATCGCCGACGAGACACTGACCTACGAACCCGGCGACCGGATTTGCCGTCTGTGTATCTCGATGCTCAAGAAGAGACGATGGGTGAAGACCGCAGATTTCATATATCTCGCCTACAGACGACTGTATTTCAGCATGGCATGACAACGAGGCGTTTGGCAACGGATTTCTGTGGATTCACAAACGGTCATGAAGCCGTTTGATACAACAAGCGACAATGCCCGATTGGGGCTGAAAAGGAATATAAATTGCTCCATAAGCGCCCATTGTTTATCGAAAGTCAAAAAATAGCGACTATCCTCTATTTTTTTCGCCGCAATAGAATAGGAAATATAACGATATTTTGTAACTTTGCAACCAAATACATATTTTTACACGACATATAAAGAAACAGAAAATGGCTGAAACAAGACAAATCAAGACCGCATTGGTATCAGTGTTTCACAAAGACGGGCTGGATGAGCTTCTCGCAAAACTGAATGCTGAGGGTGTGAAATTCCTTTCTACAGGAGGTACACAGAAATTCATCGAGTCGCTTGGCTATGAATGCCAGGCAGTGGAGGACGTAACGACATATCCCTCTATCCTTGGCGGAAGAGTGAAGACCCTCCATCCAAAAATATTCGGAGGCATCCTGGCACGCCGCGACAACGAAGGCGACCGCGACCAGATGCAGGAATTCGAGATACCAGAGATTGATTTGGTCATCGTAGACCTCTATCCATTCGAGGACACCGTGGCAAGCGGAGCTTCTGAGGCCGACATCATCGAGAAGATCGACATCGGCGGTATCTCGCTGATCCGTGCCGGAGCGAAGAACTTCAAAGATGTTGTCATCGTGCCAAGCAAGGCTGAATATGGCGTGCTGCTCGACATTCTGAACAAGAAGGGCGCCCAGACCGACATCGAAGACCGTCGCATGTTCGCCACAAGAGCTTTCGGAGTGAGCAGTCACTACGACACGGCTATCCACGCATGGTTTGAGAAATAAGCGAGGAGCAAAAGGAAGAAATGTTGGCGAGGAGACGAACGGGAAACTGACGGGGAGGAGACAAGAACAGCCTACGACAACCGGCGGCAACCTGTCAGAGAGAAAAGCAGTCTGCCAGTCAACAGACAGGACAAGCGGGAAAGCTTGCAAGAACTTAGTATATATATAATAAGGTAAAAGCAAAAGAACGAATATGGGATTCTTTTCATTTATACAAGAGATAGCAATGGACTTGGGTACCGCCAACACTATCATCATCAGCGATGACAAGATAGTAGTTGACGAGCCATCGGTAGTGGCTCTCGACCGCCGCACCGACAAGATGATTGCCGTTGGCGAGAAAGCCAAGATGATGTATGAGAAAACTCACGACAACATACGCACCATCCGTCCGCTCCGCGACGGCGTGATTGCCGACTTCACTGCCTGTGAGCAGATGATGCGCGGACTGATAAAGATGGTCCACACGGGAAGCCGCCTCTTCTCGCCATCACTGCGAATGGTGATCGGCGTGCCTTCAGGCTCTACTGAGGTTGAGCTGAGAGCCGTGCGCGACTCTGCAGAACATGCCGACGGCCGTGACGTATATCTGATTTTCGAGCCGATGGCAGCTGCCATCGGTATCGGAATCGACGTGGAGGCACCGGAGGGCAACATGATTGTCGACATCGGTGGCGGCAGCACCGAGATTGCCGTGATTTCATTGGGCGGCATCGTGTCTAACAACTCCATCCGCACCGCCGGCGACGACCTGACAGCCGACATCCAGGACTACATGAGCCGCCAGCACAACGTGAAGGTGAGCGAGCGTATGGCCGAGCGTATCAAGATTCACGTGGGCTCTGCCCTCACCGACCTTGGCGAGGAAGGACCGGAAGACTATGTGGTACATGGTCCGAACCGCATCACCGCCCTGCCTATGGAAGTGCCGGTATGCTATCAGGAAATTGCCCACTGCATCGACAAGACAATCGCAAAGATAGAGAACGCCGTGCTTTCAGCACTTGAGAACACACCGCCTGAGCTCTATGCCGACATCGTGAAGAACGGCATATACCTGACGGGAGGTGGCGCTCTGCTGCGCGGTCTGGACAAGCGTCTGACCGACAAGATCAACATCAAGTTCCACATCGCCGAGGATCCATTGCACAGTGTTGCCAAGGGAGCCGGCATCGCGTTGAAGAACGTTGACCGCTTCTCATTCCTCATGAGATAACAAAGAAATACAAAATACAATTTAACAGCGAAAAGGTATAGTGCCGTAGAAAAGTAAAAAGTCAGCGCTGACAAGCGAGAGTCCTTTTACTTTTTTACAGCCTTGCCTTTTTTCTTTTGATACACAATGCGCAATCTTCTTGCCTTCTTGGCGAAATACAACCATTGGTTCGTATTCATACTTCTCGAAGTGATATGCTTCGTGCTGCTGTTCAGGTTCAACAATTTCCAGGGCAGCGTTTATTTCTCCTCGGCAAACGCCGTGGCGGGAAAGGTATATGAATACAACTCCTCAGTAACGACATTCTTCAACATGTCGCAGAGCAACAAAAAGCTCAGCGAGCGCAACCTCATTCTCGAACAGCAAGTAAGAGCCCTCACTCAATACATCGCCACCCACCACGGCGACTCCCTCGCCATGGAACAGTGTCAGAAACAGGCGCTTGCCGGCTTCAAGCTCATCCCGGCGAAGGTGATACAGAGCACCATAAACCGTGAAGACAACCTCATCACCATAGACAAGGGAAAAGCTGACGGAATACACGAGGACATGGGAGTGGCATGCGGCACGGGAGTAGTGGGCGTGGTGTATATGGCATCGGATCACTACTCTATAGTATTGCCGGTGATAAACGTGAACTCGAACATCAGCGTCATGATACGCAAGAGGGGATACTTCGGTTTCCTGCACTGGAAGGGAACACCGAGCGACATTGCCTATGTTGACGACGTGCCGCGCCACGCCAGATTCGCCCTCGGCGACTACGTGGTGACAAACGGATACTCGTCGATATTCCCGCCAGGAATAATGGTGGGCAAGATTCTCCACGTGTTCAACTCCTCCGACGGACTCTCATACCGCGTGCAGCTAAGACTCTCAACCGACTTCGGCAAACTGCGCCACGTATGCGTGATAGACAACAGCGCGCTGAAAGACAAGGCTCTGCTGCTGAAAGCGGCTCAAGACTCGCTGAAACCGAGAGACACCAGCAAGAAATAACAAGGCGATACCGCCACGACTACTTTATCACCAATAAAGGGAAAGGAACAAAGAATGAGCATCGACATCATAAAAAGAATCCTCCTGTTGACAATACTCGTACTGGCACAAGTGCTGGTACTCAACAACATACACCTGCTGGGATGCGCCACTCCCCTACTCTATGTATATCTCGTGCTGCGCATCAACCGCTTCTGTCCGCAATGGGCAAACCTGCTTTGGGGATTTGTCATCGGACTGTGTGTAGACATTTTCTCTAATACCCCCGGACTGGCGGCAGCCTCAATGACTCTCATGTCGCTGCTGCAGCCATACGTGCTCAATATCTTCGTGGCACACGACAACCAGGACGACCTGAAACCGTCGTTCCGCACGCTCGGTCCGGTGAAGTATATCAGCTACACATCAATTCTCGTGTTCATATTCTGTCTCACATTCTTCACACTCGAGACCTTCAACTTCTTCAACTGGCTGCAGTGGATATACAACATCGTGGGCAGCACCATAATAACAGTTCTGCTCGTGCTCGTGGTGGAAAACGTGAGAAGAGACTGACAAGAGCAGGAAACAACAACTTCAAGAAATGAGCAAAGATTTCGGATTAGAAAACAGGAAATACGTGATTGGCGGCGTTGCCATGTGCATCATCATCATCTACATCATACGACTCTTCGTGTTGCAGATCATGAGTGAGGACTACAAGAAGAACGCCGACAGTAACGCTTTTCTGAAGAAAATAGAATTCCCCGCCCGCGGCGCCATCACCGACCGCCACGGCAAACTCCTCGTATACAACCAGCATGCCTACGACATAATGGTGATAATGAACGAGGAGAGCGGACGCCTCGACACCATGGCTTTCTGCAACGCCTTGGGCATAACAAAGGAGTTCTTCATAAAAAGGATGAACGACATAAAAGACCGTTCAAAGAATCCCGGCTACTCCAGATTCACCCAGCAGCTCTTCATGAGTCAGCTGACATCAGAGGAGAACTCCGTGTTCCAGGAAAAGATATACCGGTTCCCCGGTTTCTACATACAGAAGCGCAGCATCCGTCAATACATGTATCCTTATGCCGCCCACGTGCTTGGCGACGTGAGCGAGGTATCACTCGCCGACATCGAAGACGACGACTACTACCAGGCAGGCGACTATATCGGAAAGCTCGGCATAGAGAAATACTACGAGAAAGAGCTGCGCGGCACCAAGGGAGTGCATATCCTGCTGCGCGACGCACACGGCAGAATACAGGGCAGCTACCAGAACGGCAAGTTCGACACCAAGCCTATTGCCGGCAAGGACCTCACGCTCGGCATCGACCTGCAGCTGCAGGCGCTCGGCGAGAGACTGATGCAGGGCAAGATAGGAAGTATCGTTGCCATCGAACCTGCCACGGGAGAGGTGTTGTGTATGGTATCATCGCCAAGCTACGACCCGCGCCTGATGACGGGAAGGATGAGAGGCAAGATGCACCACTACCTGATGAAAGACCCCTACCGCCCGTTGCTCAACCGTTCCATCATGGGACAGTATCCTCCTGGCTCCACCTTCAAGACCTCACAGGGTCTGACGTTCCTGACCGAAGGCATCGTGTCGCCATCCACGGCATTCCAATGCCACCATGGATTCTCGTTCCGCGGACTCCATGTGGGTTGCCACGGACACGCCTCACCGTTATCCATCGTGCCGGCAATAGGCACATCATGCAACGGATATTTCTGCTGGGGATTGTATTATATGCTGGGCAACAGAAAGAAATACAAAACCGTGCAGGACGCCATGAACACATGGCGCGACTATATGGTGAGCATGGGATTCGGATATAAACTGGGCATAGACCTGCCGGGAGAAAAACGCGGACTGATTCCAAACGCACAGTTCTACGACAAGGCATACAAGGGATCGTGGAACGGACTGACGGTAATCAGTATCAGCATCGGACAGGGCGAGGTGAACCTCACTCCTCTTCAGATTGCCAACCTGGGAGCGACAATCGCCAACAGAGGATTCTTCTATACACCACACGTGGTGAAGAAGGTGAAGGGCGAGTATCTCAAACCTGAATTCAGAGAGCGCCACTACACCAAGGCCAACCACCGGTCGTATGAATATATCGTGGCGGGAATGAGGAAGTCGGCATTGGACGGCACCTGCAAGATGCTCTCCCGCCTGCCATTCGAAGCCTGCGGAAAGACCGGTACGGCACAGAACCGCGGTCATGACCACTCCGTATTCATGGGCTTCGCCCCTATGAACAAGCCGAAGATAGCCATCGCCGTCTACGTGGAGAACGGAGGATGGGGAGCCGACTACGGTGTACCTATCGGCGGACTGATGATGGAACAGTATATTAACGGAAAGCTGTCGCCTTCTTCTGAGAAAGAGGCAGAGGCATTCCAACACAGACGTATAGCTTATGGCTCAAGTGACAGATAAACAACCGAGCGTGCTTCGCTCTCTGGACTGGTGGACGATAATAATCTACGTGGCGCTGCTCTGCTTCGGATGGATCAGCGTCTGCGGAGCGAGCTACACCTATGGCGACAACGACATATTCTCACTGGGTGCCCGCTCCGGCATGCAGATAGTATGGATCGGCACTTCGATAGCGCTGGGCTTCGTGTTGCTGATGCTCGACAGCAAGTTCTACGACACCTTCGCCTACGTGATATACATGGTGTTGCTCCTGCTGCTCTTTGCCACGATATTCAACCCACACGAAATCAAAGGTTCGAGATCGTGGCTCGTGCTCGGTCCGCTGCGACTGCAACCGGCAGAGTTCGCCAAGTTTGCCACTGCCCTTGCCGTGGCGAAATTCATGAGTGCCTATGGTTTCGACATACACCGCTGGCGCGACTTCGCCACAGCCTGCGGCATCGTATTGCTGCCGATGCTCTTCATCGTGGCACAGAAGGAAACGGGTTCTGCACTCGTTTACCTGTCTTTCTTCCTGATGTTCTATCGTGAGGGAATGCCGGGCAGCGTATTGTTCACTGGAGTAGCGATGGTGGTGTATTTCGTTGTGGGAATCAGATACGGCGAGACTCTCATCGAACCCTCGCCCACCCCAATAGGACCGTTCGTGGTGTTGCTGCTGGTACAGATATTCACTGCCGGCATGGTGCGCACATACTGCAAAGACAAACACAAGTCGTGGCTCATCATAGCTTATTCGGTGGGTGCCACGGTGCTGTCGGTATTGTTTGCAGAATTCGTGCTGCCTTTCAATATCGTTTACGTACAGCTCGCTGTTACGCTGATTCTCATCGGCTATCTGCTATACCAGGCGTTGTATACGAGGATGCGCAACTATTTCCTTATCCTGATGTTCACCTTAGGTTCGGTGGCATTCTTCTATTCTGCAAGCTATGTATTGAACAATGTGATGGAGCCTCATCAGCGAGTGCGCATCAACGTGCTGCTGGGTCTCGACGAAGACCTGAAGGGTGCCGGCTACAACGTTCACCAGAGCGAGATAGCCATCGGTTCTGGCGGATTGAAAGGCAAGGGATTTCTGAACGGAACACAGACGAAACTGAAATTCGTGCCGGAGCAGGACACCGACTTCATCTTCTGCACCGTAGGCGAAGAGGAGGGATTCGTAGGGTCGGCAGGAGTATTGCTATTGTTCCTCGCCCTCATCGTCAGACTGATAAAGATGGCGGAGCGACAACCGTTCCGTTTCGGCAGGGTGTATGGATATTGCGTATTGAGCGTCTTCCTCTTCCATGTGTTCATCAATGTGGGAATGGTGTTGGGACTGACGCCTGTAATCGGTATCCCATTGCCGTTCTTCAGCTACGGAGGTTCTTCGCTATGGGGATTCACGATTCTTCTTTTCATCTTCCTGAGAATCGATGCGGCAAGGAATATGCCGAAATAATATTCAATGGCATCAGAAAAAAGATAATGACCGATTGCAGCTCAGTACGCAATCGGTCATTATGTTTTAACCCAGATCGGTCATTATGTTTTAACCCCAAACGGTCATTAGGGCATGACTGTATCTTGATATTTCAGAAGAGTGGATTATGTTTATCACCAAAATTCCATATCAGATTCTCCATCATCTCTTCACAATCTTCACACCGATGTCTGACACACCGGGAAGTACCTCCCTCTTCATATTGTGGCGAATACTGATATGAAGCGAGTCGCCTTTGTTGAGTGATATCTGACGGATGGGGAAAGAGTATTGGTATGCACTGACACCATCGCCGAGAAAATTTCCTCTGCTGTCGGTGATAGGACACTTGATGGTGTCGGTAACTACCTTACCTGACGGATATACCGTCTGCTGCACTATCAGGCTGACGCTCGTGAACGGGAATATCTCCGTCATCCTGACGCCCAGCGACTGAGAGTATACACCAGCCTGCTTCATCTTGGGAACGTCGAAGGACAGGGTGTCGTTCTTCTCCCAACCAGATAGCGGTGTATGGTCGTAGGTGTCATACACGGTGTCGGTGGTGCACGATGCAAAGACATTCGCCGCTATTACTGCGACGAATGTCACTATATATAATAAGGTGTGTCTGAAGTGCATATCTGCGTTGTCGTTATTTTTACTGGTTGCCGCCATCATTGGCTTTCTCCTGCTTCGGCTGTTGCGGAGAGTCAGGTTTGCCCTGACGACGACGCTGTCCGCCGTTTCCGTTTCCACCATTCCTCTGCTGCTTAGGTCCGCGCCGCCTCTGACGGTCGTCCTGCGGCTTCTGCTGGTCGCCATTAGCATCAGGGCGCTGAGGTTTGGCGTCACGCTGTGGCTTGTTATCAGGGCGCTGCTGTGGTTTGCCTTCCTGACGCTGTGGCTTACCCTCCTGGCGTGGCTGCTGTGGCTTGCCCTCCTGACGCTGTGGCTTGCCTTCTGCTCTGCGCTGCTTTCTGTTCTCGGCTGTAGCCTGCTGGTTGCCTCCTTGCTGGTTGTTGGCAGGTTGCTGGTTGTTGGCGTTTGCTGCCTTAGCCTCCTTGTTGCCACGCGACTTCTGTTTCTTCTTTTTCTTTGCCTTGTCGAATCTCGTGAGACTCTCGCCTGCCAGAAGGTCCACCTGGTGGTTCTCTGCAATATGCTCGTCGCCGTCGTTGAGCGAGTCCGGCTTCTCTCCTCGCCTGTTCATCTCAACAATCTCGAGTGCGCGCTGGGCGGTGATTGTCACGAGGTTTGCTGCGAGGCGCTTGTCGGTGGAATATGTCACAAGACCTGCCAGGATATCTGTCTTGAAGAGGAAGTGGTCGCCATCCATAGTCTGCAGCACCACTTCGCGGCTCGGCAATTTGCGGCCTGCCTCTATGTAGCTGTCCACCTCATAGTTGAGACAGCATTTCAGTTTGGCACACATTCCGGCGAGCTTCTGCGGATTGAGCGAGATGTCCTGATATCTGGCTGCTCCTGTGCTCACCGACACGAAGTTCTTCATCCATGTGGCACAACAGAGTTCTCTGCCGCAAGGTCCTGTTCCGCCGATGCGTCCTGCCTCCTGTCTGGCTCCTATCTGTTTCATCTCGATACGCACATGGAAAGTCTCGGCAAGCACCTTGATAAGCTGGCGGAAGTCCACTCGCTCATCGGCGATATAATAGAAAATCGCCTTGTTGCCGTCGCCCTGATACTCCACATCGCCGATTTTCATCTGCAGGTTGAGGTCTTTGGCTATCTGTCGGCTCTGTATCATGGTGCCGTGTTCGCGGCTCTTCGCCTCGCGCCATTTGTCTATATCCACGGGTTTCGCTATGCGATAGATGCGCTTGATGTCGTCCATAGACTTGAGGTTCGCCTTCTTGACCTGCAGTTTCACGAGCTTTCCCGTGAGCGTCACCACACCGATATCATGACCCGGACTTGCCTCCACAGCCACCACATCGCCCTTCTTCAGGTCGAGGGCATTGACATTATGGTAGTATCCCTTTCGGGTGTTCTTGAACTGCACCTCCACGAGGTCTGTGCTCTCGGCATTTCCCGGCACATCAGCGAGCCAGTCGTATGT
>ERZ1026894.1706-NODE-1706-length-12432-cov-39.100186_pt1 | contig 12432 bp, 10 predicted proteins | sample MGYA00380177_ERZ1026894 | MGnify/ENA primary metagenome ERZ1026894 (study PRJEB33269, sample SAMEA4719813) | human gut metagenome | biome: human-associated habitat; feature: organic feature; material: feces | place: Cameroon | collected 2013-10 ... | reverse complement strand
ACGCCAATCCATCTTCCCACGATGGCGGCATCGATGATGAGATACATCTGTTGCAGGATGTAACCCAAGATGAGTGGAATTGCAAATTTGATGATGGCTCGCAAGGGCGAACCTACAGTCATGTCATTAGTAGACTTTGAACTTTGAGCTTTGAACATTGAATTTTATGATTAGTTTTTGTTATCCTAAAAATATAAAAGGGAAATGCGCTCTTTTTATTTGAGCGCATCTCCAATCTTCTGTTTTATTTCATTCATTTTGTTATGGCGGTCGATAGAGAAAGTGTCGCCGTGACTCTCCACATAGTCGAAGAGCATGAAAGCCTTGTTCAGCAGTTCGTCCCTTGTGGGTTGCCCCACGGTGTCGGCTTCGTGATAGTAGAGATGGGCAAGCATATCCATCTTAGAGAGGCGCTTCTCCACATCGTCGATGCCCGCCATGGCTTTCATCACGTCGTCGATGGTGGCGATGCTGTAGAAGGCGTAAGGTCCTACATACTGATTGTATAGTTCCTTGATCTTCTCGCGTCTCACCTCCACCTCTTTCTTTTCGAGCATTCTTTCGAGTGCCGCCATAAACTCGCGTATCAGTCGCTGTATATAGTCACGTTGTAACATAGTCTTTTGGTTTTTCTATATGAAAGTTCTGTATATCATCCCTTGCCATCGTCGCCTTGCAGCGCCTCTACATATTCCCATAGTTTCTTGTAGAAAGGATGCTTGGTCATTGTGTCCTTATTGCCTAAGATGATGAGCTTCATGCGTGCACGTGTCATCGCCACGTTCATGCGTCGCAAATCTTTCAAGAAACCTATCTGTCCTTCATCGTTAGAACGTACCAAGGAGATGAGAATCACGTCGCGCTCCTGTCCCTGGAATCCGTCCACCGTGTTCACGCTGATAATGCGTCGGTAGGGCTTGAAGAACTCATACTTCTTGATGAGGCTCTTCAGATATTGCACCTGTGCCCTGTAGGGCGAGATGATGCCCACGTCGATACGCTCGTCCAGCACACGCTGCTTGCCTATCTTGGTCAAGTATTCCGCTAAGGTGAGGAGCGTAAGCTCTGCCTCCGCCTTGTTGATTCTTCCGAAGCTCTCGCCTACGAATTGCTCCTTATAAAGTGAAGAGTGATGAGTGAAGAATGAAGAATTCTCTTGTTCTTCACTTTCTTCCGAAGCATCATCAGAGGAGCTATTGAATTCTTCACTCTTCACTCTTCGTTCTTCACTTTCTTCCCCTGTGTCAATCCAGGTTATCGGATGGTCGTAGTCCAATATGCTACGATATTTTATCTGAGGCGCACTCTGCACCTTACCATGATAGAACCAGTCGCTCGAGAATCGCATAATCTCGTCGTTCATGCGATATTGTATCTTTAGCAGTGTCACCACCTCGGGCTTATTCTCTGCGATGCGCTCCATCAGCGTCTTTCCCAGTCCAGCTCTTAGGGCTGCGATACTCTTTACCGTAGGTGGTAGCTGACAGTGGTCGCCAGCCAGCACCACTCTGCTGGCTCTTCTCATCGGAATCCAGCAGGCAGCCTCTAACGCTTGTGCAGCCTCGTCGATGAAGAGCGTGCCAAATTTCATACCCTCTAATAGTCGGTGTGCAGACCCCACCAGGGTACAGGCGATGACTCTTGCTTCGCCCATCAGTTCGGCGTTGATTCTTATCTCTATCTCAGCGGCACGACTCTTCAGTCTGTCCATCTTCTGGTGGAAACTCTCGCTTCCCTTCTTACGATTCTTGCGCAGCTCTCTGATGGCCTTGCGTATGGCCCACAGCTGCGGATAGTCGGGATGACTCTCAAATCGCCGCTCGTAGGTGAAGCCCAGCATCTTGTCGTTCACCCTTGTCGGGTTTCCGATGCGCAGTACGTTGATGCCTCTGTCCACGAGCTTCTCCGAAATCCAGTCCACCGCCATGTTGCTCTGAGCGCACACCAGCACTTGGCTCTCCCTCATCAGCGTCTCGTTGATGGCTTCTACCAGGGTGGTCGTCTTTCCCGTCCCCGGAGGACCATGCACGATGGCTACATCTTTAGCCCGCAGCACCTCGTTCACGGCTTGTTCCTGAGTAGGGTTGAGCCATGGAAATCTCATTGGTTCAAAACTGTAGTGTTGCGCTTTCTGATGCGAGTAGAAGAGGTCGCGGAGATAAGCCAACCTGTTGTTCTTGACATTCATCGTGCGGTCGAGCGCATCAAACATCTGTTTGTAGCTTGTCTCGTCAAACGAGAGTTGCACGCCCACGGGCGCATTCGCTTTCTGCAGTTCGAGCAGCGGTGCCGAGTCGGGAACGGTAATCACCATTCTGTCACCGTCCACGTAGCTCACTGTGCCGGTGAAGGAGAAGTATTTAAGTGAAGAATTCTCTTGTTTTTCACTTCCTTTACTTCCTTCCCTTCTCTCCTCTTTAAAGAACAAGACGGGTCTTCCAAATTCAAAGTTGTGCTCGATGTCCAGGTCGCCTATGCGAAACACCTCAATGGCGTTTTGGTTGAGCGAGTTGTAGAAGCTTTTGCCTATGCGTAGCGGAAACCAGGCATCGCCTCTTTTCACCTTTCGCATCATTCCCATCTGTTCGGTCTGTTTGCGAAAGGCTTCTTTCTCGGTGTAGTACTCTATTTGCAGGAGCGTACGTTGCTGCAATAATGCCTGTATTGGTGATGTCTGTTCCATATAACTTGCAAAGGTACATCAAAACAAATTATTATACGAAAAATGTAGGATAAAAAAACTAAAGTTCCCGAACTCTCAATCATATATTCAGCTTTCGCCAGTTCAGAAGTTAAAGGAGTTAGGGAAGTTAAAGGAGTTAAAGACATGTGCTTTATAGCAAAATATACAACTCAAAAGGCTATTGGCTATAACTTCTTTAACTTCCATACATACGAAACTTCAATCATAAATATTTGTAAAAGAAGCCTATATAGTTCCTTGATATCAATAAATAAGTGTATTTTTGCAACATGAAACCATCGGTCATCATTCAGAATCTTAGCATCGGTTATTGCCATCGTGGGGCAAAGCGAGTCGTGGCACAATGTCTCGACAGCACTCTCTATGCGGGCGAACTGACGTGCTTGATAGGGCCCAATGGAGTGGGGAAGACCACACTGCTGCGCACCCTCGCAGGCTTCCTCCGACCACTGAGCGGCGAGGTGCTACTCCAAGAAGGCAATAGGCTTTCTGCCCTTGCGAGCTTTAGCCGTGCTCAACAGGCACGACTGCTGAGCATCGTTCTCACCACCAAGCCCGAAGCCTTCAGCCTCACCGTGTCCGAACTTGTCGGCATGGGGCGTTCTCCCTATACAGGATTTTGGGGCAGGCTGACTGAGGCCGATGAAGCCATTGTCGACGAGGCGTTGTGCCAGGTGGGCATTTCACATCTTCGTGAGCGCAGGATAGGCACGTTGAGCGATGGTGAGCGCCAAAAGGCAATGATAGCCAAGGCATTGGCACAGCAAACTCCCATTCTTCTACTCGATGAGCCTACGGCGTTCTTAGACTATCCCAGCAAGGTAGAGATGTTACAGCTTCTTCGCTCCTTGGCTCACGACCTGGGCAAGACCATCTTTCTTTCCACCCACGATGTCGAAATGGCTCTTCAACTCTCCGACCGCCTTTGGCTGATGCAGGCTGAGCGTTTTGCTACAGGCACGCCCCACGAGTTGGCTGCCCAAGGTGTGCTGTCACAGTTTGTTGAGCATAACGGCATTCGCTTCGACAAGACTTCACTTGCCATAAGGATAGTGAAGTGAAAGTTTATTCACTGAGCCCACTTTAAAAAGTAAGGCCTGTTTAAAATGTTTATATTTCACGAAAATAATCTCTGCTTTATGCTGTTGTCTGGAATATTTTTCGTATCTTTATACCATCAATCAAACAGAATGACTATGTTTAAAAAGACAGATCCGAATCCTCAGTTAGATATATTCACGGCTCCCTCAATGCAGTTAGGAAGTCGTGCTTCAAAGAAGTATTCTGACCCCAACGCATGGCATAACCAGTTTTATAGTCTCGTGACAACCAAGATTGATGAGGAGATATTCAAGCCTTTGTTTCCAGAAGGCAAGAAGAGCGGCCGCCCAAACGCTTCCATCCGCATACTCGTGGCTATGTCTGTCTTAAAGGAGGGATTCGGTTGCAGCGACGAGGATCTGTTTGAGAAGTGCGAGTTTGACCTTCTTACCAGAAAGGCTCTCGGCATGGAACTTCTGACAGATGTAACCCCATCAATAGATACTTATTATCTGTTTCGCCGCCGCATCTGCGAATATCAGGAAAGAACTGGCAATGACCTGATGCAGCTCTGCTTCGAGCAGCTTGCCGGCAATCAGGTACGTCTTCTCAAGATATCAGGCAAGTGCGTCCGTATGGACAGTAAGCTTATCGGCAGCAATATCGCTCGCCAGTCTCGTTATGAACTGATACATACAACTTTGGTCAAGTTCCTCAAGACATGCACGCTTTCCGATCTCTCCCCAGAGCAGGAAGAGCGGGCAAAGGAGTACTTGAAAGAGGATTCCTCCAAGACAGTTTACCGCTCTGACTCTGATACGCTTCAGAGCAATCTTGCCGGAATTGGTAATTTCATCATGGAGATACTGGCAGCTTTTCATGCGACCTCTCCTGCGCATGATCTTCTTCAACGTCTGTTTGATGAACAGTATGTCGTAATGGACGGAAAGGCTGTACTTCGAGACAAGAAGGAGGTTAAGGCAGACAGTCTTCAGAATCCTAACGATCCTGATGCAACCTATCGTGCCAAGAACGACCAGAAGGTGCAAGGCTATGTGACCAACATCACAGAGACTGTAGAGGAAGGCAAGCCTAACATCATCACTTCCGTTCAGGTTGAAACTGCAGTATTTGCAGACTGCCATTTCCTTCAGGAGGCTGTGGAAAAGAGTGAACGTGTCACGGATTCTACCATTAAAGACCTTTATGCAGATGGTGCCTATCAAAGTCCAGACAATCGAGAGTTTGCGAAAAATCACAATGCCATGCAGCTCAAGACTGGTAAGATGCAAGGCGGCAGCAGATGGGAATTGATACCACATGGCAAGGATGGTCTTACCATCAGGGAGATTGCTACTGGCAACACCTACGAGGCCATCAAAGCCGTCACAAAGCAGGGCTCCAGAATGCGATGGAGAATCCCTTGGAACAACAAAACCGGTTGGCGTTACTTTGAAGACAAAGACATTAAAGCCTATCAGCTAAGGAAGCAGATAGAAAGCCTTCCTTTGGAGGAACAGCATAAACGGAATAACGTAGAAGCTGCCATGTTCCAATACAGTTTTCATACACGTAATGGCAAGACCCGATATAGGGGCTTGCTCAAACATCGTATGCATGCATATAGCAGATGTATGTGGATGAACCTCCGAAGGATGGTAATATTCCAGATTTCAACATTTCAAAGATCGATATTTGCCCTTTTCGGACCTATTAGAGAAGCTTTCGGCTCTTTCAAAGCGATTTCTCGAAAGATATTCACCAGCGGAGCCGATTGCTATGTTTCACTCAGAATGACCACACTGGTCAGACTGGATTCAAAATATGCCCCTTTTTAAAGTGGGCTCTTCACTGAAGTTTCGCAAATGGGGAAGTTAAAAAGACCCATTACCCGATAATCTGCAAGATATCGTTCAGCGAGCGCAGAAACGGACCGCTGTGCTCCAACTTGATGGTGCACATGGCAGCAGCAAACTTGCCAGCTTCTAAGGGCGAAGTCCCTTGCAGCCTTCTGTATAGATATCCTGCCGAATAAGTGTCGCCACATCCCGTAGCGTCCACCACCTCGTGAGGCTTATATGCAGGCACCTCGTAGAAGGTTTGGTCCACATAGATGAGCGACCCCTCGCTTCCTAAGGTGATGATCACCTCCGTCACGCCCCACGAGTGCAGCAGCAGTGCTGCCTGGCGTGGATCTTTCAGTCCCGTGATAGTCTCCATCTCCGTTTCGTTCACCTTCAGATAATAGGTATTTCTGAGCACTTTCAGTTTGTCTTGCCAGTCTATGGGGTAAACCTTTTCACCTCTCACCTCACGTAGATATCCCTGCACATCTATCGACACTCTGCCCTTTGAAGCCAAAAACTTCACCACCTCGGGCGAGAAATCATCACTCAGTAGACTTCCGAGGTGGAAAACCTTTGCCTTCACATCTTTCAAGCTCTCGATGCAGAAAGGGTCAGCCTTGGCAAGCACCCTCTGCTTACGTTCATTCTGATTCGCCCCATAGTATCGGTTTTCAAAGAACACCGTGTTGCGCGAAGGGAATAGTGCCACCTGGATGCCCGCCTCTCGCATCTTCTTCACTGGTTCATCATCAGCAGGATTCATAGAAGTCACCAGTGAGAAAGTGACATCCTTGGGCAATTGGTTGATGGCATAAGCAAAGTAAAAAGAGGTTCCTCCCGCCATATATACCGTATGGTGAGGTGTCACTATTTTGTCTTTCGTAATATGTCCAATGCAACAAATATCAGTCATTTTTTCTTTCTTTTAGTATTATTACTGAAGTTTCACCAGTTCAGAAGTTATAGGAGTTAATGAAGTTATCACTCCCTTCGGTCGTTAGGGAAGTTATAGCTAATGGGTTTTCAAGCCAAGCCCTCTTCATGCAAGCGAGTGCAAAGTTACCACAATTCATTGAAACAACAAACATTTTTAGCCGATAATATTCGTTGTGAGCGCACGAAAGCTACCGATTTTTAGCGTCCGCCAAGTGCTGCCTGACCCTCTCAGCCTCTTCGTGCAGCCCCTCACTGCGCGTCCATTGTTCTGCATTTGCATATTTTCTGAAAATTAATACCCAATCTTTTGCTCAATCGGAAAAATGCTGTACCTTTGCAGTAGAATTCAAACAAAATAACAAAAAATTTTCGCACGCGACAGGAGTTTATTGATACCCTCATCTTCAAAAACAATTCTAACTCCTCAACCAGGCGAAACACAGAATATGATTGAAAAATAAGAACGTCATGTGGTTTGATGGATTAATCTACAATCATTCGGCGGTGCAGGGCATCGTCATCCTTTCACTGATCTGCACATTGGGTCTTGCCCTTGGCAAGATTCGAGTACGAGGCATCTCTCTTGGCATAGCCTTTGTGTTCTTTGTAGGCATTATAGCCGGCCATTTGGGTCTGACGATAGATCACGACATGCTTGAGTTTGCCGAGAGCTTCGGTCTCACCATGTTTGTTTACGTCTTAGGACTCTATGTAGGTCCCAACTTCTTTGGCTCCATGCGACACGAAGGCATCTCGCTCAATCTGTGGTCTATGGCAGTCATCCTGGTGGGTACACTCTTCTCCTTAGCATTGTGTTGGCTACTGCCCGTGAGCCTACCCGACATGGTGGGCATTCTTTGCGGAGCCACCACCAATACGCCCGCCCTTGGTGCTGCCCAGCAAGCCTTGCAGCTGCAGAACCTTCCCAGCGGAGGAGCCGCCTTGGGCTGTGCTGTCACCTATCCCTTGGGCGTCGTAGGTGTCATCCTCGCGATGATGATGCTTCGAAAGCTCTTTGTCAAGCCTGCCGATCTCGAGATACGCCGCAACGATGAAGACGACCACACCGCTGTGGGACAATACATCATCGTCAATCCTGCCCTCAATGGCAACACCATAGCCGAGATATCGATGCTCACTCATCGCAAGTTCATCATCTCGCGCGTATGGCGTGGCGACCAAGTCATCGTTCCCCAGGCCGACACCGTACTGCACACCAACGACAGCGTGCTCGTGGTGACCAATAAGGACGAAGTCTCTGCCATGTCGATACTCTTTGGCAAGAAGGTGGACAAAGACTGGAATCGCGACAAGGTAGACTGGAATGCCATTGACTCCAAGGTAGAGAGCCGCATCATCGTTGTCACCCGTCCTGGGCTTAACGGCAAGCGTCTGGGCCATCTCTCCATGCGCAACACCTATGGCGTCAACGTGAGCCGAGTGCTGCGTGGCGATATCCGCCTCCTTGCCACCGACGACCTACGCCTGCAGTATGGCGACCGCCTCACCGTGGTGGGCGACCCCACCAGCATCGACCATGTGGAGCAGTTCTTGGGCAATGCCGTCAAGACGCTTAATGAGCCCAACCTCGGTGCCATCTTCCTCGGTATCATCCTCGGTCTGGCGGTGGGTACCATTCCCTTCAATCTTCCAGGCATGACAGCCCCCGTTCGCTTAGGCATCGCAGGTGGTCCTATCGTCATGGGCATCCTCATCGGTGCCTTAGGTCCTCGCGTACATTTCATATCTTATATGACGCGCAGTGCTGGTCTGATGCTTCGCGAGTTGGGCTTAGCCCTCTATTTAGGATGCTTAGGCTTAGAGGCTGGCGGCCAGTTCTTCGAGACCGTCATTCGTCCAGAAGGTTTGATGTGGGTAGGCATCGGTTTTGCCATTACCGTCGTCCCCGTCCTCCTCGTTGGTCTCATCATTCTGAAGACCAAGAAGTACGACTTCGGTAGCATCTGTGGCATTCTCTGTGGCAGCATGGCCAATCCCATGGCGCTCACCTATGCCAACGACACGATTCAGGGCGATACCCCCAGTATCAGTTACGCCACGGTCTATCCCCTCGGCATGTTTGTCAGGGTCATTATCGCCCAAGTGCTGATCATGTTCTTTGTATAAGATATCCTCCTCACGCTCTTCTCTTCTAATAGTCCTTTATCATATTACTGAAGTTCGCATGTACGGAAGTTATAGCCAATAGCCTTTTTGGTTGTATATTTAGCTATAAAGCATATGTCTTTAACTCCTTTAACTTCCCCCATTTGCGAAAGTTGAATTATTAGAAGTCAGCCAAACTCTCAAAGAAGAGCTGCTTGCCCGTAAGCGGATGTCTCAGACTGATGGCTTCGGCATGCAGAAAGAGGCGCCTTGCCCGTTCGTTGCCGTAGAGCGGATCGCCCACGATGGGCGCATGCAGTCCCTCTCCGTGCGCACAGTGCACGCGCAACTGGTGTGTTCGCCCCGTTTTGGGGTAGAGGGCGATTCTCAGGTGTGTGTCGTCGATGCGACTTATCACCCGAAACTCCGTTACCGCCTCCTTACCCTGCTCCATACTCACGATTTGTCGAGGACGGTCCAGATAGTCGGGCATGATGGGCAGGCAGATTGTTCCCTCTTGTGCGAAACTGTCGGCTGCCGCCTTGTCATGGCATCCGATGATGGCGACATATCTCTTCTCCACCTGTCTGCCAACAAACTGCTCTTGTAGTCGATGATAAGCAAACTCCGTCTTCGCCACAACCATCAGTCCACTCGTTGACATGTCGAGCCTATGAACGATGATAGGTCCCGTGGCATGAGGCCATCGTCTTCTCATCACAGCAAACACCGAGTCAGCCCCATTCTTCCCAGGCACCGATAGCATGCCCGCAGGCTTGCAAACGACAGCCATCTGCTCATCCTCATAGAGCGTGGCAAGCTCAGCGTCGCACACCTCCTGGCGTTGGCAAGAAGCCTCAGGCAACATCCATTGCAGGATGGGCTTGCACTTCCCATTGCAGGCAGGGTAGAAGTTCAGGTGGTGGCGTATCTCCTCCTTCGGACTCTCTCCCCACCAGAACATAGCCATCTGCAGCGGTCGATAACCCTGCTCGTAGGCATACTGCAACAGTTTGGGCTCGCAACATTCACCACTGCCCGCAGGTGGAATCTTCGAAGCCGTGTCCTCGAAGATCTCCAAGAGGTTCTTGCGCTCGCCCCTTGCGTTGAGCATATCGAATTGCCCAAACAACCATCTCTGCAGACGGTCGGAGAGCTCTTTGCGTAGCAGTTTCTTGTCGCTGATGTCTTTCATCCTCCTCTCATATTCCACCTCCACATCATCCTTCCTGTCCAGCTCCTTCTTGAGCCTTCTCAGCTGAGCCTTCATAAACTGGCTCTCCTTCACCATCTCAGCCACTTCCTCTTCGCTCATGCCACCCTGCTCACGCCGTGCGTCGCGCTTCGCCTTAGCAGCCCTCATTTCATGCTGATAGGCATCGATGGTCTGCTGTCGCAGAGCCTTCTGCGAGTCTATATGCTTCTTCATCTCCGCCAGCCGCTCGTCGCCCTCCATGAGGCGCAGAGCCTTGTTGATGCCTGTTATCTCATCCTCGTGCCGTCTGAAGTAACCCTCAGGCTGCAGATAGTCGAAGACCGCAGGCACAAAACCCTCCCAGTCGCTCTTTCCACCTATCTGTCCACTATAGGCAGCCATGTAGCCCACCCGTGGCACAGCGTCCTCGCCAAACCTCTCAGGTTTTTGGGGGCTCTCCACGATCAGCACACCAAACATCTTTCCACGGTCTATCTCCTCGCGCCAATCGTCACGCTTAGCGAGTTCCTGCTGCAGCTCCTTGCAAGCCAAGATGCAGAGCGGGTGCGGTTGATAACAGAGCGGATTGTTCATCGTCTGCGGCACCTCAACGCCAGACGACTCATCAACGTATAAAGGTCGGAAAATCATATTCATATCATTTTTTATTCCTGCAAAGATACGATTTTTTTACAGAATCCTTGGTCAGGTCTTCGAAATATTCTACCTTTGCATCCACAATCCAGGAGTATATTATTTTTTTTTACCCATGCCCACCACACATCTCTATCACCTCTATCATCTCGTCGCATTCCTCACCGTAGCGATATGGGGCACCACGTTTGTGTCCACCAAAGTGCTGATGCTTCACGGACTTAGCCCTGCTCAGATTTTCACGCTTCGTTTCGCCATCGCCTATGTGCTGATGCTCAGCATCCATCACAAGCGTCTCTTCGCTGACACATGGCGCGACGAACTGATGCTGATGCTGTTGGGCGTCACGGGCGGATCACTCTACTTTCTGAGCGAGAACGAAGCCATGAACTTCACCACCGCCACCAACACCTCCCTCATCGTCTGCTCCTGTCCCCTCTTTGCCACGTTGCTCGTGCGTCTCGTCTATCGTTCCAGCCGCATCCACGTGCTACAACTGTCGGGTTCGCTCTTAGCCTTTGCTGGCATGGTGATAGTCGTGCTCAATGGTCGTTTCGTGCTACATCTCTCGCCCGTAGGCGATGCCTTAGCCTTTACCGCCTGCATGTGTTGGGCCATCTATTCCCTGCTCATGAAGGCGATGTCCCACAAGTACAGTGCTGCATTCATCACGCGCAAGGTCTTCTTCTATGGCGTCCTCACCATCTTGCCCTATTATGCTGTGGTGCCTGGCTTCCCCAGTGTAGCCACCCTCACGCAACCCGTTGTCCTTGCCAATCTTCTCTTCTTAGGATGCTTGGCGTCGATGGTTTGTTTCCTCACCTGGAACTGGTGTATCTCTAAGTTGGGAGCCGTGAAAGCCACCAACTGGGTTTATTTCAATCCCATCACCACCATGGTCTTCGCCTCGTGGGTATTGGGCGAAAAGATTACCCTTTACTTCCTCCTGGGTGCCGTCTGCATCCTCGCTGGCATGTTCTTAGCAGACCGCAAGACAACATAGCTGCCACTGGGAGGGCGTGATGTTAATGTTTACTGGGGAGGGCGTGGCATCTTGCCCCCCTATCAAGCAGTTTATAACTCAAATTCCCCAACTTCTCTAACTTCCGTACATACGAAACTTCAGTTTATAAGCAATAACAATCCTATATTTCTAAACGTTAAAAACCCATAACTTTCGCCAAATATTTCCCTCAAAACTTGCAACTTTGTAAAATTTACAATATCTTCGCACTATCAATTCACATTAATAACAACAAAAACAGAAACATCATGAAAGAACTAAAAGGAACCAAGACCGAGCAAAACCTTTGGGAAGCCTTCGCAGGCGAATCGCAAGCACGCAACAAGTATACCTACTTTGCCAGCAAAGCCAAAAAAGATGGCTACGTACAGATAGCCAACATCTTCGAGGAGACAGCAGCCAATGAGAAAGAGCATGCCAAGCTATGGTTTAAGTATCTTCAGGGAGGCGAGATCAAGAGTACAGCCGAAAACCTCTTAGCCGCTGCTGAGGGCGAGAATGGCGAGTGGACCGATATGTATAAGCGCATGGCAGAAGAAGCCCGTGCTGAGGGTTTCGACGAGATAGCCTTCAAGTTTGAGATGGTGGCAGAAATAGAGAAGCACCACGAAGAGCGTTATCGCAAACTCCTGAAGAATGTAGAAGACAAGGTTGTCTTTTCGCGCGATGGCGATTGCATCTGGCAGTGTGCCAACTGTGGACACATCGTTGTTGGCAAGCAAGCTCCCGAGGTATGCCCCGTTTGCAACCACCCACAGAGCTACTTCCAGATAGAAGCAAAAAATTATTAACTCAACTTTCGCAAATGGGGAAGTTAAAGAATTTAAAGAAGTTAGAGAGGTTAAAGCCATATGCTTTATAGCTAAATATGCAACCCAAAAAGCTATTGGCTATAACTTCTAACGACCGAAGGGAGTGATAACTT
>ERZ1026894.1704-NODE-1704-length-12438-cov-4.691674_pt1 | contig 12438 bp, 8 predicted proteins | sample MGYA00380177_ERZ1026894 | MGnify/ENA primary metagenome ERZ1026894 (study PRJEB33269, sample SAMEA4719813) | human gut metagenome | biome: human-associated habitat; feature: organic feature; material: feces | place: Cameroon | collected 2013-10 ... | reverse complement strand
AGGCTGGCACGACAAAGCTTATTAAAGCCGCCTTGCTAAAAACGCACTTCGTTTGGACGTTTAGCAGGCGGATTAGCTTTTGTCTAGCACCAGCCTAAGAGTAGCACGACAGTCGTCAGGAATTAATTATATATGCGCATACCACCGCCAGGCTGTGGGCGCACTGTCAGACCCGCCGGAGCCATATAGCTGGTGCCTGCATGCCAGGGATTTTATTTATTCTATATATGTTTTGCAGGGATGCGGGGGTGCGTGGAAGTTTTACTTGTATTTTTGGTGGGAAGTCTTTATAATCTAGATATGTATACTTTGACGCGGAGGATGGCGTATGGCAGAAAAAATAGTACTTGAACAGGATTCGAATATTAAGACCAAGGCTGTGGAAAGACCCGTGGATACACCTGCGGATTTTACTAGCCCTGAGGAATTGTATCAGGATCTGATTGCTGAGATTAAAAAATATCATCCATCAACAGATCTGTCAGATATAGAAAAAGCATATAAGACAGCATACAATGCTCATCAGGGACAGAAGAGAAAGTCTGGTGAACCATATATCATTCATCCATTGTGTGTTGCTATTATACTTGCAGAGTTAGAGCTTGATAAGGAAACAATCATAGCAGGACTTTTACATGATGTTGTAGAGGATACTGTTATGACAAGCGAGGATGTTGCAAGGGAATTTGGGGATGAGGTTGCCCTGCTTGTAGATGGTGTTACTAAACTGACACAGTTAAACTACCAGCATGATAAGATTGAGGTTCAGGCAGAGAATCTAAGAAAGATGTTTCTTGCCATGGCAAAGGATATCAGGGTTATCATGATTAAACTTGCCGACAGACTTCATAATATGAGAACCATGCAGTACCAGTCTCCAGCCAAGCAGGTAGAGAAATCAAGAGAGACTATGGAGATATATGCTCCAATTGCCAACAGGCTGGGTATATCTAAGATTAAGGTTGAACTTGATGATCTGTCAATGAAGTATCTTATGCCTGATGTGTACAATGATCTTGTTGAACAGGTTAATATCAACAGACCAGGCAGAGAAGCATTTATCAAGAGCATAATCAAAGAAGTGGGAATGCACATCAGCAATGCTGGAATTGAAGCAGAGATTGATGGACGTGTTAAGCATTTCTTTTCAATTTATAGAAAGATGGTCAATCAGAATAAGACGCTTGACCAGATATATGATATATTCGCTGTGCGAATCAAGGTTGATACAGTTAAGGATTGTTATGCAGCGCTCGGTGTAATCCATGAGATGTATAAGCCAATCCCGGGACGTTTCAAGGATTATATTGCCATGCCTAAGCCTAATATGTATCAGTCACTTCATACAACACTGATTGCATCTAATGGGCAGCCATTTGAGGTCCAGATAAGAACATACGAGATGCACAGGACTGCTGAGTATGGTATTGCGGCACACTGGAAGTACAAGGAAGGCAATGGTTCCAACACAACAGCCAGTGAAGAGGCTAAGCTTAGCTGGTTGAGACAGATGCTTGAGTGGCAGACAGAAATGTCAGATAATAAGGAATTTCTGTCATCTGTCAAGAGCGATCTTAATCTGTTTTCGGATAATATATACTGTTTCACACCATCAGGAGATGTCAAGAATCTTCCAGCAGGCTCATGTCCTGTCGATTTTGCGTACAGTATACACAGTGCAGTCGGCAATAAGATGGTTGGTGCAAGAGTTAATGGAAAGCTTGTACCTATAGATTATCAGTTAAAGAGTGGTGACCGTGTTGATATCATTACTTCACAGAATTCAAAAGGACCTAGCAGAGACTGGCTTAACATTGTAAAAAGCACACAGGCAAGAAACAAGATTAACCAGTGGTTTAAGCAGGAACTCAAAGAAGATAATATTATCAAGGGCAAGGAACTTATCAATAATTACTGTAAGAGTAAGGGCATTAACTTATCAGATATCAATAAGCCTGAATTTGTTGAGAAAACTTTGAGAAAGTATGGCTTCAGGGACTGGGATTCAATGATGGCGTCTGTAGGACATGGCGGACTTAAAGAAGGCCAGGTAGTTAACAAGCTTAATGAGGAGTACGAGAAGAAGAAAAAGGCTGATATAACTGATAAACAGGTTATGGAAGCTGTCACAAGCTTATCTAAGGAAGACCACAAGGGCAGGGATGTTTCATCTAAGAATAAGGGTGGTATCGTTGTCAAAGGAATCCATGATGTAGCTGTGAGATTTTCTAAATGCTGTAACCCGGTTCCAGGTGATGAGATTGTCGGATTTGTGACAAGAGGCAGAGGTGTTACAATCCATAGAACAGATTGTATTAATGTTCTTAATTTTCCAGAGAATGAGAGAGAACGTCTTATTGATGCAGAGTGGGAAGGAATCGAAGCTGGCGGAACATATGGGGCAGAGATTAATATATTTGCTGTTAACAGGACGGGGCTTATTGTTGACCTTTCACGTATTCTTACTGAATCTAATATAGAGATTAAGATGATGAACAGCCGTGTTAATAAAAAGGGCGTTGCTACTATAACGCTTGGTTTTGATATACACGGCAAGGATGAGCTTAATAAGATTACGGAGAAGTTAAGGAACGTCGAAGGTGTAACAGATATAGTAAGAGCTACGGGCTGATTGGGGAATATTTATGGACATTGAATTAAAATATGCAGTTATAGGAAGCATAGGAACGAACTGCTACATTTTAAAGAATACACAGACAAACGAGGGATTAATGATAGACACTGCTGATGATTATGATGCAGCAGTGTCTTTCATTGACAGATGCAATTGCACGCTTAAAGCCATACTCTTAACACATGGACACTATGACCATATGACAGTGGCAAAAGACCTGGCAGATAAATATGGTGTTAAGATATATGCATGTGAATATGAGAAGCATACGCTTGAAAATCCAGAAGTCAATCTGTCGTCTCACATGGGACGGGGTGGAATAAGCATGAGTGCTGATTACTGGATAAAAGATGGCGAAGAGCTTGATATAGCTGGAATCAGGATTCTGGCAATACATACACCTGGTCATACAGAAGGCGGCATGTCTTACTATGTTAAAGATTTATCAAGCTTGTTTTCAGGAGATACCTTATTTGCGGAATCAGTTGGAAGAACGGATTTTCCAACAGGAAGCATGAGCCAGATAGTATCTTCTGTAAAGGATAAGCTTTTTAAGCTGCCAGATGACACAATTGTATATCCTGGACATGGAGAGGGAACTTCCATATCGCATGAGAAAAAGTATAATCCGTTTTGTCAGTAGATATAGAGGATAATATGATATATATAGATATTGATAATCAGGCATATTACGATGATGCTGTTGTTCTTGTACGGTCGTTCTACCCAAGAACAGAAGCCGCTATGTTAAAGGCAGATTCTGTTGTCACAGAGGATGACAGTGTTATTGTGATGCCTCACATTGAAGATTCTTCCATGGCTAAGAAGGATGCTCACAATGAGTTTAAAAAATTATTATATAATAAACTGTCACAGGATACTGGCAAAAAGCTTCCATGGGGATTCCTTACGGGTGTAAGACCAAGTAAGATTGCCTATACAATGCTTGAAGAGGGCAGAAGTGACAGAGAGATACTTGATGAATTCACTACGGCACATTATGCTTCTGAAGAGAAAGCTGCATTAGCGCTTAAAGTCGCAAAGACAGAGAAGGATATATTAGAAAGACTGGATTATAAGAATGGTTACAGTCTTTATATAGGTATTCCATTTTGTCCTACTACATGTCTTTACTGCTCATTTACTTCATATTCTGTTGCGGCATATAAGGCAAAGGTTGACACATATCTTGATGCACTTATTAAAGAGATGAGCTATGTATCAGAGTGCTTTAAAGGATGCAGGCTTGACACGGTATATTTTGGAGGCGGTACACCTACAACATTAGAGCCATACCAGCTTGACAGGCTTCTTAGCGCACTTGGAGAACTCTTTGATATGGAGCATGTGGTTGAATTTACAGTTGAAGCTGGACGTCCAGACAGCATAACAGAAGAAAAGCTGAAAGTGTTAAAGGCACATGGTGTACAGAGAATTTCAATCAATCCACAGACCATGAATGATGAAACCCTTAAGATAATAGGAAGAAGACACAGCGTTGAACAGGTTAAAGAAGCATTTAAGCTTGCGAGGGAAACTGGCTTTGATAATATTAACATGGATATTATATTAGGTCTTCCAGGAGAGGATACAGATGAGGTCAAGAATACACTTGAACAGATAAAAGAACTTTCACCAGAGAGCCTTACAGTACATTCACTTGCGATTAAACGTGCGGCAGCACTTAATATATGGAGAGATAAGTACAGGGATTTGTCGCTTCTTAACAGTGATGAGATTATGTCACTTACGCAGCAGTGCAGTAAAGATTTAGATATGGAGCCATATTATATGTACAGACAGAAGAATATGGCTGGTAATTTTGAAAATGTCGGATATTCACATAAGGGTAAAGAGTGTATTTATAATATTCTCATAATGGAGGAAAAACAAACCATCGTGGCGTGCGGAGCCGGAGCTTCGACAAAGGCTGTGTTTGATAATGATGATGGAAGCGTCCGTATTGAGAGAGTTGAGAATGTTAAAGATGTAACTAATTACTGTGACAGAATTGATGAGATGATACAGCGAAAGAAAGATTTTTTTGATAATTGTGGGAAGTGTTATGGAAGAGATTGCAGATAATTATCTTACGCATATAGAGAATGATTTTAAAAACTGTATTTCACATGGAATCCTTGTGGCTAACCTTTCATATGAGCTTGCATTAAGGCTGGGGGTGCCAGAGGACGAGGCGTATAGAATTAAGTGCGCAGGAATGGTTCATGATATTGGCAAGCTTAAACTTACAGAATACCTGTATGGACGTAATTCAAGAGCTTTGTCAATTACAGAGATTAAGTATATGAGGACACATTCTAAGATTGGATATGACTGCATAGAAAAGATGGGATTTCCGGATGACATCGCACAGATGGTATTAAGGCATCATGAATGTATGGATGGAAGCGGATACCCGGATAATCTTAAAGGTGAGCAGATACCATATGGCGCAAGAATAATAAGAGTTGTTGACGCATTTGCAGCACTTATATCAGATCGACCTTACAGGAAAGCTTTTGACTATGAGACTGCGGTGCTTATAATGATAGACGAGATTAACACATTTGATATGTGGATATTCCTGCAGTTCCAGAGATTTATACATGAACCTGAAGCTGAACAAATTATCAAAAACAGTGAGATTAATCTTGATGATTTAGATATCCGTGGTATACTTGAAGTTAATAGATAAAGAGACTTTATTTAGGAGGAACAATTAAAATGGCTGAAGCAATGGTAGGCTTAAAAAGAACTCACAGATGTACAGAAGTTACAACAGCAGATATTGGACAGACAGTAACTGTTATGGGATGGGTTCAGACAAGACGTAATCTTGGAGCACTTATATTTGTGGATTTAAGAGATAGAAGTGGATTACTTCAGATAGTATTCGATGAGAATGTGATCGGTAAAGAAGGCTTTGATAAAGCATATACACTCCGTAACGAATATGTTATCGCTGTAGTTGGTAAGGTGATAAAGAGATCAGGAGCTGTTAATACTAATTTAAAGACTGGCGAGATAGAGATAGCTGCAGAGCAGTTAAGAATTCTTTCAGAGTCTGAGACTCCTCCATTCCCAATTGAGGAGAATATCAGCACTAAGGAAGATTTAAGATTAAAGTACAGATGTCTTGACCTTAGAAGACCTGATATCCAGTCTAATATCATTATGAGAAGCAAGGTTGCAACTCTTACAAGAGCATTTCTTGCTAACGAGGGATTCTTAGAGATAGAGACACCTATGCTTACTAAGTCAACTCCAGAAGGAGCAAGAGATTATCTTGTACCTAGCCGTGTCCACCCAGGCAAGTTCTATGCACTTCCTCAGTCCCCACAGCTTTTCAAGCAGATGCTTATGTGTTCTGGTTATGACAGATATATGCAGATTGCAAGGTGTTTCCGAGATGAGGATTTAAGAGCAGACAGACAGCCAGAATTTACACAGATAGATATGGAACTTTCATTTGTTGATGTTGACGATGTTCTCGATGTCAACGAAAGACTTCTTGCATATCTTTTTAAGGAAGTCCTTGATGTAGATGTAAAGCTTCCAATTCAGAGAATGACATGGCAGGAAGCTATGGACAGATTCGGTTCAGATAAACCGGATTTAAGATTCGGAATGGAATTAAAGAATATCACAGATATAGTTAAAGATTGTGGATTCGGTGTATTTACAGGAGCTATTGAGAATGGTGGAACTGTAAGAGGTATCAATGCCAAGGGACAGGGCGAGATGCCACGTAAAAAGATTGATGCTTTAGTCGACTTTGCAAAGGGATATGGTGCAAAGGGACTTGCATATATAGCAATTCATCCAGATGGAACTGTGAAATCATCATTTTCTAAGTTTATGACAGAGGATGAAATGCAGACAATAATTAAGGCAATGGATGGAGAGAATGGAGATCTTCTTCTTTTTGCCGCTGACAGAAACAAGATTGTATGGAGTGTGCTTGGAGCATTAAGAATTGAGCTTGCTGAGCAGATGGGGCTTCTTGATAAGAATGAATACAGATTCTTATGGGTTACAGAATTCCCACAGTTCGAGTGGTCAGATGAAGAAAACAGATTTGTTGCAATGCATCATCCATTTACAATGCCTATGGATGAAGACCTTGACAAGTTAGAGTCTGATCCAGGTTCAGTCAGAGCCAAAGCATATGATATCGTTCTTAACGGAACAGAGATTGGTGGAGGAAGCGTGCGTATCCATCAGGCAGATGTCCAGTCAAGAATGTTCAAGGCACTTGGACTTACAGATGAGGTAGCCAATGAAAAATTCGGATTCCTTCTTGATGCATTCAAATATGGTGTTCCACCTCATGCAGGTCTTGCATATGGTCTTGACAGACTTGTAATGCTTATGGCTAAGAGAGATAGTATAAGAGACGTAATTGCATTCCCTAAGGTTAAGGATGCGTCGTGTCTTCTTACTAACGCGCCAGATGTTGTTGATGCTAAACAGCTTCATGAGCTGTCAATCAATATCGAGGAGCAGGAAACTAATGATTAATATAATGTACGAAAAGAGGTATGCTGATGAATGATGAAATTAACGTGCTGGATAATGTATCAGTACAGGAGGATAGTATGAATCAGAATCAACAGCCACTTGGGGGAGATGTTGTGACATCTGATGACGCAAATGTGCAGGATGCCGCTGCATTAGAAGAAGCTGGGGTAGATAACGCTGAGTTATCAGGCAGTGATGCCAATAATACTAAGGCTGAGAAGCCAAAAAAACAAAAGATTAAAAAGGAAAAGAAATCAAAACCTGTAAAAGAGAAAACACCTAAGAAGGAAAAAACTCTTAAAAAAGCAGGTAAAATAAGTCTTTTCAAATCTAAAAAGAAACCGGATGCAGTGAAACCGGATGCTGACACAAATGATGTATCTGGTGATGTTATTACAGATGAGAATGCTGCAGCTAAGAAAAATAACAAAAAGAATGTAAAAATTAAGGATACAAAGGTTGCGGAGTTCTTTGATGCAGGGGTTCCAATCAAAGTTAAGCTTATTGGAGCATTTACTATACCGGTTATATTCATAATTATTCTTGGTGTAGTTTCTTACATGACAGCTTCTACGGCTATTAAGTCAAGTTTTACAGAGGCGTCAGGTGCAACAGTTTCACAGGTCGCAGATTATTATGACCTTGTATTTGCTAATGTAAAGAGTGTTGCGAATGATTTCGTCAATACAGAGGATGTTAAGTCTTATTATGCTGGTTCACTCAAGAATGATGCGGTTAATGAGGCATCAACATACAGTTCAATCTCAAAGGGGCTTACAGTAAGTACTACTAACAGTGATGCGATTAAAAATATTCTTGTAATAGGTAATTATGGTAAACTTATTGCAACAGGTTCCGCAGGTAATCTTGAGACGACTGGTGAGTATGCTAATGTTAAGAAGGCAGCAGAAGGAAAGACAATTGATTCTTCAAGAACGGCATGGATTACTTCAAGAGAGTATATTGATACTAAGATGAAGATACCATATGCTGTTTCATTTGCCAGACAGGTTGTTAATAGTTCTGCAAGGGGAATTGGTTACATGTTTGTTGATCTTGATACAGACTATGTGACAGAAACCCTTAATAACATGGATATGGGTAAGGGAAGTGTTGTAGCTCTTATCGCACCAGATGGCGGAGAGATATTCAGTTCATCAAGCAAGATTGATGGAGAGAGTGGAATTATATCTGAAGCAGATTTTTATAAGAATGCAGTAGAGTCTGGCGAAAAGTCAGGAAGTACAATGGTTAAATTCAATGGAAAGAAAAATCTTTTCATATACGGAATGACTGATGATAACTTTATGGTTGTGGCGTTGATTCCACAGAGTACGATTATTGCCCAGGCTGATGCAATTAAGTACATATCTATTATTCTTGTACTTGTGTCATTTGTAGTTGCAGTAGTTATAGCTGCATGGCTTGCAGGCAATATTGGTAATTCAACTAAAATGATCATGGAAAAGCTTGAAAAAGCTGCAAGTGGTGATTTAAGAATTGAAGTAAAGGTTAAAGGTAAAGATGAGTTCGCATCGCTTGCTAAGAGTACAAACGATATGATTGGCAATGTAAAGCAGCTTATTGATAAGACAAAGCAGGTAAGTGTAAAGGTTGATGATTCAATTGAGACAGTTACATCTAATGCAAAGGAACTTTTAATTGGAACACAGGAAATTACTACGGCAATTGAAGAGATTGAACATGGCGTTGTGCAGCAGGCAGAGGATTCAGAAGCATGTTTAAGACAGATGGATAATCTGTCCGAAAAGATTAATATGGTTTCAGAAAATTCTAACAATATTGCTGCGATTGCAGATGAGACTAATGCAATTGTCGAGAGTGGTATGGAGTCTATCAATGTGCTTCGTAAGAATGTAGAAAGCACAGTTGAGATAACAAGCCAGGTAATAGAAGAAATCAATGCGTTAAAGCAGTCTTCTATGGCTATTGGTAAGATTATTGATGCTATCAATGAGATTGCCGATCAGACAAACCTGCTTTCACTTAATGCTTCAATTGAGGCAGCAAGAGCAGGTGAGGCAGGAAGAGGATTTTCGGTTGTCGCAGATGAAATCAGGAAGCTTGCTGACCAGTCAGTATCAAGTGTTAATGAAATCAGAGCTATTGTTGATGATATCAATGTAAAGACTAATGATACAGTCAACATAGCGAAGAAAGCTGAAGATGTAGTAGAGATACAAGGCCAGTCATTATCTAATGCAAAAGAGGTATTTGACCAGATTAAGACAAAGTTTGACCTGCTTATGACGGATTTGGATGAAATCACCAATGGAATTGACATAATTGCTGATGCAAAGACACAGACAATTGATTCCATCCAGAGCATTTCTGCAGTTTCACAGCAGACAGCTGCTGCATCAGAGGAAGTTACAGAGACAGCTAACAGACAGCTTCAGCAGGTTGAAAAGTTAAATACGGCTGCAAGTGACCTTAATAATAATTCAGCAGAATTGTCTGATGCGATGAATATTTTCAAAATCTAATTGACGTATTCAGATAATAATTATATGATTTAAGATAGCTGTTATAATTGACAGACTATTAGAGAAAAGTAATTTGGAGGTAAAGGATGTATTCATTTGATGAAGTATTGAATTATGACCCAGAAGTTGCTAAAGCTATGGAGGATGAGCTCTCAAGACAGAGAAGCCACATTGAGCTTATCGCATCTGAGAATCTTGTGAGCAAGGCTGTTATGGCAGCTATGGGAAGCCCACTTACTAATAAGTATGCTGAGGGTTACCCAGGAAAGAGATACTATGGTGGATGTGAATATGTAGATGTTGTTGAGAATCTTGCAATTGAGAGAGCTAAGAAGCTTTTTGGATGTGAGTATGTTAATGTTCAGCCTCATTCAGGAGCACAGGCTAACCTGGCAGCTTTCTTTGCAATGGTTGAGCCAGGAGATACAGTTATGGGTATGAGCCTTGACTGTGGTGGACATCTTTCACATGGTTCTCCAGTTAATATATCTGGTAAGTATTTCAATATCGTTCCTTATGGAGTTACAGCAGAAGGCTTTATTGATTATGATGAAGTATTAAGAATTGCCAAAGAGTGTAAGCCAAAGATGATTATTGCAGGTGCATCTGCATATGCAAGGGTTATTGATTTCAAAAAGTTCAGAGAAATCTGTGATGAGGTTGGTGCATACCTTATGGTAGATATGGCTCATATAGCAGGTCTTGTTGCTGGTGGACAGCATCCAAGCCCAATTCCATATGCTGATGTAACAACAACAACAACACACAAGACACTTCGTGGACCAAGAGGTGGTATGATTCTTTCATCTGCCGAGAACGCTGAGAAGTTTAAGTTTAACAAGGCTGTATTCCCAGGAATCCAGGGTGGTCCTCTTATGCATGTTATCGCTGGTAAAGCAGTCTGCTTAAAAGAAGCATTAGAGCCAGAGTTTAAGACATATGCAAAGAACATTGTTGACAACGCACAGGCACTTTGCAAGGGACTTATGGATAGAGGATTTGATATAGTATCTGGTGGTACAGATAATCATCTTATGCTTGTTAATCTTATAAGCAAGGGTGTTACAGGTAAGGAAGTTGAGAAGCTTCTTGATACTGCTAACATTACATGTAATAAGAATACAATTCCTAATGATCCTGCTTCTCCATTTGTAACAAGTGGTATCAGACTTGGTACAGCTGCTGTTACAACAAGAGGATTCAACACAGCAGATATGGATGTTGTTGCAGAGGCAATATCACTTCTTGTAGAGGATGTTGATGCTAATAAGGCAAAAGCTGTAGAGCTTGTTAAGAGTCTTACAGATAAGTATCCATTATATGAATAATTGATGGAGATTAATTTACAAGGACACATAGATAAGCGGCAGAATATATTTTGACGCATATTATTAATATTAAAAAGAACATGGGCATGTTGTTATTGTGCTCATGTTCTTTTTGTTTGTAATAATATTAGATTTGATTTATAAATTAAAGATTCTTTTCGTTTTCGTTATGCTTCATGGCTCTTACTTTTAATGAAAGACCGAAGAGGTTGATAAAGCCTTCTGCATCGTGGTGGTCGTAGAGGTCACCAGTCTTGAATGAAGCAATTGACTCATTGTAGAGTGAATATGGAGAAGTTGTACCGGCTTTGATGATATTGCCTTTGTATAACTTGAACTTAACTTCACCAGTTACATATTCCTGAGTTACATCAACGAATGCCTGGATAGCTTCACGGAGAGGTGTCTCCCACTTTCCTTCATATACAATCTGAGCAAACTTGTTACCAAGGTTCTGCTTAACAGCAGTTGTATCTCTATCGAGGATTAATTCCTCAAGCTGCTGGTGAGCTTCGTAGAGGATTGTTCCACCAGGAGTTTCATATACACCACGAGACTTCATACCAACAACACGGTTTTCAACGATATCAATGATACCAATACCATGCTTGCTTCCGAGACGGTTTAACTCACGGATGATATCAGAAACTTTCATAGTCTTGCCGTTAACAGATGTAGGAACACCTTTCTCAAATGTCATAGTAACATATTCTGGCTTATCAGGAGCGTCCTCAGGTGTAACTTCAGTTACAAGAAGATGCTTGTAATTAGGCTCATTGGCAGGATCCTCTAATTCAAGACCCTCATGGCTTATATGCCATATGTTACGGTCACGGCTGTAGCTTGTGTCTGTGCTGAATGGAAGATGGATGCCATGCTGTCTGCAATATTCAATCTCATCCTCACGAGACTGGAGCTTCCACTTATCATCTCTCCAAGGAGCGATAATCTTGATATCTGGAGCAAGAGCCTTGATTGTAAGCTCGAAACGAATCTGGTCGTTACCCTTTCCAGTAGCACCATGACAGATAGCAACAGCACCTTCCTTACGTGCGATTTCAACAAGTCTCTTAGCGATAAGAGGTCTTGCCATAGAAGTACCGAGAAGATACTTATTTTCATATACAGCATGTGCCTTAACACATGGCATGATGTAATCATCACAGAATTCATCAGTGATATCTTCAATGTAGAGCTTAGAAGCACCACAAGAGATAGCTCTTTCCTCGAGTCCGTCAAGTTCTTCTTCCTGACCGCAGTCTGCACATACGCAGATTACATCGTAGCCGTAGTTTTCCTTAAGCCATGGGATGATAGCAGTTGTATCAAGTCCGCCTGAATAGGCTAAAACAACCTTTTCTTTCATAATTCGTATTTCCTCCTGATTTATCAGTAATTTCATTTCCTTATAATAATCTATTAGATAAAAAAATGCAATACCAGATTA
>ERZ1026894.1701-NODE-1701-length-12456-cov-4.059834_pt1 | contig 12456 bp, 9 predicted proteins | sample MGYA00380177_ERZ1026894 | MGnify/ENA primary metagenome ERZ1026894 (study PRJEB33269, sample SAMEA4719813) | human gut metagenome | biome: human-associated habitat; feature: organic feature; material: feces | place: Cameroon | collected 2013-10 ... | reverse complement strand
CTTTTATCCGTTCGTTTTCTTCATCGAACGAGGCGTCGGTGAAGTCGTTTCGGCGGAGCCATTCGTGGATGCTGCGCGCGGAGAGGGGGAGTCCGGCGTTCCTTGCGTTCCAGAGGTCGAGCACGTCGGATGCGGCTACTCCGCCTTCGTTGAAATCGCGGTTCACGCGGAAAACCACTTCGTCAGGGTCGGCGTTGCACCAGGCGGCGGCGATGCGGAGAATCTGGAGCATGGTCTTTTCCCCGGTTCCGGCAACGGCGCGCATGAGGGCTGTTTTGACCGCAAGACGCGTCTTCAGCGCTTCGCCGGATTCGTTGCTGCGGCTGTCGAGAGAGATTCCCATGTTCTGGGCAATGGCGTGCAGATCATTCTGTGCGGTGCGCATCTCCTGAAGCCCGGCTCCTGAAATTTCCAGATAGCTGCCGGAAGCGTCGGGCGATTCGGTGTGAATGTAGTTGCCCGCGCCCATCATCGGGGGACCGTCGAGCTGGAATCCTTTGAGGAACAGGGTTGACTGCGCCTGCATGAAGAGGGCGTGGCGGTAGTCGGCTTCGCCGCGGTAGATGGCCAGACACGCGTTTGCGAGCGGGAGAAGCGGAGGTGCCGGAACGGCGGTTCCGGAGTCGTTCACATTCGCGAAAACAAACGGAATGCGCTTGAGACGGCGTCCGCGGATTTCCGGAAAACATTCGTCGGGGAGAGTATGGGGGCTTGCGCGGAAGGCGCGGAATTCATCCGGCGTCATGCGGACCGAACAGTATTCGCCATCGGGCGAGAGGGTGCAGAGACGGACTTTCCGGAGGAATTCCCAGCCCTCCGCGCCGCATTCCCAGCCGGATTCGTCAAGCAGGAGCGAGGTGAGGGCGGAGGAATCGCCGTTTTCGCAAGTCCAGTCGAGAATCTGCGGTGCGGCGCAGAGAGTCATGACGGGGACGGCTTCGGGGGAAACGGTTGCGGGAGGAACGTCGAGGAGAAGGCCGCAGCGTCCGTAGAGAAGCTGGAAGAGATTCAGCCTGCGCAGAGTGTCGTCGAGCGGCAGCCCGTCGCTTGAGGCTGTCGTGCGGATGGTGCGGATGCGTTCGGGCAGTTCGATGGCCTCCGGCGGTTCGCGGTGCATGATGCCGAGCATGGTGGCGATTGTGGTCGCGAGATAGTTGAAATAATTCGCGCGGGCTTTGTAGGCGTCGTAGCGCCTTGATCCGAACTGGGCGTCCGCCATCTGTCCTTCGGTTTTGGGCAGATAGCGTTCGCCCGCGCGTTTGACTTCGCGCTCTCCGGCAAAGCAGTCGGAACAGACCTGCCAGTCTTCGGCGGCGCAGAGGTATTGCGGATTCAGCAGATCGCGCAGATTCAAATGATGATTGAGCATGGAGAACTCCTTTCGGTTTTGTCTTTTCCGCAAAACTGTCAACCGAGCCGCGTCTTGCCTTGACAATTCCGAAATGCGGAGCTAAATTATCCGCGCAGCAAAAGGGGAAAGCAAATGGAAACTGAGAGCGGCGGAGACACTGTTGAAAAAACGGTTCTGATTGACCGGACGGCGGTATCGGGGAAAACGTCTCCGGCGTCATCCGGCAAAACCGCGTCGAAGCCCGGAACCGGCGCCGGATTCTTCCGGAAGAAACGGAAAGACGTGGATCTGCGGATTGAGGAGCTGCGCGGGCGGAGAGATCCCGGAGACGTCAATTTTTCCGGAGATGAACTTCCGCTTGATTCGCTCGACGATGAATACGAAATCCGGGAGAAGATCGCCGAGGGCGGACAGGGGCTGCTCTTTCGCGGATACGACCGCCGGCTGCATCGTCTGGTCGCCATCAAATCCCTGCGCAGAGAGGCGGCGGAAAACGGAGAACAGCGCCGTTTCTTCCTCTCGGAAGCGCGCGTGACCGCTCAGCTTGATCACCCCGCAATTGTGCCGATCTATTCTCTGAAATCGGATGAGGAAAACGGGCTTCATCTTGCCATGAAGATGATCAACGGCATTACCCTTAAAGAGTATCTGAAACAGGTCTCCGCGCATTACCGCCTTGACGGCGTCCGCGCGTTCGACGAGCAGAAGAGTCTGCGGAACCGTCTGGAAATTTTTCTCAAGGCATGCGATGCGCTCGAATACGCGCACAGCCGGAATATCATGCACCGCGATCTCAAGCCGGAAAACATCATGACCGGAGAATACCATGAAACCTATATCATGGACTGGGGCATTGCGCGTCCGATTCAGCCGCAGCCGGAGGGTTCGCCCGTTTTGGCGGGAACGCCGCAGTATCTTGCGCCGGAGGCGATCCGCGGAGAACCCTGCGACCGGCGCGCCGATCTTTTTGCAATGGGAGCGATTCTGTTTGAACTCGTCACGCTTCATCCCGCATTTCCCGGTGAAACGGCGGAGGAGGTCATGTGCGCGATCCGCGACGGGCTGATGAACCCGCCGGAACATGAATTCGGGGCGAAAATTGACGCCGGTCTGATAGCGGTCGTCCGCAAGGCGCTGGCGAATGATCCCGCGGATCGCTATCAGCAGGCCGGAGAGCTTTCCGCCGACCTGCGGCGGTGGATGATGGATCTTGAAGTTTCCGCAAAGCCCGACAATCTTCTGCAGAAATGCTTCCGGTGGAGCCGGAGCCACAGCCGTCTGCTGCTGATGCTTTTCCTGATTGCTCTGCTGGCGGGTGTTTCGGCGCTCTCCTATTCGTTTTTCCAGAGTTTCCGTTTTTCGGAGGAGATGCGGCTGCGCGACAACGCGCTCGGCACCGCGTTTTCAATCTGCTCGCGTGCGGCGTACCGACTCGACGAACAGTTTCTTAAACTGGAACAGGCGACTTCTCTTCTCGCGGCGGACACCGCGTTTCTGCTGAATTATGATTTGCACGAACATTCCGGCGAAACCGCCGCCGTGGCTCTGACGGAGTTCCCGGAACGGAAATCGGATACCATGCTGCGCTCCCGTTTCCACCACGGGATCATTGACCCCGCCGTGCTGGTCTACAGCACAACGCACGATACCGCGCTTCCGCTGAAGACGCGTCTGGAGCCGCTCTCCCGTTTTATACCGCGTCTGCGTCAGATCGTCCTGGAGAGCGGAAACGCCGCATGGACTCCCGAGGCGCAGGAGAAGGCGTTTCTGGAGGGAACTCCGGTGATCCGCGTGCTGTTCGGTTTTCCCGACGGCCTTTACGCCGCATATCCGGCGTCGGGCAAATTTCCGCGCGGCTACGATCCGCGGACGCGCCGCTGGTACCGTATAGCGGACCATGCGGCGCAGGGGGCGGTCTGGACGGAGCCTTATGTCGACAGCATTCCGGAGTTCGGGCTGGTCATCTCCTGCAGCGCGCCGATCCGTCTTGCCGGCGGAAAAGCGAACGGCGTCTGCGGACTCGACATCTCCATTGCTGAACTTGTGGAGGAGCTTCGGCTGGGCGGCAACAGCGAGGCGGTTGCGGAGGAGAAGGCGATTGTGACGAACACGGGAGACATCATCGTCTCCACCGGACGCGATTTTGCCGCCGGGAAGCTCCACGAATACCGCCGGGCGGATGAAAAAGTCGTTTTCGCCAATCTCGGTGATCCCGTTCTTCTGGACAAAATGAAACGCAAGCAGTACGGCGTGAGCATTCAGCGCGATGCGGAGGGACGCGAGTTCGTCTACGCGTTCTGCCGGATCCGGTCGGTGGACTGGTTCTATGTGGAGAAAATGGAACTGAACCGTCTGGTCGCCGCTTCAGAACAGCGCGGAGTAGAGCCCGGTCAGCAGAATCAGCAGCATTAAGACGATGAGCACTCTGCGGCGGCGTCTGACTGTGCGGTTGACGCTGTCTTCCGCCGCGAGGCCGTGGAGAGAACCGACGCGCAGGAGCTGAGTAAGCTGAGCCCGGTTTCCGGATTTTCTCCAGTAATCGATGCGTGCAATGTTCGGATCGTCGGGAGTCATTTACAGAGCGACTTTCCACGCGATGATGAACGAGAGAGCAAGGAAGAACGCCGAGAAGAGAATGGTCAGGATCAGCGGCAGGAAAAATGCGGCTCCCTTTCTGAAGAGCGTTCCGGCCGGAATGTCCGCGAGGTCCGTTTTCGCCGCCGTCTGAACGGCGGTTCCCGCCGCATGCTCCGGAGGAAGGGCGGTTGCGCGGATGAGCTCGATGCGTCCGTTTTCAAATGTGCGGAGCGCTTCGTTGAGCGCGGGATGGAAATCGGAATCCGAAAGTTCGGGAATGCGGCAGGATTCGAGCCGGTCGAGGATAGCGCGGAGCTCGGCGAGGGTCTGAGCGCAATCGGCGGCGGAGCGTTCCAGACGCGCCTGTTCCGCGGAGCTTTTCGCTTCGGCTTCGTTGAGCTGTCCGATCAGATCGCGTTTTGTGCGGAGCAGTTCTTCATAGCGCGGTTTGAGCAGAGCGTTGCGCGCGGCGGCGTCGACGTCCGGAGTCCGGGGCTTCGGCTGAGCCTGCTCTTCTCCCGGGGCGTTCCCGGATTCGGAGGAGTTCTGCTCCTGACTGTGCTGATGCATCCGGGCTGAAGCCTCTGAGATCTGTCCGCTGATGCGGTGGAGCGAGCCGGAGACAAACATTGATTTAGGCATGGACGCATTCCTTTCCGATGTGATTCTCTTTTAATATTCCACTCTTTTTGAAAAAAATCAAGCGGAAAACTTGAATCATTCAAAAAAAAATGATATATTACAGATTGTTGTAAAAAGGGCGGATGAAATCTCCGCTGAAACATTAACCGGGAATACAAACAGATGAATGCGGTGAATTACCTGGCACTTACAAAGGAACAGCTGCTGTCCTGTCGCGAAGAACTGCAAAAGAATTACGAGAACTACGTCAACCAGAACCTGAAACTGGATATGTCCCGCGGAAAACCCGCCGGAACCCAGCTTGATCTTGTGAACGGCATTCTCGACACCCTCGACAGCTACATCACCGCCGACGGAACCGACGCCCGCAACTACGGTCTGCTCGACGGCATTCCGGAAGCCAGGAAGCTCTTCTCCGATCTCCTCGGAATCCCTGTGGAAAAAATCATCATCGGCGGCAACTCCAGCCTCAATATGATGTATGATACAATCGTCCGTCACTACATTTTCGGAACGCAGGGTCACACTCCGTGGAAAGACCTCCCGAAGGTCAAATTCCTCTGTCCCGCTCCGGGATACGACCGCCATTTCGCCATCTGCGAAGACCTCGGCTTCGAAATGATTACGGTCCCCATGCTTTCGGACGGACCGGACATGGACATGATCGAGAAGCTTGCGGCGGAAGACGATGCGGTCAAGGGCATCTGGTGCGTTCCGCTCTACTCCAACCCGCAGGGCATCTGCTACAGCGACCGGGTCGTGGAACGTCTCGCCTCCATGAAGACCGCCGCTCCCGACTTCCGCATTTTCTGGGATAACGCGTACGGTGTTCACCACATCTATTCGGAAGAGAAGCTCGCGGATATCTTCACGCTCTGCGAAAAGGCGGGCAACCCGGACCGTCCGATCTACTTCTTCTCCACTTCGAAAATCACCTTCCCCGGCGCCGGAATCGCTCTGGAGGCGTCGAGCCTCGCGAACGTCCGCGAATACAAAAAACATATGGGCATTCAGACGATCGGGCCCGACAAGCTCAACCAGCTCCGTACGGTCCGCTACCTCAAGGATGCGGAGGGGGTCCGCAAGCACATGCGCGAACTCGCCAAAGAGCTGAAGCCGAAGTTCGACGTCGTTCTGACCACCTTGAACCGCGAACTCGGCGGAACAGGGCTTGCGACCTGGACCGAGCCGAAAGGCGGATACTTTGTCGCCATCGATACGCTTGACAACTGTGCGAAAGAGACGGTCGCCCTCGCGAAGAACGCGGGCGTCAAGCTTACCGACGCCGGAGCTACGTTCCCGTACAAGAAGGATCCGCGCGACCGCAACATCCGCATTGCGCCGACCTATCCGACGATCGACGAACTGCGTCAGGCGATCGAGCTTTTCTGCGTCTGCGTCAAGCTCGCCGGCGTGAACAAGCTTCTCGAATCCAAATAAGAGATCCGGCTGAACATTTCAAGGGACGCGGGGTTCATGCTCCGTGTCTCCTCAATCTGAAACAAGGGAATTGTCATGAAACGATCCTGCACCCCGGTTCCTCGTTTTGAAGTCGACAGCTACGACTGGAACGAGCGCCATCAATTTTGTAAGGAACGCGCTCTCCGCGAACATGCCGACGTGATCTTCGTCGGCGACTCCATCACTCATTTCTGGGAGACGACGCACGGCGAACCCGTCTGGGAAAAGTATTTCAAAGACAAAAGCGTAATGAACATCGGTTTCGGCTGGGACCGCACGCCGAACGTTCTGTGGCGTCTGGATCACGGTGAGTTTGCCGATCAGAGCCCGAAACTGCTGGTCCTGAATATCGGCACGAACAATTTTGCAAAGACGGCAGCCTATCCGGGCGATGAACCGGAGGACGTTGCGGACGGCATTTGCGCGGTGATTGCGAAGATTCATGAGCTTTCTCCCGCCACGCACATTCTCGACATGGCTGTTTTCCCGCGCATCGAGCCGAGCCACTGCGACAAGGTTCCTGTGCTGAACCGCATTCTGAAGGAGCGGCTCGCCGGGTTTGACTACGTGACGTTCCTTGACATTACCGCATCGTTCATGAATCCGGACGGCACACGCAACAACGCATATTTCCGCGACGGCGCGCACCTCACGAACGAGGGCTATGAAGTCTGGGCGGATGCCCTGCGCCCGTATCTGAAACGGTTTGCGGATATGGATATCTGATTTTGAAAATCTCCTTTTTAGCAAGGGCGGACGGAACGCAAAGCGCGCTTCGTCCGCCCTTGTTTCAAACGTCAGCTTTTGTAAAGTTCGTCGTTTTCGAGACCGCTTTCCGAAAGGACGGGGAAATAAGTCCGCGTGCGGTGTTCGTTTGAGAAGCGTGTGAACAGCAGATCCTGCCGCGGATATGTCTGATTCTGAATGACACATGCCACCCGGATTCCGTCCGGCTGAACGTCAAGCGGCTGCGAGTTGTCGATTGCAAGCAGATCCGTTTCATGCGAGAAGAGGCCGTTGCGTTTCATTTCGAACGCGTAAACGAGGGGACCGCGCATCAGTGCGGCGCGTCCGGTCTGCGCCATGGTTCCGCGAATCAGGCGGACAGGCATGGGGAAGAGCAGTTCGATTTCAGTTTTTCCCGCATTGACCGGAAGGGTGAACCAGCCGGAAGCGGGATAAAACACATCCGTTCCGGCGGAGACTTTTGCATTGCGGCACCATCCCGGGATGCGGAGAGTCAGAGAGAACGCCTCGTCTGCGGAAATTTCCAGATGAACGGTTTCCGCCTCCGGATAGGCGGTTGTCTGCCGAATCTTCAGCCCGGGAAGCGAGAGTTCGGATTCCGTATAAAGGTTGAGCGCGATTCCGTCCGGCGTCTTGAAATAGACGGCGTCGGGAAGTTCAAACATCATGCGGCGCAGATTGTTGGGACAGCAGTAGGTTTCGTGTTCGTACCATTCGCCCGGCTCGTTGAACGGGATGAAATAACGCTGGCGCATTCCGTCTTCCGACTGCGCGCCGAAGAAGGCGTTGAAGAGAATGCGTTCGTAAAGATCGCCGAATTTCGGGTCCGCATCAAATTCGAACATCTTGGCGGTGCAGCGGAGCAGATAGGCGGAAACGCAGGTTTCGCCCCACCTGCCGAGTCCGGTCTGTGTGTTGTCCCAGACTTCACCCCAGAAGAAGCCGCCGGAACAGGAGCCGGAGATGGAGGAGTAATTGCTGAAGACGCGGCGGTACAGTTCCTCTGCTCCCTCCAGCAGAACCGGCGCGTTGCTGCCGGTGATCTGCGCGTACTGAAGCTGTGCGAGAACGCGGGCGATCCATGTGTAGACGTGCGCGACGCCGTTGACGGGGACAATATGGTCGTAGGCGTCGATGGATTCGGTGATTTTGAATTCATCGCGGCAATAGTCGATGAATTCGTTCCGTCCGGATTCCCTGCCGAGCATGAGGAATGCGGTTTCGATTCCGAGTGTGAGCGGCGCTTTGGTGCGGATGAGAAATTCACCGAGTTTGAGCGCGGCTTCGAGCGATTCCATTTTGCCGAAGAAACGGTGATCAAGCACAAGCGCCTGAATCATGTATGACTGGTCATGGGGATCCCAGAAGCCCGGTTTGCCTTCGTAAAACGTGATTGCGCCGTCCGCAGACTGCGTGGAGATCAGGTCGTCGATATGTTCGTCCTTGAACGTCCGGAGTTCCTCTCCGCCGATATTGTGGGCGGCGGCTTTGACGATGGCGTCGAGGAGCATTCCGTATCCGGCGAATCCGCCGGGAACATCGGGTTCGGTTTTGCGGTGATGAAACGGCGCGGCGAAGAGATGTTCCACATCGGTTTGATGCAGAATTTTTCCGGCGGTCAGCTCCATGCGGGCGCGGATTTCTCCGCCGGCGCGGACAGCGGAAGAGGAGATCGGCTGGAATTTCATTTTGCGTTCCCCGGGAAAAGAAGTTTGCGCATCATGCGGCTGGCGGCGATTGCATCCTTGCGCTTGAGAATGGCGGTGATTTCCGGCATGTCCGCGCGGTCGATCACCGATTCGAGCGCATCAAGCCATTCGGAGCTTTCGGAAACGGCGTCGCGCCCGTCTTCGCGGTAGGGATACTGGTCGATTGTCATCCAGCCGGTGTAGCCGGTGCGGCGGAGCCAGTAGAAGAATTCAAGATATTCGAGCGTGTGGACGGAGCCGGCGATCATGTCGTCGTCCCACAGGCGGTAGTTGTCGTTGATGTGGACATGGAAGAGGCGGTTTCCGTATTTGTGAAGGATGGCGACGGCTTCGGCGGGGCTTTCGTAGCCGAGGAGAACATGTCCGTAGTCGAGCGCCGCGCCGCAGTTCGGTTCGCCGATTTCGTCGAGAATGAGGACCGCCGCCGCGGTGTTGTTGAGATAGCATCGGTTGCGGGGCTCCTTCGCCTTGTATTCGAGGGCGATGCGCATCTGCGGATTGTGTTTGCAGGCTTCGCGGATGCCGTCGGCGAACCAGGTGCGTTCCTGTTCGTAATCCGCCTGGAAGATGTAGTCGTATCCGTCCTGTCCGGGCCAGATCGTGACGAGATCGCAGCCGATGTCTGCGGCAAGGTCCATCGCCCGTTTGGTGTCGTCGATGGCGCTCCGGCGTACGGCGGCGTCGGGAGCGGAGAAGGAGCCCTGTTTCCATTTCGCCTGGGCGAAGTGGTCGACGGCGAGGGAGACGGGCTTGAGGCCGGTTTCTTTGAGCATTTCGCGGACCGTGTCGAATTCCGCGATCAGGTCCGGTGTGAGAACGAGGTCGACTCCGGTCAGGTGCGGCACGGTTGCGGCGCGCTGAAAGAGTTCGCGGATCGTGTACGGTTTTCCGTAAGCGGTGCAGTAGCGGTCGGAGCAGGAACCGACGTTTCCGAGAAAGACGGAATATTTTCTTGTCATGGCAAAATCTCCTTGTAAAATTGTTTTTCCGTACTATATTCTCCTGCAGGGGAAAAGTCAACATCTTCCTGTATGTAATATTCGATGAAAAATATGGAGAAAACGATGATTGAGGCGAAAGTGTCCTATTATGACAGCAGTCCGTGGACCCGTGGAGAGCATCAGTTTCTGATCCGGGGTTTTGCTTTGGACGAGACGATGCTTCCGGTGATGATTCATCACGGCGAGAAACGCGCGTACCCGTGGCCGTGGCTGTTCATCTGGTTTGCAACCCCGGTGACCGTGCGGAAGGAGTCGGGAGAGCTGGTTTCCTGTGAGAATTCTCTGATGGTATGGCGTCCCGGAAAGACGCATTGCTACGGGAACGAGAATGGCGCGTGGATGCATTCGTGGCTGATAGCGGACAGTCCCGATCTGGAACGGATGCTGGATAAGTGGCCGATCCCGACCGGAGTTCCGGTTCATGTGGACGCCGGACCGGTGTTTGAGACCTATCTTCCGCTTTTACGGCAGGAGCTGGCGGATGAGGGTGATGAATTCTGTCTGAAGAATCTGCTTCAGCTGTTCATCTACAATCTGCACCGCTGCTGCAAGCGGAATCTTGCGCCTGTTCCGGCGCGGGTGCGCGAGATGGAACTTTATCTGCAGAAAAATCTGCAGAAGAATCTGACCGTGGAAGGGGTGGCGGCCCATTTCGGCCTTTCCGCGCCGCATTTTGCCGCATTGTTCCGGGAATATTATCACAAGAGCCCTATGAGCTACCTGAATTCTCTGCGCATGAACCGCGCCGCGCGTCTTCTCTCCCTGTATCCGTATACCTGCAAGGAGATTGCGCTGCAGACGGGTTTCCGGGATTCTCTTTATTTTTCGCGCCGTTTTCACCATTACTGGGGAGTTTCCCCGCGGGATTACCGGAAAAAAGAGGAAGAGAAGAGCCCGGATTGAGTTTTTCAATAGAGGTGTTTCCACTTCGCACGGTATTCGATATCGTCCTTGCTTGGTTTCGGGAATCCTTCGGCAGTGCCCCAGACGGGACGGCCGCCGAAATCGCAGTTTTCGATCCGCAGTCCGTTTGGTGTCGTCGATGGCGCTCCGGCGTACGGCGGCGTCGGGAGCGGAGAAGGAGTCCTGTTTCCATTTCGCCTGGGCGAAGTGGTCGACGGCGAGCTTCCGCCGGTGAGGACAAGATCATGCGGCTTGATTCCGCCTTTGCCGTCGAGCTCGAAGACCGCGATGGAGTCGTATCCCCGGTTGGAGGCGAAGAGGAAGCGTTCATCTTCGGAAAGACGGATTGCCGCGGCTTTCGTGGTTCCCTCAAAGTCGGTGGAGACCGTGTTCAGCGCGTCAGCAGATAGGAAAGCGTTCCTCCGGTCAACAGATCCGTCGCGATTCGAAAATACTGTTTACCGTCGCGGTATTCCGTTGAAAGCTCCCGCTGCGAGGGCGTGCCGTCCAAAGCCAGAGGAACGACCCGCATCTTATGCGGCAGAGCAAGGGTCAGTTCTGCACTTCCCCGTTCCAGCATTTGCGGCAAGGTTCCCCAGTCCAGAAGCACCCGGCGGCTTTTGTCTTCAAAGCTCAAGCCGTTGTTGGAAAGATCGGTCAGCTGGATCAGCAGTATTTTTGCGCTTTCCGTAAGCGGTTTGGCGTCCAGAGACATCAGGGCGACTGTCTGATAGCAGCTCATTTTCGCAGAGACGACCGTTTTGCCGGAAAGCGTTCCCGCCCCCGTCAACACTTCGCTCCGGGGGGTGATGACACGCAACGATTTGTCGTTTCTGTTCAGGGTGATCTCTCCTGTCGAGGAGGTGATCCTGCCATCCTGCGACAACTTCGTCAGAGCGTCGTCCGCTTTCCGGGAAAGACTCTTTTTCCAGTTGTTCTGCATGGGATCGACCTTTTTTACTCCGGGCAGATCCATTTGCCGGGGCAGGGAACCGATCCGGCAGAACAGACCGAGACGCTGGAACTCATCGGGGAAATTTCCCGCCCTGCTGTTGCCTTTCAATGCGCGCACTTGTTCCGGTTTGAATTCAAACGCATACGCGGGGACGGCAGGTTTTACGTCCTCCCGCAGAAACAGCATGTAAAGAATACGTTCCGCCATTTGCGCCTGAATATTGTTTACGATATCGAACTGGTTCAAAGGGCGGTTGGTATTTTTCATTCCGGTGCTTCCGTGCGACCACGCGAAACGGTACAGTCCGTCCCAGTCCTGAAGTCCGGCATATCCTCCGAACAGAGAAGGCAGTTCCACGCGCCAGACGTTCGGAATGCAGAAATTGAATTCCGTAACGGTGAATGGTTTGCCGAAAATACGGGTCGGCATCAGGACCCGCGGGGTTGCGGCATCCATGGAAATGGAAGAGCGGTTGTGGAAAACAAACGGAACTCTCCAGCGCAGAAGCGGGAAAGAGGGATGGTCCCAGTAATCGTGATTGTCCACGAAATCCAATCTGGACCGGAGCCCGGCAAGAGTGAAGTATGTGTAGTTGTTCAGGTCTGTGATCAATGCTTTCAGCTTGATTTCATTTTTCAGGAAGCGCATCTGTTCCTGAATGCACTGCTGCTGCATCCTGTTGAGGAATTCAATAAACAATCCGTTCCGGGTCGTTTTTTTCCCGTCTGCGGTCAGACGGTGCGAACGCAGATATTCTTCAAATTCCCGCAGATAAAGTTTTTGCGCTCCACGCGAGGTCCGCACGCTGTTCCATACGCCGACCAGAGCGTTTTCATTGACCAGATTCAGCGAGTAGAGCACCGGGTCTTCCGCAAGGGAAAGGCCTGTGTAAGGATTTTTCGCCGTCAGCACTTTCCGCGCAAACTCTTTCCAGTTCCGCATCGCGGAAGGGCTGATGCAGACGAGGTTTTTCATGCTGAATTCCCCGGTATTGTCGAATTCCGGGATTTTGTCGCCGGATTTCAGCCGGCGGCTGGCGTACAGGTCGATGCAGACATAGAACCCGCGTTCTTTCAGGCGGGAGATGAAGTAATGGAATTTATCCATCTG
>ERZ1026894.1695-NODE-1695-length-12483-cov-3.305761_pt1 | contig 12483 bp, 9 predicted proteins | sample MGYA00380177_ERZ1026894 | MGnify/ENA primary metagenome ERZ1026894 (study PRJEB33269, sample SAMEA4719813) | human gut metagenome | biome: human-associated habitat; feature: organic feature; material: feces | place: Cameroon | collected 2013-10 ... | reverse complement strand
ACGACCCCCTGATTAACAGTCAGGTGCTCTAACCAACTGAGCTATTGAAGCATTGCTAAAAGCGTTATTGCTTAATTGCGAGTGCAAAGGTAAGGCGTTTTTATGTAACCTCCAAATATTTTCCGCCTTTTTTTTGATTTTTCTTCAAAAAAGTCATTCCGCTCCCTGATTTGTCATCTTTTCGGGGGTGGCTTACCTTATATTATATTATTGGGCAGATTCTATTATAAGACTAAGCAGATTCTATTTTAAGATTGAGCAGATTGGCTCGGAATGAGGATAAATATAATTGCTATATGTGTGTATGAGCTGTAAAACTCGCTATGCAACAATATTTATGAAAGTAAATAAGGTGAAAATCGAAAGTTTTGTGTAAGTTTGCAGATTATAATGAAATCCAACGGAAAAGAATGAAGAGAATATTATTATTAGCCGCCGTCGCACTGTCGGTTTTCTCCGTCACCATGAAGGCGCAGAACGACAAAGATCATAACTTCACCGTGTCGAAGAATATCGAAGTGTTCAGCGATATCTATCGCTACCTCGACATGATATATGTGGACACACTGAATGCCGACGAGGTGATAGGCAATGGCATCAATGCGATGCTCAATTCGCTCGACCCCTATACCGAATACTATCCCGAGAGCGAAGTGAACAAACTGAAGAAGATGTTCACCGGAAGATACGTAGGCATAGGAGCCATGATACGCTACAACACAGCCCTGTCGAGAGTGGTCATCGACGAACCATACGAGGGGAGTCCTGCCGCAGAAGCCGGGCTTAAGAAGGGCGACATTATCCTGAGCATCGACGACACCACGATGACCGACAAGACCGTTGCCTTTGTCAGCTCCCACCTGCGCGGCGACCCAGGCACCTCCTTCATGCTCAAGATAAAGCGCCCGTCAACAGGCAAGAAGATGCAGATGCGCATCAAGCGCCGTGCCATCACGCTGCCATACCTGCCATACTACGGCGTGCGCCCCGACGGCATAGGATACATAAATCTGAACAGCTTCACTGACGGATGCGCCAAGGACGTGCGTCGCGCCTTCATCGACCTGAAACACAAGGGCGCCAAGGGTCTCGTGCTCGACCTCAGAGGAAACGGCGGAGGATCGGTGAAAGAGGCTGTGCAGATAGTAAACATGTTCGTGCCCAAAGACCTTACCATCGTGAGGACCCGCGGCAAGATGAAACGCATGAACACAGACTACAAGACCACCGTGGAGCCTATCGACACCGTGATGCCTATCGTAGTGCTGGTGAACGGTGAGACGGCGTCGGCAAGCGAGATAACCTCAGGTGCGCTCCAGGACCTCGACCGTGCCGTGGTGCTCGGCACGAGGACATACGGCAAGGGTCTCGTTCAGGCACCAGTTGACCTGCCTTATAACGGTCAGCTCAAACTGACTACAGGAAAATACTATATCCCCAGCAACCGCTGCATACAGGCAATCAACTACAAGCATGCCCACGGCGGATACACCGAGCATGTTGCCGACAGCCTCACCCACGTGTTCTACACAAAGGCAGGACGAGAGGTGCGCGACGGCGGAGGAATAAAGCCCGACGTGGAAGTGAAGCCCGACTCGCTGCCGAATATAGCATACTATCTCAGCGTTTCGGGACTCGACTCCACCGAAGTGATGCTCAACTATGAGATTGACTACATCGCCAAGCATCCCACTATAGCACCGGCAGGAGAGTTCAAGCTCACCGACCAGGAGTATGAGGACTTCAAGCAGCAGGTGATAAAGAGCGGATTCAAATACGACGCCGAAAGCAGCAAGGAACTCGACAAACTGAAGAAGATAGCAAAGTTTGAAGGCTACTACGACGATGCCAAGGAAGAGTTCGATGCGCTGGAGAAGAAGTTCCGTCACAACCTCGCCACCGACCTCGACCGCAACAAGCAGTTGATAAATCAGATAATATCCGCCGACATCGTGGCGGCATACTATTTCCAGGCGGGAGCGATAGAAAACAACCTCAACTACGATAAGCAGATGATGGAGGCATGCCGCATCATCAACGACCGGCAGGAATACACGAAAATTCTGACTCCAACCCCGAAGCAGGATGCCAAGGACAAGAAACAAGAGAAGAAAGACAAAAAACAGAGCGCTAAGGACAACAAATAGTCCGACGCCCGGCGCTGCACTTCGGCGGCAGCCACATGCGTGTAACACACGTCATATATATACCCCAAACCGGCTAATCGGACGGTTTGGGGTAATTCATATCCGATTTTTTGTGCCGTATGAAAAAACTTTATTATCTTTGCATAAATATAGGTGGAAGAAGTCTCGCCGTACGACGAGACACTGCACCCGAAAAACAGAACAATTATGCAGACTAAAAGTCATTTGTCAGTCTTGGTTCACGACCAGGCAAAGAAGTATGGCGACCGCGAAGTGCTTGTATACAAGGATTTCGGAGGCAAGACATGGAAGTCATACACATGGAACGAATTCTCATACAAAGTGAAAGTCGTGTCCAACGCATTGCTCAACTTCGGCGTCAAGCCGCAGGAGAACATCGGAATATTCTCGCAGAACTCCGTGCAGTACATTTTCTGCGACTTCGGAGCATGGGGCGTGCGTGCCGTGACAATACCTTTCTATGCCACAAGCAGCGAGCAGCAGATACAGTTCATGATAAACGATGCTCAGGTGCGTTTCCTCTTCGTGGGAGAGCAGGAGCAGTATGACAAGGCACACCGCGTGTTCTCTCACTGTCCTACGATGGAGCGTATCATCATCTTCGACAACAACGTGAAGATCGACCCCAACGATTCCAACGCCGTATATTTCGACGACTTCCTGAAGCTCGGCGAGAACCTGCCGCGCCAGACCGAAGTGGAAAAACTATACAAGGAGGCGTCGCCCGACGACCTCGCCAATATCCTGTATACCAGCGGAACCACCGGTGACAGCAAGGGAGTGATGCTCAGCCATCTGCAGTATAGTGCCGCCATGGAAGCCAACGACAGGGCAGTGACGGTGACGGAGAAAGACCGAGTGCTCAACTTCCTGCCGTATGCCCACATCTTTGAGAAGGGCTGGACGATACTGTGTATCTCAGAGGGTGCGACGCTGATTGTGAACACCGATCCGCGCGAAGTGCAGAAGTCAATGAAGGAGACACATCCCACGAGCATGTGCGCCGTGCCGCGCTTCTGGGAGAAGGTCTATACAGGAGTGAAGGAGAAGATAGACAGTGCTAACCCCATACAGCGCAAACTCTTCAAACACGCCCTTGCCGTGGGCAGAAAGCACAACATCGAATATCTGAGCCGTGGAAAGCGTCCGCCTTTGGCGCTGCACATGGAGTATGAGATGTATAACAAGACCTTGTTCAGTCTCGTGCGCCACGAGCTGGGACTCGAACATACCAACATCTTCCCTACGGCAGGAGCCACCGTGTCGGCACATGTTGAGGAATTCGTGCATTCCATCGGACTCACCATGGTGGTGGGCTACGGACTGACGGAGAGCCTTGCCACCGTGGCCTGCGACAGAGTGGGAGAGGAACCCTATACCATAGGGTCGGTGGGCAGACCAATCCACAACATAAAGATAAAGATCAGCGAGGAGGGCGAGGTATGCCTCAAGGGCCCTACCATCACCAAGGGATACTACAACAGACCCGACATCACCGCACAGTCGTTCGACGACGAGGGATACTTCAAGACCGGTGACTCGGGATATATGAAAGACGGTGAGTTGTTCCTGAAAGACAGGATAAAGGACCTCTTCAAGACATCCAACGGAAAATATATCGCACCGCAGATGATAGAGGCGAAGCTGCTCGTCGACAAGTTCATCGACCAGATAGTGATTATCGCCGACCAGCGCAAGTTCGTGTCGGCACTCATCATTCCCGAATACGGTGCACTCGAGAAATACGCCCAGGCCAACGGCATCAGCTTCACGTCAAGACAAGACCTCTGCAGCAACGGCAAGATACACCAGATGATAGCCGAGCGCATAGAAACGCTGCAGCAGCAGCTCGCCCACTATGAGCAGATAAAGCGGTTCACACTGCTGCCCAAGCCGTTCACTATGGAGAGCGGAGAGCTGACAAACACCCTGAAGATGCGCCGAAAGGTGATAAACGAGCATTATAAGAACGAAATAGAAAAAATGTATGCCGAGTAACTCCTCGCCATACCATATACAAGAAGAATAATGATAACGCAAGATCAGTTGAAAGACGTGTTGGAGCGTGCCGACGCTCTGCACAAATATCTGGAAATCGACAAGAAGAAGGTGGAGTTTGAAGAAGAACAGCTCCGCACCCAGGCTCCTGACTTCTGGGACGACCCGCAGAGGGCGCAGGAACAGATGAAGAAGGTGAAGGGCATTGAGAAATGGCTCACCGGATACAAGGAGGTGCGTACCTATGCCGACGAGCTGCAGCTCGCCTTCGACTTCTACCACGACGATATGGTGACCGAGGAGGAAGTTGACGAAGACTATGCCAAGGCTATTAAGGCCATTGAAGACCTGGAGCTTATGAACATGCTGCGCCAGAAGGAAGACCCTATGGACTGCGTGCTGAAGATAAACTCTGGAGCCGGCGGTACGGAGAGCCAGGACTGGGCATCGATGCTCATGCGTATGTATATGAGATGGGCTGAGTCGCATGGCCACAAAGTTACTATAAGCAACCTGCAGGAGGGCGACGAGGCCGGAATAAAGAGCGTCACCATGGAGATAGAAGGCGGCGAATATGCCTACGGATATCTGAAGAGCGAGAACGGAGTACACCGTCTCGTCAGAGTGTCGCCGTTCAATGCGCAGGGCAAGAGAATGACGAGCTTTGCCAGCGTTTTCGTGTCGCCGCTCGTCGATGACACCATAGAGGTGTATGTAGATCCGTCGAAAGTGAGCTGGGACCTCTTCAGAAGCGGTGGCGCCGGAGGACAGAACGTGAACAAGGTGGAAACCGGAGTTCGTCTGCGCTACCAGTATGTTGACCCTGATACCGGCGAGGAGGAAGAAATCCTCATCGAGAACACCGAGAGCCGCAAGCAGCTCGAAAACCGCAACAACGCCATGCGACTGCTCAAGTCGCAGCTCTACGACCGCGCCATGAAGAAGCGTCTCGAAGCACAGGCGAAGATTGAGGCAGGCAAGAAGAAGATAGAGTGGGGAAGCCAGATAAGAAGTTACGTCTTTGACGACCGCCGGGTGAAAGACCACCGCACCAACTACCAGACCTCTGATGTGGACGGAGTGATGGACGGCAAGATCGACGGATTCATAAAGGCGTATCTCATGGAGTTCCCCGTGAACGACGAACAGCAATAATCTCATTAATGTAATCGCAAACAATCTCATTAATGTAATCGCATGTCGTCGGCAATATCGCAGAACGACAATATGATTATGAATCTAAATAATTTTGTACTATGAGCAAGAAAGGAAAAGACCGCCGCGAGCGCTATCAGGAGCGCCAGGCTAAAGAAGGAGTAAAGGTGTTCAACTGGATATTGGGTGCCCTCGCCATAGGAGCATTGGCATTCATCATCTATTTTGCGACACAAGGTTAATCAAGGGAAGACTGCTGATGAGTGGACTTGAGATAGAAAGAAAGTTCCTCGTGCACAAACGCGACGACGGATACAAGCGCCAGGCTTATTCGTCGTCGCGCATCAAGCAGGGGTACATATGCAGCGGCCATGGCCGCACGGTGCGTGTGCGCATCCGCGACGAGAAGGGATACCTCACCATCAAGGGACCGTCGGTAGACGGAGGACTCTCGCGTTATGAGTTTGAGAAGGAGATAACTCTCGATGAGGCTGAACACCTGATGCAACTCTGTGAACCGGGAATCATCGACAAGACGCGGTTTCTCGTGAAGAGTGGCAGGCATACCTTCGAAGTAGACGAGTTTTATGGCGACAACGAAGGACTCGTGATGGCAGAAGTGGAGCTTCAGAGTGAAGACGAGGCATTCGAAAAGCCCGATTTCATCGCAAAAGAAGTGACCGGAGACGCCAGATTCTATAACTCCTATCTTCGCCAGATGCCTTTTGTGCTGTGGCGCAACCAATTGCCGGAGGAGTTTCGTTGACCAACCGACAGCAAATGTCTGTTCCTCCCCGTTGACGAATCTGTGGGAGAGATAGTCTTGCTGACAATACAATAAAAAAGCCAGGGATGCCATTAGGAGATTTCTTTTATTTCACGAAGTCAGACCGCATAGCGACGATATTCATCGTCAGTCTCGTCATAATTCTGGCGGTGACATCATACTTCGTGGTCTGTTCCGGCGATGAATTCTTCGTCGGAACCCCTGCCGACAGCACTGCGGTGGCTGGCGGAAAGGCTCTTGGCGCCGGAGAGAAAGAATATTATAATGTGGAGGGAAGAAAAGCCGAACTCTTCCCCTTTGATCCCAATACGGCAGACAGCACACAATTGTTGAGGCTCGGACTGAGCGAATGGATGGTGAGAAACATATACCGCTATCGTGCTTCCGGAGGAGTATACCGGGAGCCGAAGGATTTTGCACGCCTCTACGGACTCACCGTGAAGCAGTACAGGGCGCTCGAACCATATATCCGCATCAGTGCAGACTACAGGCCGGCGTCGGAGCTGTATGCCGATGACCGTTCCGCCTACGACCGCCATGGCTCGCCATCGGCAGAATACAATGACGCTCCGCCGAGAGACACACTGAAATATCCCCGTAAGCTGCGCCCTGGAGAGACCGTGCCGCTCAACACCAGCGACACTACACTGCTGAAACGTGTGCCGGGAATAGGTAGCGGATATGCCATCGCCATAGTGAGAAAGCGTGAGCGGCTTGGAGGCTTCTATTCCGCAAGGCAGTTACTCGAGATAGAAGGACTGCCCGAGCAGGCACTGCAGTATGTCAGCGTGGACGAAGGGGCGGTGACGAAGCTTAACATCAACAAACTGTCGTTCTCAAAACTCCGTCAGCATCCATACATCAATTACTACCAGGCACGCGACATCGTTGACTACCGTCGGCTGCGCGGAGATATAAAGTCACTCAGAGACCTGCGCCTGCTGAAGTCGTTCACACCGGCAGACATAGAAAGGCTCAGCCATTATGTGACCTACTGACGGATGTTTCTCCGCCAAAGAACCGGCAAGGACAGATACAACCCGGAATACAGACAATACAACAAAAAATAACCAAAACATTATCAAGCATGGTGCTGAATTATATTTGGATAGCGTTTTTCGTCATAGCCTTCGTCATAGCATTGGTGAAGTTGATATTCATGGGCGACTTCGAAGTGTTCCCGGAGATGATGGGGTCCACGTTCGAGTCGTCGAAGACAGCCTTTGAGATTTCCCTCGGACTGACCGGCGTCCTTTCGCTGTGGCTCGGCATAATGAAGGTGGGAGAGAAGGGAGGAATGGTGAATGCACTGGCAAGACTGCTCTCGCCGGTGTTCTGCAAGCTCTTTCCCGACATACCTAAGGGACATCCCGTTACTGGCTCCATATTCATGAACATAGCCGCCAACATGCTTGGACTCGACAATGCGGCGACGCCGCTCGGACTGAAGGCAATGGAACAGCTGCAGCAGCTCAACACGAAGAAGGACACGGCAACCAATCCGATGATAATGTTCCTTGTGCTCAACACCAGCGGACTGACGCTGATTCCCGTCAGCATCATGGTATACAGGGCACAGCTCGGAGCGGCACAGCCCACCGACATATTCATCCCCATCCTCCTCGCCACATTCTTCTCCACTATGGCAGGAATAATAATCACGAGCCTTTATCAGCGCATCAACCTTCTCAACAAGGTGATGCTGCTCACCGTCGGCGGCATGTCGCTCGCCGTGGCTGGCATAATATGGGGATTCGGACAGCTCGACAAAGACCAGATGAACATAGTGAGCACCACGGTGGCAAATATCCTGCTCATGACTATCATCGTGGGGTTCATCCTGGCAGGAGTGAGGAAGAAAATCAACGTTTATGACGCTTTCATCGAAGGAGCGAAGGAAGGATTCCAGACCGCAGTCAGGATAATACCATACCTCGTGGCAATACTCGTGGGCATCGGCGTGTTCCGTGCGTCGGGAGCCATGGACATGATAATCGACGGAATAAAATGGACAGTAGGAGTGCTGGGCGGAAACACCGATTTCGTGGGAGCGTTGCCAACGGCACTCATGAAACCCCTCTCTGGCAGCGGAGCACGTGGAATGATGGTAGACGCCATGACGACATACGGTGCCGACTCCTTCGTGGGCAGGCTGAGCTGCGTGTTCCAGGGCTCCACCGACACCACCTTCTATATCCTCGCCGTATATTTCGGAAGCGTGGGCATCAGATACACCAGACATGCCGTGGCATGCGGACTCCTGGCAGACCTTGCCGGAGTAATCGCGGCTATAGCGATATGCTATATGTTCTTCTGATGCAGCATAGGGGCAGAAAACCTGCATACACGTCAACAAGAAACAGAAAACAGTATGGCGGCAAGGCAGCCTTGCCTTGTAGCCGACAAACAAACATAAGCAAATGGCAAATTTAAAATCACTCGCTAAGGATACGGCAATCTATGGATTGAGCAGTATCGTAGGAAGATTCCTCAACTATCTTCTCGTGCCGCTATACACGGCAAAGCTGTCGGCAGCGAGCGGCGGCTATGGTGTCATAACCAATGTATATGCCTATACGGCATTGCTGATGGTGATACTGACATACGGAATGGAGACCACCTTCTTCCGCTTCGCCAACAAAGAAGAAGAGAATCCGCAGACAGTATATACCACTACGCTCATCAGCGTGGGCTTCACTTCACTGATGTTCATAGCCCTCGTGCTGCTCTTCATCAATCCCATATCCGCCTTTATGGGCTATGCCGACCACAAGTCGTATATATGGGTGATGGCGATTACCGTTGCCATCGATGCCTTCCAGTGTATACCGTTCGCATACCTCAGGTATAAGAAGCGCCCGATAAAGTTCGCTGCCCTGAAACTCCTCAACATCTTCATGGCGATAGTCCTCAACATCGTGTTCTTCCTCGTTCTGCCAAGCATCTACGAGTCCAGCGGCGGCACCGGGTTCATATCCGCCATCTACGACCCTACGGTGGGGGCAGGCTATGCGTTCTATGTCAATCTCTTCTGTTCCGCCTTCCTCACGTTCTTCTTCTGGCGTGAACTCGTAGCACAGAAATATACGTTCAGCAAAGCACTCCTGCGCCGCATGTTCAGCTACAGCTGGCCTATCCTCGTGCTTGGCATCGCCGGCATCCTCAACCAGACAGCCGACAAGATTCTCTTCCCTTATATATATAAAGGTGGCGACGCCCATTCGCAGCTCGGCATCTATGGCGCGGCAAGCAAGATAGCCATGATCATGGCAATGATAACACAGGCGTTCCGCTATGCCTACGAACCGTTCGTCTTCGGCAAGTCAAAAGACAAGGACAACCGTGAGTCCTATGCCAAGGCGATGAAATACTTCATCATCTTCACCCTCCTTGCCTTCCTCGTGGTGGTGGGCTATATGGATGTCTTGCGCCATATCATCGGCAGAGACTATTGGGACGGACTCCGTGTGGTGCCTATCGTCATGGCGGCAGAGATAATGATGGGAGTGTATTTCAATCTCTCCTTCTGGTATAAGCTCATCGACAAGACCATCTGGGGAGCCTATTTCTCAGGTGCGGGATGTGCCGTGCTGATAGCGGTCAACGTTATATTCGTGCCTCGCTACGGATATATGGCATGTGCCTGGGCTGGTTTCGCGGGATACGCCACGGCGATGGTGCTCTCGTATTTCGTGGGACAGCGTAAGTACCCCATTGCCTATCCGATGAAAGACATCTCCGTTTATGTCCTTATTACCGTAGTGCTGTATTTCTGCATGACCACGGCAAATGCCAGACTCTCCACACCGCTCGCCCTGACGGTGAATACGTTGCTTGGCGTCCTTTTCATAGCATATATCGTGAAAAAGGATTTTCCGCTCAGCGGATTGCCCGTGATTGGCAGGCATTTCCGCAAATGACAGTCGTCAGCGGAGAAATTGAGAAATTATGAGGATTAAAAAGCGATATTTTCATCCACAAGCAAGTACAGTTGGAAAATATATCGTATTTTTGCCGAAACTTTAAATTAAATATACGAAAAATGAGAAAGAAATCATCAATCCTGTTAGCAGGACTGTTGGCTCTGTCTGCTGGCAGCGCCAAGGCTGACGAGGGAATGTGGACTCTCTACAACCTTCCCCAGGCAGTGTATGAGCAGATGAAGACCTACGGCTTCAACCTGCCTTACGACGCACTCTACAGTGGCGACGATGCCATTATGAAGTCTGTTGTCAACTTCTCCGGATTCTGTTCCGGCGTAGTGGTGTCGCCAGACGGACTCGTCTTCACCAACCACCACTGTGGTTTCGAGGCTATCCGCAGTCATTCTACTGTAGAACACGACTATATGCTCAACGGCTTCTATGCCAAGAGCTATGAGGAGGAGTTGCCAAACGAGAACATGTTCGTGAGCTTCATGGTGGAGCAGAAGGATATCACTGACGAGCTCGCCAAGAAGGGACTCTACAACCTGCCTATCAACAAACAGTCAGAATTCCTCGATTCCATCGAGAATGTGATGTCTAAGGAGGTGAAGGCAGCAGACCCTACACTCCGTCTTGAAATCAAGCCATATTTCGAAGGCAACAAGTTCTACGCCACGACATACCGCGATTTCACCGACTTGCGCCTCGTCTTCACCGTGCCTAAGTCTATGGGTAAGTTCGGTGGCGAGACAGACAACTGGATGTGGCCGCGCCAGACCTGCGACTACTCTGTATTCCGTATCTATGCCGACCCTAAGACCAACGGTCCTGCAGCATACTCGAAGGACAACGTGCCTTACCGTCCGAAGCATTGGACCAAGGTGTCGCTTGACGGATACAAGGATGGCGACTTCGCCATGACAATCGGTTATCCGGGCACTACCAACCGTTACCTCTCATCATACGGTATCAAGGAGCGTCGTGATGCCGACAATGCCCCACGTGCCCAGGTGCGTGGCGTGAAGCAGCAGATCATGATCCGCCACATGCGTGCCGACGAGGCAGTGAGAATCAAGTATGATTCCAAGTATGCACAGAGCTCCAACTACTGGAAGAACTCCATCGGAATGAACAAATGTATCGATTCTATCGGTATCATCCGTCAGAAGCAGGAGTTCGAGCAGCGCATCAAGGCTTATCAGGACAGCACCGGCTATCTGAAGGGCAAACTTGATTTCGACAAGATGAAAGACCTCTACGCCAAGCGCTTCGACGTGCAGTATGTGTTCACCAACTGGATTGAGGCTTTCAATCGCACCAGCGAGTTCAACACACGTGCTTTGCAGGTGCTCGGAGGAATGGAAGTGAAGGGTCCTAAGGACAAGCCGGCAAAGCAGTATGTGCAGTTCGAGGACAACAGCAATGCCTGGGACGAGGCTCTCGACAAGGACGTGATGGCAGCTCTGCTCAAGAACTACCGTGAGCATGTAGACGCCAAGTATCTGCCGGCTTGCTATGCCAAGATTGACAATGAGTTCGGCGGCGACTACAAGAAGTTCGTTGACTATCTCTACGCCAAGTCTATCCTCATGAAGAGCGGTGAGAAGATATTCTTCAACAAGAAGAACTACAAGAACGACCCGGGTGTGCAGTATGGTCTCGACATCAAGGCTATCTATGACGAGGTGATCGAGAAGATCCGTGCCCTCGCTCCCGAAATCAAGCAGCAGGAGCGCTACCTCTGCGACGCCAAGGTGCGTATGGAGGAAGACCTGCCACACTATAGCGACGCCAACTTCACCATGCGTCTGAGCTACGGACAGGTGAAAGACCTCGTAGTAGGTGGAAAGCCTGCCGGATACTACACCACTTCAGAGAGCATCGTTGAGAAGATGAACACCGGCGACAAGGTAGTGGACTATTACGCTGAGCCAGAGCTGAAGGACCTGATGTCGGCAAAAGAATTCGGTCGCTATACCGACAAGGAGAGCGGAAAGATGCAGCTCTGCTTCCTCACCAACAACGACATCACCGGTGGTAACTCCGGTTCACCGATGTTCGACGGCAACTGGGATTCACTCTCAAGCGACATCCGTTTCGATCCGGTACTCGCCCGTTGCATCGGCGTTGACATGCGCTATGTAATCTATCTCATGGACAAGTGGGGGCATGCAGACCGTCTGCTCAAGGAGATGGGAATCGACAAATAAGGAATCAATTCCCCAACGATCTAACGACCGATTGGGGTTTGAAACGCTAACAAAAAAAACGGCGGCAGCCTCACGCTTGAGGTCTGTCGCCGTTTCCGTCATTTTGTGAAATTGAAAGTATATAAGGTGTTTTCCATGGTATTACTTCTTCATTGCCTTCCTGCACCTTGTCGCTGCCGAACCGAGCCATGCAACGGCTAACAGACGGACAGCCACCGACAGGTCGGCGGGGAATATGC
>ERZ1026894.1692-NODE-1692-length-12496-cov-10.422313_pt1 | contig 12496 bp, 11 predicted proteins | sample MGYA00380177_ERZ1026894 | MGnify/ENA primary metagenome ERZ1026894 (study PRJEB33269, sample SAMEA4719813) | human gut metagenome | biome: human-associated habitat; feature: organic feature; material: feces | place: Cameroon | collected 2013-10 ... | reverse complement strand
AAACTTCGTTTTTATTAATTATTTTATGAAGTTTCCCTATGTCGTAGGTGCATTGAGAAATACCAGCTGCATAATAAAACGCATTTGTATCTAAAATATACACTTTTATACCACCTTTATTTTAAGTACTTTTTCGCATCCTTCAAAAAACTCATTGCAATCATCACAATTACTATGCCGATGGGGAACGCGGCAACAATACTTACTGACTGCAGGTTACTCATGGAGCTCTCCGAGAACAGTAATGCTACAGGTAACAAAATCAATAAAATACACCACATTAATTGAATGATTTTGTTCGGTTGTTCTCCCTCCCTAAGCGTCCTATAACTATAACACGAAGCGGTCAATGCTATAGAATCAAAGGAGGTAGCATAAAAAGCAATCATTGCTGCCAATGTAATAATCATGACTAAGGGTGCGCAGGGCATGGTTTTAATAATGTTAACAATCATGCCATAAGAATCTCCAGTTTCACTATACATAGCCAGGAAATCTGCCTTGTCTGTCATCTGTAGTCCCATAGAATAATTTCCCAGCACTATGAAGCTGATCACTGTTGATCCTACTCCAAATACATAACCGCCTACTATCGTCTGTCGTACGGTTCTGCCACGGGAAATACTTCCAATGAAGAAGGGTGCCGCAACACACCATACCATCCAATATGCCCAATAATAGATTGTCCAGTTTTGTGGAAAATCAGATGTCCGAAGTGGATCTGTAAAGGTAGAGAGCTCAATAAAATTCTGAACCATTTTGCCAAAAGAAGAAATACCCGTCTCTACAATATACCGTGTCTCTCCTCCAAACAAAAGAACAAATGCGATCAATCCGAAGAACAGATAAATACATATCTTGGCTAATGCACTGATTCCCTTAAATCCATGAAGTAACGAATAAGTATACACTGCACAGGTAATCAACAAAATAATAATATTGATGATGGTCCGACTGACTTCAATATGAAACAATTCTGCTAAAATAGCTGCCATCAAAGGTGTTGCCACACTAAATGTCGTTGCTGTTCCAGCTAAAAGTGCAAATACCGCCAGCAGATCAATAATTCTACCGGCCCAACCATCGGTATGTTTTCCCAAAAACGGACGACATGCCTCCGAATACTTCTGACGGTTGCACTTTCGCACATGCAGCATAAAGCCAAAGGCAACCGCCAGTACCAAATAGAAGCTCCACGGGATAAAGCTCCAATGAAATAACGGATACACTCCCGCCCACTCCTGAATCGTTCCCATTTCAGCCAAATGCGGATCTGATGCATACAAAACCCATTCAGAAAATGAGTAAAACAAAATATCAGCTGCCAATCCGCAGGTAAACATCATAGCTCCCCAGGAGAAAAATGAATGTGCCGGCTTCTCTCCCGGATTCCCCAATACAATATCTCCGTATTTCGATCCGGCAATATATAAGGAAAGAATAAATATCCCCAATCCAATCACCAAATAATATACCCCAAAGGTATCACCAAAAAAGAACCTGATTTCACTCAAAACATTATTTGATTGCGTTGGCATTAAGAAAAAAAGCAAACATAACAAAACGACGATTCCTAACGGTACTAAAGTTATCATCCAGTCAATTCTGCCGTGTTCTTCTGATTTCTTACTCATTTTCATTTTCCCCCTGATATTTTTGATAGCTGCTATCTACCGCAATTAACTCCTGTATATTATCAATTTCGATAACATCCTCTGATCTCATTGGTCTGATTCCGAGTTCATATTCCTCTTTATGGCAAAACATTACCACATCATCCCAATATATTTGTCTGTTATTATTTTTTTCAAATTCCAATTCCAAATGTTTTTTTAATTTTTTCCCATCTTCTGCCGTCCATCTGGAAATGCTGTAAAGCTGCCAGCCTTTTTTTCCTCCGGTTCTGCTGCAGGATACTACAATGCCGTTTTCTACCTGCTGCAACCATTCCCCTGTCTCACTCTCTATCCACACGCTATTATATCCGGATCTTTCAAATGCCGGATCTAGTATCGAACTATTATAGACTATCTGATCCCCATCCATCACAATAGAATTTTCCAAATAATCACGCGCTACATAAAGTGAAGAAATATTATTACATGAATCATAATAAGGATTCTCTATCAGTGTGATTCCCGGATAATCCTTCTTCAACACATCGAATTGTTCTTTTAAATACCCTACTACTATATAAATATCAGTAATATCATTTTCTAAAAGGCCACGGATAACTGTATCAATCATTCTGACACCATTGACTTTTACCAAGGGCTTCGGTGTCTCCAGGGTCAATGGCTGCATCCTTTTTCCAAAACCGGCTGCCATAATAATAGCCCGCTCCACTTTATTCATTTATCTCCCATCCTCTCTTTTGCATTTCTCCCAAAGCTATTTTATAGTAGTCCTTCGCATACCGATATTGCTGCAATGAGTATTCCCCAAATTCCACACCGAGGCTATATTTGTATTCGCACCAATTGCTCCAAAGCAATCCGCACACCGCTATGTAGCAATATATTTTTATTCGTGTTTCTGCAGTGCATCCTTCTGTAAAATAAAGATCAATCATATGATCAATTTGTTCTCTGTCATACAGCGCATAGATACAAAACATCGCAATATCCACATGTGGATCCTGCATTCCCGCATATTCCCAGTCAATCAGGTATATCTGTTCCTCTCCATTCTTCTCCCAAAAGAGAAAATTGTCCGGTACAGCGTCAATATGGGTAAGCACCTTTGGAGCTACATTTTCTCTAATATAAGTTTTCAATGAATATACATTTTCTTTTGTCCTCTGATAATCCTCATAGATAGATGGTCTTCCATCCCATAGAGACTCGTAAAATGCAATTTGTTCAAAAAGATCAAATTTATGCTCCACTTTCAATTTCAACTCGTGAAATTGCCGCAGGCGTCTCATACATTTTTGAAGATCATCTTCTTTGCAGGGATCACATACTCTGGCTCCTTCCATATATTCTGTAATTTTATATCCATTTAGTGGATTAAGATAAATAATATTATCACAGATATTCTTCCCACATATTTCCTTATATACTGAGTATTCCTTCTGTCGATCTATCAGCTGTTCCGTTCCTTCTCCCGGGATTCTCATAATATATTTCTTCTCTCTGCAGCTGAAAAGAAACGATCTGTTTGTCATTCCTTTTTTTAAAACTTTGATATTGTTGATTTCTCTTTCTTCTGACTTTAATACTTTACAAATTTCATCAATGGCATCATTTTTTAACTGATCCGAATCGCTTTCAAATTCGCGAAGTTGCTCGTAAGTGTTAATCTCTATCACATCTGCCTGATGAACAATACGAGCTGCAACAATCATATGATCTCCATGATATAAAGTTTGCTCCCAAAATGCGTCATTATAATGAGAATCCCGACACAACACTCCTATCTTCTCTCTTACAGCATCAGCTTCCTCCCCTGTTAAATAGGAGATTCCAATCATTGCGTTTCCCTGTTCTTCTTCAGACACCATCACCAGTTCTCGTTTTCTGTTTACTCGAACATCGCTCTCATCGTCCATCTGATCACTGACCATATACCAGGAGTAGGGTTCATATGAGCGAAAAGGATTATTCTTACACCAAATGTCGCAGGGAACTATATATGTATTTTTCAGGTACTTCTGAACCAGCTTTATTGAATGAAGATTATTCATTCTAAAGTAATCCGGATTCACGACAAGTTTTACTTCATATTTATCAATCAGATATTCATATTTTTCTTTCATAAATCCAACTACAATGTATATTTCTCTGACATTAACCTCCTGCAGTTGTATAATAAGACGTTCAATCAGTTTTTCCCCTTTTATTTCAAGAAGTCCTTTGGGAATCTCCATGTTAATCGGAACCATCCTCATTCCAAATCCTGCTGCAAGTATAATTGCTCTCTGAGGTTTCTTTTCTCTGAATTCTCTCCGCGCTTTCTCCGTCGGCGACATAGATTCGTCAATATAGCCTTTTTCTGATAGCCTTTTTAACACTTGATTTACCGTTCCTAACGAATACCTCGATATTTCAGCTAAATACCTTTGGTTAATGTACTTATCCGATATCATTTCATTTAAAATATCTTGTTCTTGCTTGTTCATATATTCCCTCTTTGTCGTTTTCGTGAACAACAGACAACAATTATATTATTACATTTTCTTAGTAAGTTCGGCCTTTAGAAATCAATTTCCAACTTCCATATTTCGTATACCCCTGTTCTTCCACCAAACCCCTCTTTTTGAGAAATAAGTCCTTCGTTCAGATAAATTCTTCCATGCTCTGTGGATATTCCAAAATCTAACCAAGTTTTACTATTTCGATATTTTTCAATAACTGTATTTATTGTTAAATCTAATGCTCCAATCTTTCGCGCCTCTTCATTTGCTGCCATATATTGAGTATGAATCACCTGCTCATATTCAAATACTACTGTTCCTGCAATTAATTTTCCCTCCCTTAATGCTCCAAATAGATGAATTTCGTTTGGAAATTTGTCATGTAACATTTTCAATTCAGCTCCGGTATGAACTGCCTGTGTATCATGTCGCTCTCGTAAAACTTCGTTCTCTAACCCTATAAATCTATTATAATCATCCTGTGTTGTAAGTTCTTCAATGATTACACCTTCACGTTTTGCTCTTGATATTTGTGCTTTTCTTCCTTTAGGCATTTTTAATGGATTTTTCAAATAAACATACGTGGAAGCATCAATCGTCATTAGTTTTGCCCCATTCGCAAAGAGTGAGTATCTGTCTTCTTCCGCTGACTGTCTATGATAAATATGCGGGATTGTTTTATATATAATACTCGTAATTTTGTTTTCCCTTGCATATAGTATAAGTTGCTCAAAACATTCATTCATGATATGCTGTTTCATTTTTTCATTAGAAATAATACCACCATATGTCAAGCCACCATGAGACCACAATTCACCATCTTTTTCATTCATAGGAAGAATTCCTATCAAAAAATCTCCATCATAAAACATAAGTGAATGATCTTGAAAACAGTCCCTATGATAATCCATATAATTGCGATCAAACATAAACAAAGAGTTCTTGCTCTCTGCATTAAACTCGTTCCATATTTCCTTATCATTTTCCGTATATCTATGTATTTGAATCATATGCCTGCTCCTAATTTATAAAATCATCATATAGTGTATCTAAAAAGCGATCTGAAATTTTTTCAAAATCATCACCAAATACTTTTCTTATTGTCTCTTTCCTAATATCTTTCAATGGATCTACACCCTTTTGCAATTGTTTCAATATTTTTTCCGCTTCCTCCCAGTTATTCACAACATACATAGCATCTATCATTTCAGCAACTGATTCATTTAGTTGAGCGCCCGTATCACAATAAATTATTGGTTTTCCAGTCAAAAAATACTCAACTAATATAGATGAAAAGTCTGTAAGCAATACATCTGATTGCCAAAATGTGCTGGTATAATCCGCCGTATCATCATATATCCGATTAGTTCCCGGTGCAAAATAAGTCAAATAGCATTCAACCTCTTCTTTCGTTATTTTCCCAATCTCAATGAAATGTTTAAATGTCATAGGATGTGGGCGGAAAACAAGTCGAATATCTTCATATTCTAGTGAATATTTTAATACCTTGTCTTTAAAATTCAAAAAATTGCTACCGCCTAAATTTTTATCCTCTGTCCACCTTGGTGTCCATACTACGGTATATTTATTATCCTCTTTTTCTTTTTTCTGTTGAAAAAAATACTCAAATGCTGGATATCCTATTGTAACTGTCTTTCTATAACCTCTTGCATGATCATTTATATACCTGTTTCGATTATAAGCAGCAACATATTCATTTTCAGCAAATAAAAAATATACATTTCTAAAGTATTTTTTTTCAAATGCGACCTTCACTGTCGTTATCGAAAGCTCATATCCATAATCTATAAAACAATTCTTAGCATATTTTGCAATGCTTCCACTCTTGAATTCATTAGGAAAATACTGATCATAAGGATTACATGAAAAAACATAATGTGGCTTCCATGCCTTCAAATCAAATTTTTCTTTTCCATCTATGCCTCTTACCGTCTCATCTCCATATAGTCTTTCTAAATAATTATATACATTTTCTGCATTATCTTGCCCTATCGGTTCTAGAGCAATCACGCAAACCTCGAATCTTTTATCTCTTCTCATATTTTCATATACACATCTTAATTTATTCCACTCTTTTGTGTCTTGACAGATAAATGCAACACGAATGGGAAAATCATGTATTCCCTTTGAACTTCTCACTTGGCTTCTAACGCGTTGTGATGCGATCCAATTATTAATAAAAAATCCATCTATATATATATTGTTTAAAGCAATAAACAATTTTGTATCTGAATATTTATGATAAATTATTTTAATAACATCTATCGGCTTCATGCACTTTTTCCTCGTTGATTCATCCGTTTATATTTATAGTTGCCCCATAATATATACAAAAAAAATAATCCATATTTTAAATATGCAACTGTTTTTTCTCTTAAAGAATATCTCGTCCATCTTGCCTTTGCATAATAAGCATTTAATCCCATTTTCTTCAACCAATTATAAAACGGTTGCATTATCCCGTAGCGCCTGTCGTATGGAAAGATACAGTTTTGATAAATAGCTACCATATCATCCATAAATTTTTCGCTATAAAATCCTCCACTTGAGACTCCATCCAGACGGTAATCAATCAACCGGTCATCCATATATCCAAACTGTACACCTTGTCTGCATAAATGAATCCAGTACGGATAATCCTCTATTAATTTTGTATTTTCTGAGTAATATCCATACTTTTCAAAAAGCTCTTTCTTCCCACACCACGCCGGAGCCGGCAAAAAGTTTCTTGCAAATAATCGATTTAATGTCTGCTCTACTGTCAAAGATCTTAATAACTCATAGTTGTCCTCACATGCAGCTAAATGGAATACATATTCACCATTTGGTCTCACCCCACGCATTCTTGCGAAACAAATATCACAATCATTTTGCTCGAGATAGTTCACATACTTAGTCAGCGCATCCTGACAGTTCAGAGTGTCTCCTGCTCCCAGGTCCTTGATATACTCACCTCTTGCCATAGAAAACACGGCATTAAGATGCTTTACCGTTCCTACATTGGGATCCATACGATTATATCTGACATCTATGATATTGCTCTTCTTATTTTCCTCTACGAACTGTTTTATCCCATCAATATGCTCTCCATAATTTGGCGATCCATCATCTGAAATAATCAACTCAATTTGAGGATAATCCTGTTCAAACAAACTGCTCAGGGTGTCAAATATGCCATCAAAATTACGATAGGTTAATATGCAAAACGTTAATAGTTTACTCATTCTTTTACTTTCTCCGTCTTTTTCCCAGTAACATAAACATCCCCAGCAATAATAGTACTACACTCATTGTAATTCCATATACCGCTCCTGCACCTGACAATCCATATGCCTGCACTAATCTGTCTGCCATAACAAGATTCAGTCCTGCAGCTACTCCATATGCCACGATTACCACTTTCTGTCTTCGCATGATCGTCAGGATCAGTACAAAATAAGCGTCCATCGCTGCAATTCCGCCAAAACACAAAAGTATTGCAAAAAGTCCCCTGTATTCCGCCAGATCTACGCCATAGATCCATCCCAGAATATCCAATCCAATAACATAGCCTCCGAGAACCACGATTGCAGTCAGCCCCACAATAATGAGCATCTGTTTTATTACTATTTTAAAGAAATTCCTTTTTTCCCCTTCAGACCACAGCCGTCCCATCTCTGCTACCATAGGTTTGTAGATAAACACACTAAGCATGTTAATGACAAAAATAGGCATAAACAGTATGCCAAAAACAGTTTGATACATTTCCGGCATATTTCTGTTAATGGCATACTTTGAAGCATTTACCAGGTAGTTGTATAAAAAACCACCTGCACACAAAGGGAAACAGGTAATCAGCAATGCTGCTACCCCTTCCCGATTTAGACGAAATTGAATCTCGCTGAAATATTCCAGCACCGGCGCATTCAATATTACTTCCGCTATGATTGCCGTTACAGCAAATGTTGCTGTTGCCAGGAATAAGTTTTTCGTCGCTGCATACACAATTGTAAAAGGCAACGTTGCAATAAATATTCTAGCCGCCATAATCTTAGCGGCTACATCCAAACGATATTTTCTCTGCATCTCTCCCTGGAGAACATCCTCTATATCATCCACAGTTCTGTAAATGCTGAAAATGCCGATCAGAATGATCTGCTGCACAGCATACTTTCCCAAAACCGCATATCCCATACAGCTGATCAACATCACAACTATTGTTATCATTCGGGAGGTCCAATAGGTAGAAAACTTATATTTTCCACTGACATCCGATGCCTGGTAATCTCTCATGGCATAACTACCGATGGTTGCCATCATCTGTGCAACCGTATATGCTATTGTAAAAGTTCCGGCCTCTGTTAGTCCTCCCACTCTGGTAACTACCAGGAGCAGCACCGCTGACTGCAGGGAATACTCTGCGCTTGCTATCGTATTCCATAATGCCGCGCGTCTCATGGTATTCTGTTCATCAGCCATCAGCCATTTTTTTATCACTTTCATTCGTTCACCTGAAAAGCATTCATAGTATCCACGATATATCTGATCTCTTGCTCCGTAAGTCCCGGATACAACGGTATACTCAGCTCTCTTGCACAGATCTTCTCCGCAATGGGGAAGTCACCTGCGGAACATCCCATATCTTTATAGGCTCCCTGTAAATGCATCGGGGTAGGATAATGTATCAGGGTATGGATTCCTCTATCCGCCAGATATTGCTGCAATTCTTCCCTCTTCTCACAGAATACCGGGAATATATGATATACATTCTGTTCTGTCTTCTGCGGAAGTTCTATCCATTTATTGCAGATATTGGCATAATAATATTCTGCAATTCTCTTCCGCTCCTCCGTCCACTGATCCAGACTTTTGAGCTTTACAGACAGAATTGCCGCCTGAATCTCATCCATTCGGGAATTCATTCCCTTAAACTCATGCTTGTACTTCTGATAAGAGCCATAATTACCTAATGCACGTACTTTTTCGGCAATTTCCCGATCATTCGTAACCACGGCTCCGGCATCTCCAAATGCCCCAAGATTCTTCCCAGGATAAAAGCTAAATGCTGCTGCATTTCCGAACGCTCCTGCTTTCACTCCCTTATATTCTGCCCCATGTGCCTGTGCGGCATCTTCAAATACCAACAGCTTATGCCGTTTTGCTATCTCAAGAATTTTGTCCATCTCCGCAAGACGACCATACAGATGTACTGCTATAATCCCCTTAGTACGTCCTGTTATCTTCTCTTCCAGTCTCTCCGGGTCCAGCTCCAGCGTCTCCCATTTCGGCTCGACAAATACCGGGGTTGCTCCCGTATAGCTGACCGCCAATGCTGTTGCAATAAATGTATTGGAAGGAACGATAATCTCATCTCCTTCACCTATCCCATAAGCCCGCAGCATCAGCTGCAGTGCGTCCAGACCATTACCGGTACCTACACAATACTTTGTGCCGCAATAAGCTGCGAATTCTTCCTCAAAACGATGCAGCTTCTCTCCCTGAATGAACCACTGGCTATCATAAATATCCCGGAAACACTGTAACAGTGCCTGTTCCATAGGTGCATGCATTTTGCGAAAATTGCTGTATTCGATCTCCATCTCGTTATCCTCGATTCACATATTCTAAAAAGCTGTTATAATCACGAATATAATCGGATTCATCATATAATTCCGATGCCAGTACCATTAATACCGCATCCTCTGAGAAATCAAACATTTCCCGCCATATATTTGATTCCAGATACAGTCCTGTGCTGGGATCATCCAACGGTACGATTTTCTTCTCCTGTCCGTCATCCAACCGGATCTTGCAGGAGCCATGTACACAGATCAAGACCTGTTTTAAATGTTTGTGCGCATGATGACCTCTGACCACTCCGGCACCCGTCTCATACATATAATAAACCCTTCTGACCTCAAAGGGAATATTTTTCCACTGTTCCAGTGCGATCAGGGTTCCTCTCTCGTCACCATGTTTCTCGAATTCTATTAATTTAACTTCCATAATCTGTCTCCATCCACAATTCTGTCTCTACTTTGTATCCTGCTCTTCTGACTGTTTTTCTTCTACCTTTTTCTGCCAGATAGCAAGCTCCTCCGCCAATAAGTTCACTTTATTCTCCAATTGTGAATTTCTAACCGTCAGAGAGAACAACTTCCACAGTACCAGGAAGATCATAAGCAAATAGAGTAAATTAACCGGAGACTCTACTCCCACTATATCTGCCATCCACATAATGATTTGTGGGAAAATGCTGATGATCAGTATAATTCCTGCTAAAAATACCCAGTACATCGCACTTTCTATTTTCATCTGTGATTTTCTGATCTTGCGGATCACGTACAGATAAGATACGATCCCGGCAATGATCAATAATACTCTTAGAATAACCGACATTACTTTATCCCCTTTCGGAATCTCTGAATAAACACAATCGAGAAGCACTGCAGCATCATGTACTTCACTGAGCGGACGAGATTAAGATAACTCTCTCCTGCAATACGCTCATCCATAGTCACCTGAACTTCTTCTACTTTCACTCCCTGCTTCAACAAATAGGAGATTGTGTCCGGTTCCGGTCCATAATTCATGTCATAAGCAAACTCTTTTACAATATCTCTGCCAAACAATCTCATTCCGGAAGTCGGATCCATAATTCTCTTCCCCGTAGATATTTTGATGATAGCAGAGATCAGGTTGCTTCCCATCATGCGCATCGTATGCGGTTTTTTCTCAGTTACAAATCGTGAACCGATTACGATCTCTGCCCCACTCTCTTCCATCGTCTTCTGCAGTACAGCTATGTATTCCGGTCTATGCTGCCCATCACCATCCATCTGTAATACTGCATCATATCTTTCCTTTACTGCATAGCGCATCCCTGCCTGTACAGCACCTGACAGCCCCAAATTAATAGGCAGATCTATCAGTGTATAGCCCCTCTTTCTGCAAATGGCCGCTGTATCGTCTCTCGATCCATCATTCACCACCACATAGTCATACTGTGGAAAATTATGAGTCAGGTGATCTACCACACGCTCAATATTCATACTCTCATTATACGCCGGTATCACTATCAGCAGTTTCATGTATACCATCCTTCTATGCTATACAGCACTTCATAATTAATCCGGCAATGCCGGCATCTATTATTGCCATTACTATCACAAAATACTTCTGTGGTATCTCCGGGAATTTTATTTTGCGAGAAGGGATACTTATTCCCAACAACACCGGAAGATACATCGGAATAAAATATCTCCCCTGCAATCCATTGATTACCCCTGTCTCCGGATTTGTCCCTCCGATAAAAGTGTAAAACAGCATAAATACAGATATTACTGCAGTTCCCAACATTCCAAGTCTCAGTCCTACAGACAGCTTCAATTCCTTTTTATCTTCTAATATGCCCACATAGAACAATAACAGCAGTATGATCACCGTCCAATAAATTCCGGGATGTATGTCCAAATCTCCGAAGCTATCCGCTGTGGATGACGCAACATACAATTTCGCATTTGCCAGTAAAGATCTGACTACAATTTCGGGAAGTGTAAAAGTGCTCCCTCCTGCTACAGATCTCTGTGCACCGCCAATGCTTCCTACTTTTAACAGCCATCCAAGCATCGGTACTCCTGCGCATATGCCAACTGCTACTGCAGCAATACCTTTTCGCCATATACCGCCAAAGCGCTTCTTGGGAATAAAGAAATACAGCAAACAGACAAATACATAGATGTATTTACACTGCCCCAGGAAAAATGCCATTACTATCATAGCAAGGATTTCATTCCAACCCATGCTTCCCTCTCCGGCTTCCCGTTGCCACAGTACAAATGCAATGACATCCATCGTAAGAGCTATAGCCATGGAATCCCCCGATAATACGGCAAACTCCTGCATACACATTGGCATAAGTCCTATTAAAATGAACAGATTCCCGGCTGAAGAAATATTTTTTATCACCGGATATAATAGCAATGCCACCGTAGCCAGCTGTCCCAACCTTGCCACATAGATCAAAACCAGCACCTTGTCTGTACATAATCCGGCAAAGAAAAGCAAAATGCTGGAGACAAAATAGCTAAACGGGGAATAGCTGGAAGGAATGGAGGAATCCTTTACCCGTTCCTCTCTCACCGTTATATCCGGATCATCTCTCCAGATCTTCCAGGTAGCCTGTCCCGCCAATTGCTGTAGAGATTCCGTAGACTCCTCCACAGATATTATCTGCCCCTGTGAGATCTCATACGCACGTACAAAATGTCGGTATTCATCCGTCATACGAAATGGCGGTATTGACACTGTATACAACAAACCGAGTATGCAAAACATAATTATTAACATTGTTTCAAT